>Ga0116204_1001717_pt1 | contig 12157 bp, 11 predicted proteins | sample LakKivwa52mmetaG_FD_94481 | JGI IMG/M metagenome (GOLD analysis project Ga0116204, IMG submission 94481) | Anoxic lake water microbial communities from Lake Kivu, Rwanda to study Microbial Dark Matter (Phase II) - Lake Kivu water 52m metaG | ecosystem: Environmental > Aquatic > Freshwater > Lake...
AGGCAAGCAAGGCAAAAACGTGCGTCTTGCTGCCAAGCTAACCGGACTCAAGATAGATATTTTTACCGACGAAGAATTTGAAGAGAAGATGGCAAAGGAACGCCGCACGATAAGCCATATAACTGATTTGGACGGTGTGACACCCAAGATTGCAGAAATCCTCCGCAGGACTGGCTATACCTCTGTCCAGGATATATTTATGGCTTCTGTGGATGAGCTGTGCAATTTGGATGGAATAGGTCAAAAGATTGCAGAAAAGCTCAAGGAAGCGGCGAAGTATTTTTGATTATTATGCCGAATAGAAATAGCAAAGCCGGTCATCAACCCCTGCGCACCTGCGTGGTGTGCAAAAAAAAGATTGACCAAAGCGTGCTCTTAAATTTCTTTATCATGAGAGAAAGTGTGGTTTTTGACACAAAGCGTCAAATCCAGACCAGAAAGAGGTATCTCTGTGATGAAGCGGTATGTAAGAATGGATTTGAGCAGTGGTTCAAACGTTTTGCCAAGAAAGCATTTGGCAGGAAGGTAACACGTGGATAAGACAGCCAAAGCGATAAACCTGCTCCAATTTGCGCGTAAGGCAGGCAAAGTGGTTCATGGAGCCGATGCCTGTGAGCGTGCAATCAATAGAAATAAGGTCTATCTAGTAGTATTATGCGAAGACCTTGCTCCGCGCAGTGGAGCAAAGATCAAGCGCCAAGTAGAGGAATCGCATTGCGAAATTCCGGTCTTGGTGTTTGGAACTCAAAGTGCCATCAGTGCGGCACTCGGCACACCAATTACCGGAATTCTCGGTGTGACGGATAAGCAATTTGCCTCCAGTATCCAGAGATACTGGGCAGAGTAGTGGAGGAACCCTTGCAACAGATAAGAGTACATGAATTGGCAAAAGAGCTCAAGATCAGTACGATGGCGCTCAAAAAGCACCTCAACGACCTTGGTGTAATTACCAAAAGCCACATGAGTCTGATCGATGATGATATCGTAGTCAAGATTAGATCAAAGTTTTTGGAGCAGATTGATGCGGAGAAACGTGCGGAAAAAGACCGTAAACGTTTTGTCGAAATGAAACAAGCATCAAAAACCGCTCCGGAAGCAGTGGCTAGCGATGCCACAAAAGAAAAAGCCGAAGCAGCACATAGTGTCTCAACTCCCCCCATTATAGAAGAGCAGAGCATATCCGAGCCGGTACACGAACCCGTAGCTACCGAGATCAAGAGCAAAGGATCAGAAATTTCCGAGCCACCCCCTCCAGAGATTGCTACGCCCCAAGAAGTGGACGCTCCGCCTCAAGCCACCGCGGTCATTGAAAGCGAGCAGGCACCTCAAAAACCGGCTCCGGACGTAAAAGAAATCCGCGTTCCCTACAAACAATTTGAGTATAAACCGGATGGCACGGAGCAAAAAGACAAGCGCCGTCCCAAGTCATATTTGGACACCCAAAAGCAGGGTGCCAGACCGGATGGTTCAGCTCCCCGCCGTTCCGAAGGTGGCTATCAAGGCAGACCGGACAACCGTACTGCCGGTAGCACCGGAAGTGCTTATCAAGGCAGAAGTGATGGAAGACCGCAAAGCAGACCCGAAGGTGGCTATCAAGGCAGGACGGACAACCGTACTTCCAGTAGCACCGGTAGTGGTTATCAAGGCAGATCGGACAACCGTACTGCCGGTAGCAGTGGCGGAGGTTATCAAGGCAGGTCTGACGGTAAACCTTATGAACCCAGACAAGACAATCGTCCCTCCGGTGGAAGACCGCCCTATAGTCAAGGACAAGGTGGTGGGCGTTTTAACAAGCCGGATGCCAATAGAAAACCAGCGCCTGATTATCGGAAAAAGGATGGCGGTGCGGGAACTGCGCCCAAGCAGATAATCGTACCCCTTGATGCCATAAAAGATGCCGAATCCAAGAAATTTGGCAAGGCAAAGGTGAGTCATGAGGATTTGGGCGATAAGAGCAAGCACAAAAAAGCGCTGATCCAAAGCACTAAAAAAACTAAGCAAAAAGTAAGCGATCCCGTAGAAATAGACGAAGCTCAAATCTCCAGAAACATCAAAAAAACGATGCAGAAAACTGCCAAACGCAAGAAGTATCATCGTGAAGCACAAACCGTGATCGATCATAGCAATGCCGTAGTGATCCGCGAGTTTACCTCGGTAAGCGAATTGGCAAAGATCATGAACGTAGGTCCGGCAGAGATTATCTCCAAGTTTTTCATGATGGGGCAGTTAGTAACCATGAATCAGCGTTTGGATCGTGATTCTTTGGAAATGATCTGCGACGAATTTAAGTTTGAATTTCAGTTTGAAGACGAATATGGTGCCGATATCATCGGAGCCGGTTCAAGTGATTTTGATGACGTTGAATCTGAAATACGTCCTCCAGTTGTTACCATTATGGGGCATGTGGATCACGGCAAAACCTCGATTTTGGATTATATCCGCAATGCCAATATCGTTGCCGGTGAGCACGGTGGCATTACTCAGCATATCGGTGCTTATCAAATCGAGATCAATAAACACAAGATAACCTTTCTCGATACTCCCGGTCATGAAGCCTTTACGGCAATGCGTGCCCGTGGGGCAAACGTTACGGATATTGCCGTCATCGTCGTATCCGCTACAGAGGGTGTAAAACCCCAAACCAAAGAAGCCATCGATCATGCCAAAGCCGCAGGCGTAACCATCATCGTTGCCATCAACAAGGTCGATCTTCCCGAAGCCAACATAGACCGTACTATCGCCTCTTTGTTGGATAATGGCGTTTACTTGGAAAATTATGGTGGAGAAGTATCCTGGGTAAAGACCTCGGTCGTCACCGGTGAAGGGATCTTGAATCTGATTGAAGTGATCTTGATCACAGCAGAGATGATGGAGCTCAAAGCCAAAGTAAAGGTTCCCTGCGAAGCCGTCGTGATCGAATCTCAAAAAGACCCGCGCATGGGTGCTATAGCTACAGTATTGGTAAGAGAAGGAACCCTGCAAAAGGGAGATATCATCGTATGCGGAGCCACTTTTGGCAGAATTCGCAAGATGGAAAATGAGCGTGGAGTAGAGCTAAAGAAACTCTTTCCTTCTGATGTTGCGAGAATTTACGGGCTCTCCGAAGCACCCAAAGCCGGAGATGTACTAAACCAAGTCGATGATGACAAGACAGCCCGTTCCATCAGTACGGAGCGACAACAGATTCGCCTAGAACGCGAGAAATACCAAAACAAATCCTCTCTCCAAAATATCTTTGCCCGCATCAAAGAAGAGCAGATCAACGAGCTCAAAGTAATCCTCAAGACCGATACCGATGGCTCTGCTGAAGCGATTGCCGATTCATTTCAAAAGCTCTCAAATACCGAAGTACAGGTCAATATCATTCACAAGAGCGTGGGTGGTATCAATGAAGCAGACGTTAGTTTGGCTTCGGCATCCAATGCTATCGTGATGGGTTTCCACGTCCGGGCATCCCAACAAGCCCGAAAACTGGCAGAGGATGAAGGAGTGGAGATCAAGCTTTACAATATCATCTACGATGCCATCGAGGATGTTCGCGCGGCTCTGGAAGGAATGCTCAAGCCAGATTATCAAGATCAGATACTCGGTTCAGCGGTGATCAAACAGGTCTTTCGCATCAAGAAACTTCCGCCCATTGCAGGCTGTTATGTGGAGCGCGGTAATATCCAGCGCAATTGTAAGGTTCGCATCTATCGAAATGATGTATTGATCCAGGAGGATAACCTCACCTCGCTGAAGCATTATCAAAATGATGTGAAGGAAGTCAAAGCCGGTTATGAATGTGGGCTTACTCTGCAAAACTATCAAGATATCAAAGAAGGCGACGTCTTGGAATTTTACATCATCCAGGAAATCGAAAAGAAATTAAAATGAAATCCTATCGTCTTCCCCGCTTGCAAAGTGAATTGATGAAGCTGTTTAACATGGCATTGAGCCAAAAGCTATCCGATCCCAGACTTGCCTGGGTACAGATCACGGAAGTGATCATATCCAAGGATTTGCGGCATGCCAAGCTATATTTTTCGCATTATAACAATTCTCTCGGCACCGATGCCATCCGAGAGTTACTGATCAAATCTACAGGTATTTTTAAACAACAAATCGCAGGAGCAAAAATCATGAGAACGATTCCTGAACTGTCGTACTATTATGATACCACCGAAGACCGTGCCCAAAAGATCGAAACCCTTCTTGCCTCCGTCAAAGACGAATATGAAGATTCGGATTATGATCCAGATATCGATATCGATGATTATCTGGATGATGATGATTACTTTGATTTTGATGAAGAAGATGATGATTATGAGGACTTTGAAGAAGACCTCGACGATGACGAATAATAGACAGTAGTCCATCTATGACTTGTTTGCATAGCAATTCCGGGGGAGTGGTAGCATCCCTCCCTCGGGTCTTTTATCTGGGAAACACCCTTGCCCATTGAAGGCAACAACGGCTAAAATAGTAGGAAGAAGCTTTGATACAACTAAGAGAATATATCCTCCAGCTCAGTAAAGATGCGCAAAGCGTGGCGCTCATGTCTCACATAAATCCCGATGGCGATGGCTTTTGTGCCTCTTTGGCATTGCAAAGGTATCTGAAGTGCCAGGGCATTTTGGCACCGATCATAGTGGACGATCTCAAGCTCAAACGCTTTGATTATCTCACCGCGGAGGCACAGCTCTTGGTATATACTCCAGAGCAGGAATTTGGTCTGATCATCGTATTGGATTGCAATAGTATGGACCGTCTCGGGCAACGGGCAGACTTGATTTTGAAGGCTCAAGATGTATTGGTGATCGATCATCATCAAAAGGAAAATCACGTCATACCGCATCGCTATATGTATATTGAGCCCTCGCATGTGTCCACGGGAGTGATTTTGCATCTGGCGCTTTATACAGACATTATCCGTTTGGAGCCGCAAGACCGCTTGTTCATTGCCGAATGTATCTATACTACCATCCTCAATGACACGAATAACTTTGTCAATGCCAATACCAATGCCGAGGTATATGAGATTGGCGCTGAGCTCTGCAAATGGGGACTCAAGACATATCAAACCTATCAGAAATACTTTCAAAACTATGCCTCCTTGGAGCTTCGCTTCATCGGGGAAACGCTATCTACGATAGAGCTTGTAGATGACAACCGGGTGCTTTTTATGCATTCTGATATTGCCATGCAAGACCATAATGGCATGGAAAAAACCTCTCCGATTGGCATGACCCGCTGGGTGCAGGGGACTTCAGACATAGACGTAATCGTCTATCTGCGCGAAGAAGAAACAGAGACATACAAGGTAAGCTTGCGCTCACCCAAGATTAATGTAAATGCCATTGCGGCAAAGTATGGGGGAGGGGGGCATATCAGTGCATCGGGATGCACTATCAAGGGAAAACTTTCCGCAATCAAAACCGCGCTAAACCTTGATATTCAAGCAGCTTTAACCCACTACGACAGTCTTTATGGCAGCGTTTCTCCTAATCGATAAACCCGCGGGGATCACCTCCTTTGATATCATCCGGCGTTTACGGAAGATTTGCAGCATCCGCAAGATGGGGCATACGGGTACACTTGATCCTTTTGCTACGGGATTGATGATCATTGCCATCGGTGCCTATACGCGGCTCTGCTCCTATCTGGAAGCACGATCCAAGACCTATGAGGCTACGCTCAAATTTGGCTATTGCACGGATACCGGTGATGATACAGGAAGCATTGTAGCTCGGTCTACTCAAGAGCCGGATGTCTCAAAGCTGGAGTCTTTGCGAGAACAGGTGCTGGCATTGACAAAGCTTGCAGTACCACAGTATTCGGCAGTAAAGATAGATGGGGTAAGAGCTTATAAGTATGCCAGAGACAAGATTGAGATCGCAATACCAAAGCGGGAAGTATCTATCTATGATTTTGAAGTGTTGTCCTTGACAAACAATCTGCTCACTTACCGGTGTCAAGTATCCAAGGGTACCTATATCCGGAGCTTGAGTGAATGGATCGCATCCTATTTGGGTACAATGGGTACAACCTCTGCTTTACGCAGGATTTCCATCGATCAGATCCGTGTTTCCGAGGCAGTATCGCTCCCTGATATCAGTGCGGAGAATTGGCTGGATTATCGCTGTTCCGAATCAGAACTATTTTCCTTTTTGCCAGCTATCACGCTGGAGCAGAGGGAGATTGAGGCTTTACTGCAAGGAAAATCCCTGCCCTATGCAGGAGAAAATCTGGAAGACATCGTGGTCTATGATGCCGTGGGCAAGATTCGTTCTATCGCCCAAAGTAGAGCAGGGCAAATCACCCCCAAGATTAACTTGGCAGGAATATGAAAGAGAAGATACTTACCATTGGCACCTTCGACGGTGTGCATCTGGGTCATCAGAAACTACTGGGGAAGATGGCATTGATGGCAAAGCAGCAAAATCTGCATTCCATCGTTCTCACGTTTGATACGCATCCTTACTCGGTTTTGAATCCAGCAAAGAATCTGCGCATCCTCACACCGGCAAGCACGAAAGCGGAGTTGATTCGTCATTATGGCTGTGATGAAGTGATTATTTTTCCCTTTACCGAAGAATTTTCTCATATCACGGCGTTGGAGTTTTTGGATCGCTACATCATTAGCGCTCATCATCCCAAGTATATCGTAGTGGGTTATGATTCACATTTCGGTTTCAAGCGCGAGGGGTCACGCAAGTTTTTGGGCAAACACCGCAAACGCGGAGATTTTGAGCTCGTCGATATTGCTCCGCTCAAGATGAATGCCAGTCCCATCAGTTCATCATTGATCCGTAAGCACCTGGAGAGGGGTGACCTCTCTATCGCTAATAAGCTTTTGGGCAGGGAGTACGAGATCATCGGCACAGTACAGCGCGGTAAGGGAATTGGTAAAAGCTTGGGATTTCCTACGGCAAACATAGTGCCAGACGAGTCAGAGCAGCTATTGCCACGCAGCGGTATCTATCTCTGTGATGTGCTTATCGAGGACGCGCAGTATTTTGGATTGACAAATATCGGCATTAGTCCCACCTTGAAAAGCGATCCCAAACCGGAGATCGAGACCTATATTCTCGATTTTGATGGTCACCTCTATGGCAGGCAACTCAAGATCAGGTTTTTGAGGCGTTTGCGGGATGAGAAAAGATTTGGCTCTGCCGATGCCCTCATTGATGCTATGAAAGCAGATTTGAAAACGGCAAGGGAGATCATAAACTGTGAGACACATCGCTAAATATCTTTGCTTGCTGATGGCTATGCTCTGTTGCGGAGTATCGCTATGGGGTGAAATTGGCTCCCTCCCAGCGGACAGCCGCATCCTCCTCATGCCGGGAATGGAGGATCGGGATTACCATTTGCGCTATCATCAAGACCGTGATGATCTGCATTGGTACAACACCGCCACTACCAAATGGGCGGTCAAGTATGACATCGGTGCTATCTATACCGGTATCACCAATCCGCGCTTTCGTTCCAACCGTGCTTTTATCTTTTTTCCGGTTACCGGAGATTCCGCTACTGTGGAAATCTTTGCCGATCAAGCCGGACAGCCTGTCAATGCTCAACCTTTGGCAAGAACAAGGGTATTGGTAGATCAAAACTATATGGATATAGCTTTGGGGTCTTTCATCGAAGAGCAGGTCTTTTGGCTGGTCTTGACATACCAAACCGGATATGCTGGTCCTTATGTTTCCGCCTCAATAGGTGGTGGATCAAACAGCTATTACTACAATACCAATGCTCCCAACCCCTACTATCAGATGATGTCCACGGCGGGTTTTAACTGTGAATTTGCCTTTGGGATGATCGGAGAATTTATCCTGCCCAATGTGGATTTACAGCTCATGGAGATAGGGCTGAGCGGAAACTTGGCACCCCGAGAACGAGTTTACCCTGTCTTTAGTATTTATAACCACTCGGATACTGCCATCTCCGGACTAAGCGTCAATTTTGTCTTTAGTACACCGCAAACGCCCACCGGAAACATCGATCTGCAGATTCCGCTGTCCCAAAGCTTGGCGCCCAGACAGCTCTATACCTACGACGCGTCTGCTCCCAATGCTAGTGAACACATGTTTACCCTACCGGACGAATATACCCAGTTCCGGATTGGCGCTACTGTTTCACCAGCCAATGAAAACGATCCCACTGGCAATAATAGCCTGGGCAGATACATGGAGTATTTTCCCAGCCCATATCCGATCCACCTGGCAGAAACATTCCTCCGCTATCATCAAAGATATCAGATACTTACTTTGCAAGATCAATACTCCGTTGCCGAGGTTTTGCCCATTTATTACTATCCCATTGTGGGAGATACTCTGGGCAATATCGGAGCATCTCAACGCTTTGCCTGGTATGCTTATAACTCCATGCCACGTACAGTGGTCGATGGAAATGGTTTACTGGTTGGCAGCAGTTCCAGCTATGTGAGCCAGTATCAGGAAAACATCTCTCTGGCACTGCAAAACCGGAGCTTTGTCTCCGAGTACAATTGTCGCCTGACCATTCCGGAAGACAGTGAATTGATCAATGCCGAGATCACGCTCAGCAACCCACAAACGCGGCTCTATACTTCACTTACAGACTTGAACTATATTTCCGGCTCCAGGCTATATGTGGGTTTGTTCAAGAAAATCCGCATGCTGGAGCAAGACCGCTATGTCTTTGAACGTTGGATTTCATATCAAGATACTATAAACACTGCCTTTAGTCTCGGAACTACGATCACCAAAAACTATACACTATTTTTGCAGAATTTGGATGTGAGCGACTTGGTTCAAAACTATTGTGTAATCTATTGGTTGCAACATAGTGCCTCCAAGCGCATCCTCTTTTCTGCACAAGCGTTCTTTGATCCCACCACCTCGGTGGAGGATGATATCAGCGCTCCTCTGAGAGTGGCAATCTTTCCCAATCCCTTTAGAGCGCAGGTGCTACCCAGGATCGAGCTTTCCGCTTTGGGCAAATCCACCCAAGTTTTATTGTCAATCTACAACCTCCGTGGTGCCCTTACCTGGCAACATGAGTATGACAAGGTGAGCGCGGACAAGATAAGTATCCAGCCTCCCGATGATGTTTTCAGAGCCAGTGGCATGTATTTCCTACGGGTCTCATACCGCGATGAAAAGGGCAAAAGCAGGCAGATCATCAAGAAAATAAGCTTTATAAAATAGCAGGAATTATGGATCAACACATCTTTATCAAAGACCTTCACAATCACATCGGCAAGGAGCTGTTGGGCTTCTATCTGGTAGCAGAAAAAGAGCTGCGCGAGGGCAAAGCAGGAAACTACCTGCGGCTCAAGTTGCAGGATAAATCCGGAACCATCAGCGGTAATGTGTGGAACAATGCTGAAGCAGAAGCGCAAAACTTTGAAGAAGCAGACGTCATCAAGATCAAAGCGCTGGTCTCCAGCTACAAAGGACAAGTCCAACTCACGGTGCAAAAGACCCGCTATGCGGATTTTTCGGAGTACAACATCGAGGACTTTCTTTGCCGCAGCAAAAAAGACCCAGACGAAATGTCCATGGAGTTCTTCCGCTTTATCGACAGCGTTTCCAACCCCTTTATTAGCTCTCTGCTCAAAGGCATCTTTGAAGACAAGGAATTCTTTCACAAGTTTCGCATGGCTCCGGCAGCGAAATCTTGGCATCACAGCTATATTCACGGACTTCTCGAACACACAAATTCCGTTGCCACTCTCTGTGAGTTTCTGAGTACCAAATATCCGGTGGATCATGATCTCCTGATTGCGGGAGCTTTGCTGCACGACGCTGCCAAAGTGATGGAATATAGTGAAGGGATCAAAACCGATTTTACCGATATGGGTAGAATGATCGGGCATCTTACTATGTCCGATGAGATGATCTGTAAAGCTGCTGCCAAGATCAATGCCTTTCCCAATGAGCTGTTGATGCACATCAGACACCTGGTGTTGGCACACCATGGCGAGTATGAAAAGGCATCAGTGAGGTTACCTCAATCCATTGAAGCTCTCGTCTTGCACTTGGCAGACAATCTTGATGCACAGACGGTAGGCGTTGCCATGCTCTATGAGAGTGTCGCACCGGATGCCGAATGGACGGAATTTGACAAGCTAAACAACCGCTATTACAAGATTTACCGGAAATAGATGTTTCAAACCTCTGTCATTGCCAGTGGTAGCAAGGGAAACTGCGTATTGATACGAAGCCCCAAAACTGCCATCCTCCTCGATGCTGGGATAGCGTTTAGACGCATCCGTGAAGCAATGGAAGAGCTTGGCGTTTTACCCTCGCAATTGGCAGCCGTCATTCTGAGCCATGAACATTCTGATCATAGCCGGGGGGTGGGAGCCGTTTCCCGTTCCCTGGGAATCCCACTTTATACCACAGAGGATACCTATTACACTGCCATCAATAAACTTGGCAATCTCAAGGGGAGGCTGCAGTTCTTTGCGTCTGGGTCTGCTTTTCGCATTGGAGACATCCATATCCATCCTTTTGCCTCCTCGCATGATGCCATCGATAGTTGCAATTTTACCTTTTCTTGCGAAGTCAAGCCTGAAGCAAAGCTCGGTGTAGCAACAGACCTCGGCTATGCCACAAATCTCTGCTTGCACCATTTGCGCGATTGCAGCACACTCATCTTGGAAAGCAATCATGATGAGCAGATGCTACACGATGGACCCTATGATTGGCATCTTAAAAAACGCATCAAAAGTAGGCATGGGCACCTCTCAAACGTTCAAGCTGTGGGTCTGTTGAGTCAGTTGAAGATTCACAAACTCAAAAACCTGATTCTTGCGCATCTCAGCGAAATCAACAACACACCCGATCTGGCACATAAGACAATGCAAGAATATCTCAATCAGATCAGAAGCGATATCAATCTCCTTGTAGCAGAACAGGATTGCCATACTCCTTTAATCGAAGTATAATATGATTGGCAGGCATGCCGATAGCTTGAAGCTTGCCAGCAATGAACAGATAAGGATTCTCAAAATGCTACATAGATTTATACTTTATGCCGTTCTCCTCATTACGCTTAGTTCCTGTGCGATGCTACGAACCAAGCCCCAAATCCGCTCCTTCTCCCAAAGACTGGCAGATTTTCCAGTTTCTGATATCCCATTGGAGGGCAAGGTAGAACTGGTTTTCAACGACTAGATGATTCCCTTTATCAAAGCTGAAAGCGATAGAGACGCGGCTTTTGTATTGGGAATGGTGCATGCTCATCTACGCTTGGGGCAGATGTATATGATGAAAGAAGTGGTCAATCACCGTTTAGCCAGCCATGCCGGTCCTATAGCAACCGGTATTGATCATAGCTTGATGGCGATGGATTTGTTTTCCGCTGTAGATGATATCGAAACAAGTTTGGATAGCGATACGCGAGACTGGCTACAAGCCTTTGTGGATGGCTTAAATCATTATCAGAGCAGTATGAAAGATCTGCCGCTAGAGCTTAGAATGCTATCCCTCAAGCCTGAGCCATGGACACTGCGCGATATTCTCAGTTTTGGCAGATTGGTGAGTGCGGATGTGAACTGGTTTTATTGGTTTTCACATCTCAAGCTCTTGGACGATCCGCTCTGGCAAGAATACTGGCAGGAACTCCTTACCAAAGGTAATGGCACTACTCTCAGTAGTCCCCTCAGTGATGGCTCAACAACTGATCTAATCAAAAATTATGCTCGTTGGGGCAGTAATGCCTTTGTCGTATCTGCTGCCAAATCGGAGACCGGACACGCCATTATGGCTACAGACCCACATTTGGGTTTGATGCTTCCAAACATTTGGCTCATCGCAGGTTATCAGAGTCCCTCCTATCATGTATTGGGATTGATGTTCCCCGGTTTACCTGTTGTTTTAGTTGGGAGAAACAAAGATATCGCCTTTAGCGGAACTAATATGCGCTCTGCCAGTAGCGACCTCTATGCTATTGATGCTCAAGACCCTAGTATCACATCGCGTACTGCCAGGATCAAAGTAAGAGGTTGGTTTGATAAAAAGGTAATACTGCGCAGGTCTGCCATTGGTCCCATCATCTCCGATGCGAAATCATTCAAATCCGGCACGCGTACTCTTGCCATGCGTTGGGTAGGGCACGAACCCAGCGATGAGCTCGGCGCTGCTCTCAAAATGAATAAAGCCAAAGACTGGAATAGCTTCCAGAG
>Ga0116204_1001718_pt1 | contig 12156 bp, 12 predicted proteins | sample LakKivwa52mmetaG_FD_94481 | JGI IMG/M metagenome (GOLD analysis project Ga0116204, IMG submission 94481) | Anoxic lake water microbial communities from Lake Kivu, Rwanda to study Microbial Dark Matter (Phase II) - Lake Kivu water 52m metaG | ecosystem: Environmental > Aquatic > Freshwater > Lake...
CCCGATCCACACAAAAAGGGCCGCTCCTTTTGGAGCAGCCCTCGATCTGGACGCTTTATTCACCATCGTTTATTTCAGCCGTTATCTGCCATTTCCCCTCAATTATTTCGGCTCCTCACAATAAGGTTCAATATGGATTCCGCCAAAAGTAAAATGATATAGAGGATGCATAAATTCTACATCATTGCTAGAAGTATCCTTATCCAAATGCCATGTACTTAATGCTGTATTGATTTTATCTGGTTGTTTACCATAATTTCCGGAAACAAGAATATTAAGACCGAGTTTAATCAATGGGTCTTCATATTCATTTGGCTCACATTTTCCTTCCACTACAATAGACATCTCAATAGTTGTAGTTTGGAAATCAAAATTTTTCTGAAAAACCTTGAATTGTCCCATTCTCCGAAAAACCAGATTGGCAATGCTGTACGCCCAATTCCCATTTCTTGACGAGTCGGTTCTGCATTCCGATGCTGCACCAAAAAGTGGCCCAACATCTTGCACAAGGTTTTCTCTTAACAAGAGTTGAGCCAATTGCTCTAAATCTAATGCTATCTTTGCTCGAATCTCTGGAGACTTATCCCGTTTAGCTCCCATAGTAGATTATCCCCTTGAACGGCGCATACTTCTTAATCTTTCTAATTCCGTTGGGTGAGGGCTAAACCCCTCTCGACGTTCTAATGCTACATCTAGTGAAACATATTTTCGTTCTTGCCATGGCTCAGGTTCTTCTTCTGTTAAAATGACCCCATCTATCGGATCTAATGGCTTTTGGCAATGCTCACAAATAGTGTTAAATTTGGAGTGGTAGTTTGGCATAATTGGCTTCGCTGAGACAATCTTTTTGAACCCAGTTTTATCTTTTATTGTCTTAACTCTTTCGTCTGCACCTAAAAAACTTATGGGCTTGGACTGGTCTAACTTTGTTGTCCACCATTGCTTTTCAATTCCATAAATCCACCATCTAATCCATGCGTCGCTAAATGGGCCTGTATATCTCTGCTCGTTGAGCAAATCTAAAAGGCCAATCCAATCTTTTGATTCATCTTTATTGATTCCAAGCCGCGCCGCCAGCCGATATTCGTCAACAAGAGGGCCAGGCCTGTCAAGTAATTCTCGCTTGATAAATCTGGCATACTCGTGAACTGGAAAATGCCCATTGCTAAAGCGTTCTTGAATTCTTATATCGAGAAAATTTTTGTCAGTACCTAATAAGTCTGCAATATTTTTTTTAGATTTTTTTGAAAACTTTGAAATAACCCCATATCCATGAACAAGTGATAAAAGCTCTTCTCGAATTCTTATAGGATTTTCGCCAATGTCATCCTTGATTGATTTGCTATCAAAAAGATCGTGCGCGGTGTGGTCTCTATTAAAAGACGCGGCTAATTTTTCTTGAGTTGACCAAAGCACAATAGGAAATGGTACAACGGGTTCTTTATCATCACTTTCGCGATTCCTGATTTCTTGAGCAATTGCCCCCGCTCGAAAAGTGAATTTTTGTTCCTTGTCTGGATCACTAATTACATCCAGCCGCCAATCCAAAATCAATCCATGATAACTTTTGAGTTCCCTAATTAATTCGGAAAAGTTATTTTCAAATTTTGCAGGATGAATAATATCAATAATGATTTCTGAATCTCTTCCTTCTACGCTTTCCGCTACCGGTTTTACTAAATTTAAGTCTTCATCGTCAAGATACAGGAATTTAATAGCCATATGCCTCCATTTGTTTATAGGTAGCTTTAGGAATTTCAATTCTGAAAGAAGTTACATACTCTCTTGGCGCGCCAACAATGGCAATTTCGCCATTATACGCGGTCACAATGTCTTTGATAATTTTTAACCCTAATCCTGTACCAAGCAATTCCTCTTGTTCATCATTTTCTTTTGTTATTTTGGCAGTTAACGATGTCGTAAAGAACGCTTCAAAAATTCTTTCCTGGTTTTCAGTAGGAATACCATCGCCATTGTCTGAAAATTCAACAAAAACTTTATTGTTTTCACATCCTGCTTGAATACTTATTTTTCCTTTGCCATTATCACGCCCTGCTCGAACAATCGCTTTATATGCATTGGTAAACAAATTGAACAGAATCGAATTCCACTCTGATGCGTGCATTGGGATAGTAATTAAATCATAACCATGAATAACAGGTTCCGGAAAATCAATGCCATATCGTTTACAAGCCGGTGTAACAACCTTCCAAAATGAACGCAAAACTTGGGAAACATCTTGTGGTTTTGTTTCACGTCTGACATTTGCCGAGACAGCCTTGTCAAAATATGCTGCATAAGTTTTGAGAGAAGCAATGTTTTCTTTAAGCCTATGAGCCTTTTCATGTGTCACACCGCTGGGGTTTGCATCTAGAATTGCGTTTGTATCAGCAAGTAAACCTAAAAACATTTGCCGAATTTCGTGCGTAAACTCACCAATTGCTAATCCAAGGCTTGCTAGAACTCTTAGCATAGAAATTTCGTTTAGCAAAATGGTTTTTTCTTCCACTTGTTCTACCGCAATATCATTTAGTTCGGTTGCGACATCACTTAACAAAGCTGATGTTTTTTGAACGAGTTCAGAAAATTTTTGTTGGGCTGTTTCATCGCTTTCAGATTGGCCACTAACCGGTCTATTCTTTATATCTTTAGCAGCGCGAACTAAATCATTTGATGCCTTTTTAATACGTTTTTCTGGTGGAATTTCGCGGCTGGTGGGTTTTTGTTTTTTATTTCGTGCTTCTGCGATACGGAGGATGGATGTTTCGAGAACATCTCCAATAAAAACTTTTAGCTCTTCGAATCCTTCGTTTGCAATTAACCCCTCACGACTAGCAGTTTCTTCAAAAACATGGCCTTGAGGATCAACCAACTCTACAAAACCTAAAAAATTTCTGTTTCGAAAAGGCGGGAGGATTTGTCTCCTTGCTGATCGAGCATCTAGTTCTAACCAATCATTATTTGGTTCACCATAAGGCAAAACTCTAAAACCATTCCTATAAACTCTAATGCCACTCCTTTCCTCAGATAAGTCCCGGACTAATTTATCGATGTGCTTTGGAAGATAGCTTGAATTAGTAGTGTTGTAGATATAGTAGTATGCTTTAAGGTTAATATTTCTTAGGTGCAGAAATTTTTCTCCTTTAACCTTGAGTGAATATGGCTCCTTTTCATCAATTTCTAATTGCTTACTTCTTAGTTTCCAAATCGCAGAACCAGTTTCGTCAACTATTCCCTCAATTTCTCCTAAAGCATATTCAAATATCATCTTTTCGGCACTGGCTACTTCCTGAACGTTCTCATCCACCAGCCGATAAATTTTGATTTCAAAACCTGGGTCAAACTCATCAACTTCCAATTTTTTTGAAATTGGGAAAGGCTGCAATAAGTCTGCGAGATAACGATAAACTTTTTCTAGTGCCGGAACCGTCCAACCATCCTCCAGATTCTCTATTTCCAATCGCGTACCTTGAATTTTATTTTTTTCAACTTCTTTTATACGGTTGGAAACGATTACAAGTTCGTGGTCTGTTTCAAAATGCGACCAATCAATCTCAACAGATAGAGCGTGAGTAGCATCTTTGGTTTGGGTGGTAATTGTTAAGATTTTTCCCAAACGTTGAGCTGCAAATCTCCCAATTCCTTTGCGCCCAGCTCTTAGGCGGTGATATTCTGGTGAGTATGGATTGTGAATCTTGTCAGTTGTGGAAAGGCGCATAAAACCATTAATAAGTTGTTCGCGCGTCATGCCGTGTCCATCATCTTCAATGATTAGACTTCCACCTGCAAGGTCTGTATCTATAAATGTTAGAGTAACTCTGGTTGCATCCGCATCAAAAGCATTCTTTGCCAATTCAGAAACAGCTGTTTCTTTCTTGACCACCAACTCTCGCCCTAAACGGCTGATATGGCTGGCATCTACTGAAAAGCGGACATTTTCAGAATCAAATTCAGAGAGTTGCAAAGATAATTCGAGTATTCGGCCATAATTAATATTCGTAGCGCCAAGCTCTTTTTGAATTTCTTCGCGTATATGCTCTTGGGAATTTGAATTATTCATGTTGCTATTGCTTCCGCTTTTTCAAAGGGGTTCGTTTATTTTGTAGATTTAATAGTTCTTGTTCAAAATAAGCATAACTATTCTTAATTTCTTGGGAATAAAAAGAGAGTAGAAAGTTGTCAGCAATACTTCTTGCCCGTTGAAATAGATTTTGCCTTAATAGTGTATCAATCGTGCTGATAGTTTGATCTATTGTTTCGGAATCTGCATTCGGCATTAACAACCTAATCTTGATGGCTTCCGAAGGTTCATGTTTAAGCACTCCCGCACCATATGTTCGCCCTTCAATCTCTGACGATATTTGGCTAAAAGTACTTAAGATTGAGATTGCAGCAAGTTTTATCTGTCTGTCATCAACATTCTCTTGCCGGTAAAGGCGATGTATGGAGTTGGAAGAATTGATTCTTGCCTTATTTAATACTATCCATGTGCCAATATTTTGCATATAAGGGAAAAAAGCATCGGGAATCCGATTGTCATTAAAGCGGTGCCAAATACCAGAGCGCTCTCTACGTTGAAAAGTCGTTGTCATCGCAATTTTTTCTGCGGGGAATGTTGCTAGATAATCGGCTACAACCCCCTCGATTACATCTGTCTTAGTTGTGTCAAGTAACAAGCACGATTCGCCAATTTTTTCTAGGGTTTCCACGTCATCATTAGTGAGCATCAAACCTTTAGCGAAACGAAATTTAGTTAAAACATGGCTTTTTAATACATCAGGCAAAGAATGTTTTTCCCAGATTAGTTTATTAAGTATGAAAAACGAATTTGCCCCAGAGACAATACCTATTTGAATATCAAACAAGTCTCCCAATAACAGGGTTTCTGGTTGAGATGCTAATATTGAGTATAAATCTTGAGCTGTTGTATTCCTAAGAGATTTTTTGGGCGATTTTTGGGATGGAATAAGTAAATTATTTTTATCCCAATCTTTTATTACGCGTTCCATTTCGTTAAGATCGGATATAGATACAAAATCTATTTGCCCGTTGGCCTTATCTGGGGAAAAATCATCGCACAAAGTAATAATGCTTATTTCTTCTGTACCAGATTCCAAGAATAATCTTTCGTGCAAGTTAATAATTAAACATTTTTTGAATTTTTTTGATAGTGCTTCTTGTACAGTACTCGCATAGTCTGCATACAAGAAACTACTAGGCAATACCCAGGCCATTCGTCCGCCACTTTTCAAGAAACTGGTACTATGCAAAACAAAATATGCCCATAAGCTTGCACGTCCCCCCAAAAACATTTCTTGAGCTTTTAGAGCTTGTACTGCCGTTGTTTTCTGGCTTTCTGTCATATTATGGTGAGAAACATACGGCGGATTCCCCACAACAACATCAAAGCCATTCTCCACTGGTGGAAAAGAACTTAAGGTCAGCGCGAGAAAATCGGCCTTTCTAAAGTGTCCATTTGCATTAGGGATTATTTCTCTTAAAAATTTAAAAGCATTTTCGTCAATGTCACAACCATATATTCGCTCTGGTGCGGTATTGTCAGTGACCCCAATTTCCCTAAATCTTGATAATGACGCACCGAGAAAATCACAACCGCCAAAGCTGGGTTCTAAAACCCGGTCAGATGCAGTTTGAATAGCCCAGCCACATAGAATATCAGCGACTCGCTTGGGTGTGTAAAAAACCCCATATTGTTTTTTTTCAGAAATATTACGTGTCATTTTGCTCATCTCTGTCTATCGACAATATATGACAAGATTATACTCAACTCTGCAGCTCAAAGCCCAGATGTATTATCAACTTGACACCAATTTTATTATGATGCTGGATGTTTTACTCTCCCGGCATAATCGACCCAATTGCCAAGCCTGTCCCGATATGCGAGGGGCAGAAAAAATAATCCGCCATCGGCAGCAGGCACAGGTTTCGGTCCCCTGGCTCTTCCAGGACTGAAACGGAGGAAAATACATCAATGATTATTGATTATTGTATAATTTTCACAGGAGTTTCGCCATGACCGATAAAAAATTCTTGGAACGCATTAGTATCAATCCCAAAGTCATGGCCGGGAAGCCGGTCATTCGCGGCACGCGCTTAACGGTTGAATTTATCCTTAACCTGTTGGCGCATGGCGCAACCATGCCAGAGATCATCGCTGACTATCAGGGTTTAACCGAAGAAGACATCCAGGCTTGTATTTTATTTGCCAGCAAGTCGCTGGAAAATTCTGTTTTTTTACCCCTGAAAGTCGAAACGGTCTAAAATGCGATTCCTGGTGGATGAGTGCATCAGGTATACCAACAGAGAGACCGGCTCACCACCGGTCTTTTTCCTCTTACCCTCCCGGCGTAATCGACCCAATCGCAAGGAAGGAAAAAATCAGCACATCCTGCCAGAAATGGATGAACCAGGCCCAAAACAGTCCGCGCGTTTCGAGCATGGATTTTCCCAGCAGCCAGCCCAAAAATCCCGCCATCAGCACGCCAATCACGCCATACGGCACGCCGTAATAATGGCCGAGGCCGAAATAGGCTGCCATCAGCAAGAGCGCCTGGCTGCGCCCGGCCGGCCCCTCCAGCACCGAGAGGAAGGAGGCCTTGTAGGTCATCTCCTCGTTGAAGGCGTTCAGCGCGGCGGCCAGCAACACCGCCGGCAGGAACGGAATCGCCCGCAGGACGATATCCAGCGGCGGGCGTCCGGCAATCACCAGGAAGGCCAGCGTGCCGAGGCTGATGAAAAAGGCAAAGTTGCGCCCAAAGGTGTTCCAGCGCTCTCCGGGCTTGGCTCCCAGCCACCTGACCGGCGCGACCGGCGCGGAGGTGTCTCCCTTGACGAGGAAGAAGGCCGAGGCCGTTTTCTTGACTGCCAACAGCACCGCAATCATCGCCAGCGTCACCATCAGCCGCAGGGATTGCTCGGCCAGCATGTAGACGTTGAAGGATGGGTTGCCCAGCCAGGATTGGTAAAAGGGCAGCTGGTCGACCCTGGTGTAGACCAGCCACTCGACCCCGATGAGCGCCAGGAACAACCCAAAAAATGTCCGCAGCGGACGCAGGGCCAGCCAGGCAAAGGTCAGCCCGAAACCGGCCAGCGCAACCAGCAAGGCAATGCCTGCCTGTAAATCAGCAGAGACTTTGTACTGGAACAGTTCCTGCAATATGATTTTTGGCAGGGCGGCCAGCAGGATGGTCAGCCAGGCGGCGGCCAGCAGGGTTTTGGTGGGAGATTGGGTCTGGTTCATAGAAGCCTCCTCTCGAGTTGTTCCAAACTTCACATACAATTATAGGCCTTTCCAGTTCCGCATGGAAATAAAAAAGCAGCAATTCTCAATATGAATTACCGGGTGAACGTCCCGAAGGTTTTCGGCGCAATTGATGTGATTTGCGGAAGCCTTCGGGACGGTTTGAAGCCAAATTGAGAATTGCTGATAAAAAAGGCCGGTGAAAACCGGCCTCCCATTAGAGAACGATGGTCTGCATCCCGCCGTCGATGTAACTCTGTATCTCGCCTCCCACCCGCAGGCGCGGGTCGGATTCGTAGAGACGGCGCACCTGCGCGAAATCGGGCGCGTCGCCGCGGGTCAGTTCGGCCAGGCGGTCGAGCAGGGCCAGGTCGTCGGGGTCATCAAGGGTGGCATGCAATATCAGGCCCCAGCAATCCCAGGGCAGTAGTTCGACCTTGTTGAGCGCGGCCACGTCAAGAATCAAGTCGGCGCGTACGAAGTCCAGTCCGTGCATGTCGAAGATGCCGAAGGAATCGGGGTCGGCGGCTCCGCTGCGGCACAGCTGCCAGGCCAGTCCGCCGACGATGAACTGGTCGCGCGGCACGTCCAGCGGGTCGAAGGGGATGTTAAGCGCGTCGCGCTGGAGTTCATCGAGTTGGGCATCGACCAGCATCCAGCGCGCTTCGGCTTCGTTCCAATATTCAGCCACCCAGTGGTCTTCATAGTGATTGGGCAGGAAATACGTTCCAAACCCGCAGCGGGCGCGGGCCGGGACTCCCTGATGGCGCAGTATGGCGACCAGCAGCAGGGTGTAGTCGCGGCAGTTGCCGACCAGTTTTTTGTCCAGCGGACGGGCTTCGGTCAGCGGGCGCGGGTCGAGTTCCAGTGTCCGGGCCAGGCGTTTTTCCATCGTCCGCAGTTGGACTTCGGCTTCTCGTTCGGGAGTTAATTTCAGACCATAGGGTTTGGCCCAGAAGACGTGAACGGTTGTTCCCTGCACAACTTTGCACAGGTCGGCAATGTCGGTCGGGAGGTTGTCAAACAGGTGGGCGTACTGCCCCGGCTGGCTGATGCATCCCTGGCTGGTGAAGAATGTGAAATCGGTCATGGTGCCTCCTTGACGCGGTTATACACCCTCCCCCCGCCGGAGGGTCAAGCATTGGGTCGAAGGAAACAAAAAAAGCCCGCGTTAGCAGCGGGCCTTTCTCGCTTTATCCGGCCTTTGTTCCGCACTCCGGGCAAAATTTGGCTCCCGGCGTCAGTTGCGCGCCGCATTCGGCGCAGAACTTTTTGGCGTCGGCCAGTTTATAGCCGCATTCCGGGCAGAATTTGGCGTTACCCGCCAGCGGGGCATGACAATTCGGGCAGGAGGCCGCCACTTTTTTGTCGCCCACGCTCCCAATGACCTTCGAGTCCTCGGCGTCGGCGGTCACGTCGTTGTAAATTTTCTCCACAGCTTTGGCCGATTGCTGGGCCGAGATTTCGACCGCCAGGTCGGGGGCGCAGTTCTTGCACAGTCCGCGCGTCTGGTTCCAGCAGTTCTTTTTGCAGACCCACGACAGGCAGCGCGGACATTGCAGGAAGGCCGGCTTGATTTGCTCGACCGCCGTCATGAAGGCCTTGTCTTTGGCCTGCTGCCACTGCGCCGAACGGACGCGCTCGGTCACGTCGGCGGCCTGGTTGAAGATGCCGCCAAACAAACTGGAAGCGGCATTGAGCGCCCCGGCAGCAGAGCCCAATGTCCAGGCCTGGAAGGGGGTGCGGTAGCCGTTTCCGCAGCGGTCACAGTGAAACTCAAATTGAAACCCCCGCTCGGTGCTGAGGTCGCTATAATTGCGGGTAAACTCGATGTGTTCCAAGGTGTCCCTCACGAAAATGAATTTGAACTTTGTGAATTATAGCACCAGGTCTCATCCAGGATTAATGCCCCTTATGGTAGAATGACCGCCCTGGTCTCGATACGCCGCTGCGCGGCTACTCGACCACCGGGTCTCGGTACCCTTCGTTACTCGACCACCGGGTCAAAGGAGTTTTCCATGACCGTTAAACTGGTCTTACGCGGCAAGGAATACGAAGTCAGGCCGGGCATGACCCTGCTCGACTCGCTCAAAAAAATCGACGTGTTGTCTGAATCGGTGATAGCGGTGCGCGACGGCGAGATGATTCTCGATGACGAAATCCTGAAAGACGGCGAAGTGGTCAAACTGGTCGCGGTCATTTCGGGAGGCGCGCGATGAAGTGCCGGGCGTGCGGCGCAAAAGCCGCCGTCAACATGCGCCAGCACAAACTGGCCCTGTGCAAACCGCACTTCCTCGACTGGATTCCCGAACAGACGGCGCGCTTCATCAAAAAATACCGCATGTTTGGGCCGGAGGAAAAAATCCTGGTGGCGGTTTCGGGCGGCAAGGATTCGCTCTCGCTGTGGGACATCCTGCACCGGCTGGGATACCAGGCCGATGGTCTGTATCTCGGACTCGGGATAGATGAGGAAATCTCCTATTCGGACGAGTCCCGCCGTCTCACCGAGCAATTTGCCCGCCAGCGCGGACTCAAACTGCACGTCGTCGACATCCAGGCCGAATACGGCCACAGCATCCCGGTCATCGCCACCCTGACGCATCGCGGCCAGAACCGGCCCTGCTCGGTGTGCGGGGTCGCCAAACGCCACGAGATGAACCGCATGGCCCGCGACCTGGGCTACGACGTGCTGGCGACCGGTCACAATCTCGACGACGAGGCGGCGGTCTTGTTTGGCAACACGCTCTCGTGGCAGTCGGAGTTCCTGCTGCGCCAGGGGCCGGTGCTGCCGGAACACGACGGGCTGGCCCGCAAGGTCAAGCCGCTCTGCCGCTTCTACGAAAAAGAGATGGCCGCCTACGCCATCCTGCGCGGAATCGAGTACATGTACGAGGAATGCCCGTTCTCGGTCGGCTCGACCTCGATTTATTACAAGGAACTGCTCAACCGGCTGGAGACCGACCGTCCCGGCGCGAAACTGGCCTTTTACCTGAAATTCCTCGAGGCGCGCGCCGGCGGCCTGTTCATCCAGCCCGAAGACGCGCCCCAACCGATGTATAATTGCCCGTCCTGCGGTCAGCCGACCCAGTACGAAGGAAAATGCTCATTTTGCAGAATGATGGAGAAAGTCCAACCCGCGCAATGAAACCTGCTTTAGACCCCACAATTGACTATAAGCGCCTCGTCGCCGAGGGCTATAATACCTGCGCTGAATCCTACGAACAGGCCCGGCGCGAAACGGTTCACCCTGAAATCAAATGGCTAAAAAGCCAGTTGCCCAACCGGGCGCATGTGCTGGATATCGGCTGCGGCAGCGGCCTGCCGGTGGCGCGTGAACTGGCGAAACGCTTCCACGTAACCGGCGTAGATATTTCCGCCGAACAAATCCGCCGCGCGCGGGAGAACGTGCGCCATGCCGAGTTCTTCCACAGCGACATCATGGCGCTCGACTTCCCCGCCGCCAGTTTCGACGCGGTGGTGGCTCTGTATGCCATTTTCCATATCCCGCGCGGCGAACACGACCGCCTGTTTCGGAACATCCGCCGCTGGCTCAAGCCGGGCGGCTACCTGCTCGCCACCCTGTCGGGCGAACCCGAAGAAGCCTACACCGAGCAAGACTTTTTTGGCGCGCCGATGTACTGGAGCAACTACGGAATGTCCGAATACCGTGCCATGCTGGCCGAAGCCGGATTCGAGATTGTCAGCGCCGACGAAATCGGGCATGGCTACAGCCTTGACGCACCCAAAGAAAACCACCCGCTGGTGATTTGTAGGGCAGGTCTCTGACCTGCCTTACCTTTGGCAAAGTTCAACCAAACCAGCGGGATAACATCCCACCCCACGAAGAGAAATGAAAAAAGACTACCGCTACTTCGACCTCATCATGGTCGCCTTTGTGACCGTGCTGGTGGTCTCGAACATCGCCTCCTCGGCCAAAATCATCGACCTGGGCTTCAGCCTGTTCGGCACGCCGATGGCCTTCGACGCCGGGACGATATTGTTCCCCGTCTCGTACATTTTCGGCGACATCCTGACCGAGGTCTACGGCTATCGGCGCTCGCGGCGCGTGATTTGGGCCGGGTTCTTTGCCCTGGCGCTTTCGGCGGCTGTTTTCTGGTTCATCCAGCGCATGCCGGGCGAGGCCACCTGGCAGGGCTATGCCGGGGACGCGGCATACAGCGCCATCCTGGGCGGCATGTCCAGCGGCGGAATCCTGCTCGGTTCGCTGGCCGGGTACTGGAGCGGGGAATTTTCCAATTCCTTTGTGCTGGCAAAACTAAAAATCTGGACGGAGGGCCGCCACCTGTGGCTGCGCACCATCGGCAGCACCCTGGTCGGGCAGGGCGTGGATACGGTCGCGTTCGTGGCGGTTGCCACCCTGTTGGGCGTCTTCCCCTGGAGCCTGTTCGTCACGCTGACGTTGACCAACTATCTGTTCAAATGTGGCCTCGAAGCGCTGATGACCCCCGTAACGTATGCGATTGTCGGAATGTTGAAACGCGTCGAAAAAGAAGATTTTTATGACCGGGGGACAAATTTCAACCCCTTTATGGCCTGAGCTGGGCACTCCGTTGCCGCCCGGCGTGGAAGTTTTCTTTGGGACAATAACTCCGCGACATTTGCGCGCTGGATGCAAATGTCGCGGAGTATTGTGTCGCGGTTCATCTACAGAATGTATGCTGCGTTACGGTTTGTTTTCGAGCAATTTGTAAACCTGGTCGAGCAGTTGCTGGATTTCCTCGCGCTCGGCAATCGCCGCTTTCAGCGTCACCCGAATGGATTGCCGCTCTTTCTCCGGCAGGGTCTCCAACAGGTGTTCATCGCGCGCAATTTGGGTATTTTTCTGTTTCAGTTTCGTTTCCAGGCGTTTGCGATACCCGTTATAAAACTGCATC
>Ga0116204_1001722_pt1 | contig 12142 bp, 13 predicted proteins | sample LakKivwa52mmetaG_FD_94481 | JGI IMG/M metagenome (GOLD analysis project Ga0116204, IMG submission 94481) | Anoxic lake water microbial communities from Lake Kivu, Rwanda to study Microbial Dark Matter (Phase II) - Lake Kivu water 52m metaG | ecosystem: Environmental > Aquatic > Freshwater > Lake...
ACAAGGAAGAGGTAAGGGTGAAAAGGCGAGGTAAGAGCTCACCAGTTTCCCGGGTGACCGGGAAAGCTTGGCAAACCCCATCCGGAGCAAGACCAAATAGGAGAACGGGGCGGCCCGCTCCGATGTTCTCGGGTTGTGTCGCTTGAGGCGGCCGGCAACGGCCGTCCTAGAGGAATGATCATCGCCGCCCTCCGGGCGACCGGGAGGCGGAACAGGATTCGGCTTACGATCCGCTCGAACACCCTTTACCATGGAATTGGGTTATGAAGGTCCTGTCCGCCGAATTTGTCCTTTCCGCCAAAGAGCCCGCCCATTATCCGCCGGCAACCTTTCCGGAAATTGCGTTTGCCGGCCGGTCTAATGTAGGGAAGTCCTCCCTCATCAACACCCTTCTGAAGCGGAAGGGGCTGGCCCGGACCAGCAACACGCCGGGGCGGACCCAGGAGATCAACTTTTTTTCCGTCAACGACAGTCTGCACTTCATCGATCTTCCCGGTTACGGATATGCGAAGGTTCCCGAGAAGATCAGGAAGAACTGGGGGCCGATGATCGAGACTTATCTTGGCGGGCGGCAGACGCTCCGGCTTGTCGTTCTGATTCTGGACGTCAGGCGTGATCCGTCGGAGCAAGACCGCCAGCTTATCGCTTGGCTGCAGTTTTACCGCCTCCCTTTTCTTATCGTCCTGACGAAGATCGACAAGGTGTCGCGCAGCCAGGCTGGTCTGCGACAGCGACGGATAGGCGTGGACTTGGGGCTTTCATCCGCACAGCCACTGATCTCTTTCTCCGCGAAAACGGGCGAAGGAAAGGATCTTCTCTGGCAGGAGATCGGCAAGGTCGTGTCGCCGGTTTAAAAGCTTGACAAAAGGCGGTAAAAGCATTAAACGGCTCTGAACCTGAAGGGGAGGCGACATTTGTGCCGGATCGGCCTTCAGGAGAAGTTGATCGGGGTTTTTTTAAACGAATCCGACTTCTTCTGAGGATTTAGCCGACGTTACAAAACGGGAAACATCACCCTTTCGACCACCCGTCGGTTAGTGTAAATAAATCATTATTCAATTATATTATGATGTTGCATCGATCTCAGCCTTCCGTTGATGTAGGCGATTTTGTGCAACCCGCTTCCTGCCGGACCGGCGGAGATGGATGATGCCCTCGTAATAAATCATTGTCGCACGGACCATCACATACAAAGGGGAGGTAATTTTCCAATGGGTTTCATCGAGATTGTGGCGATCATCATTTTCCTGGCGGCGATCACGGTGGTGATCACCGGCTGGTTCGACAGTGTTATCGCGGCCCTGATTGGGGTCGCTGCGATGGTCTGCGTCGGCATCATGACGGATGTCGATGCCTTTAAAGCCGTAGACTGGAACGTGATCGCGATTTTACTTGCCATCTGGACCATTTCCGGTTTTTTCGGGAGGTCCGGGGTGCCTGCATATCTCTCCTGCCTGGTGTTGAAGTGGTCCCGGGGGGATGTCGCTATGTTCGTCACCGGCGTCGGCGCACTGGCCGGCTTCGTCTCGATGCTCATCGACAACGTTGTCGTCGTCCTGATGTTTGCCCCCGTAATATTTCATGCCTGCCGGCGTTTTAAATTCCCCACCTTCGGACCTGTGCTGTTCATGGGGATGTGCGCGAACTTCATGGGAACGGCGATGCTGCTGGGCGATCTGCCCCCCCAGATGCTCCACAGTGTTTCCAAGATCGAGTTCTGGGGCTTCATCTGGCACATGGGCAGGCCGTCTTCCTTTTTTATTCTGCTGATCTCCTATTTCGTCACCTGCGCGTTCTTCTACTTTCGATTCAAAAAAGAGTACAGTTCTGTCAGGATGGACGTCGCTGAGATGGCGGATGAAAACCCTTCCGACTGCATCAAGGACAAGCCCTTTGCCATCCTCACCTGCGGGATCTTCGCGCTGACCATCCTGGCCATGGCCTTCCGGGAGGTATTCGGCTTCCATCTGGGCTTCATCGCCATGTGGGGCGCCCTCGCCAGCGTCCTTTTGTTCACACAGTTCAAGGACCGCTTTACCGTGGAAATCCCAGACGTGGAAGAGATACTCAAGGAGCTCGACTGGCGTGCCATATTCTTCTACGTGTCGCTGTTTGCGCTGGTCGGCGGCCTCGAACACGCCGGCGTGATCAAGCTCGTCGTTACGGCGATCACCCCGATGATCAAAGAAAGCATCGTCCTCGGCAGCACGGTGATGTACTGGGTGACGGCGCCCATCGTGGGCATCGTCGAGCACGATGCCTACATCCTGACGATGCTCTACGTCATCCGCGACCTCGGCGAGCAGGGGATCAACCCGTGGCCTCTGTACTGGATGCTCCTCTGGGCGGGAACACTCGGGAGCAACCTGACGATCGCGGGCGCCCCCGCCCTGTTCGTGGCGAAAAGCCTGGCCGACAAGGAGGACGGACGGATGAGCACCCTCAAGGAATTTCTATCCATGTCGGCGCCTTACGTGATCATTTCTCTCGTTTCCTGTTATGTGCCGGCGATGCTCATCTGGGTGCTCCCGTTTGCCAAGTAGTCGGGGGATGAGAGTGAATCCGGGATCAGGAAGAATAGGTTTAAAAGAAATAGTAGATAATCAGGTAGACCAGAAGCAGCAGCACAATCCAGGTGGCGGTGGGGGCCACGGTCCAGTGCTTCTTGAGGTTGTGGGGATAGTTCTCCCGGGCTCTTTTAATCTCATCCGATAGATAGGCCTGTCTGGCGGGGGAATGGCTTAGGTGGCTCAGGATACTCTCCGAGGTTATCCTGATACTCGATACGGGATCACGGCTGAATTGGAGCAGACCTCTGGGAATAAGATCGAAAACGAGTCGGCTCAGCGCTGCCCCCGCCTTGGCCAGAGGATTGTTTAACAGCGACATGAAGGCCTTCGCCCCCTTACGGTAAAACCAGTCTGCATCGAGGTTCACGCATCTCATCTCCGCCGGGTAGATCCCGGAGAGGATCAGGAGCGTAAAGGCCAGTGCGGAGAAGAACAGGAGCTGGAGCTGATCCACCACATGGGCCGCCGTATAGGGGACATAGTCGACCGGGTAGGGAAGGATGCTGTAGAGATAACCGGGGAATATGCCGATGGCGATACAGAAAAAGGCGGCGATGCCCATCGCGATGAGCATGTTGAGCGGCGCCTCCTTCGGTCTGAGACCGGAATCGTGACCAAAAAAGGCGAAAAAGGGGATCTTGATCCCCGAGTGATGGAACACCCCGGCAGAGGCAAAGATGAGGATAAACCAGATGAAACCGAGCTGTCCGATGCCGGCGGCGCTGATCACCATAGCCTTGCTTATAAAGCCGCTGAACAGAGGAACCCCGGAGATGGAGGCCGCCCCGATGATGCAGAAGATCGTGGTCAGCGGCATGGTCCGGTAGAGCCCCCCGAGGTCGGTGGCATTGATCTTTCCGGTCTGCTGGAGAACCGCCCCCATGGACATGAAGAGGAGGGCCTTGTAGAGGATATGGGAAAAGGCGTGGGCCACCGTTCCATTTAAAGCGAGTTCCGTCCCGATGCCGACGCCCACCACCATGAAACCCACCTGGTTGATCAGACTGTACGACAGCACCCTCCGCAGGTTATTTTCGATGACCGCATAGAAAATGGGGAAGGCCACCATGGCCGCGCCGATCCAGATGAGGAGATCCGCCCCAGCAAAGGCTCTGGCCAGAACATAGACGGCCGTTTTCGTGGTGAAGGCGCTGAGAAAGACCGTCCCGGTTGCCGAGGCCTCCGGGTAGGCATCGGGAAGCCAGGCATGGAGAAGCGGGAAGGCGGCGTTGATGCCGAAACCGGTCAGGATCAGGTAGGAGGAAAGACCGGAAAGTCCAACGGCATTGAAGGCCACAGAACCGGTTTCCTGCACATGGATAACGATCCCGATGAGCAGGCAGAGGCCGCCGAACAGATGAACCAGGAGATACCTGAGCCCAGCCTGATAGGAAGCAGGGGTCCGGCCGGCCCAGACCAGATAGGCCGCCGCGAAGGCCATAATCTCCCAGAAGACGAAAAGACTGAGGAAATCACCGGCGAAGACGGCCCCTAGGGCGCTCCCGCCGTAAAGCATGGCCGCCACATGTTCATCGCTGCGCCCCTGAAGGGAATAAATGGCGCCGATCAGGGCGGCCAGGGAAAAGATGTATCCGAAGGGAAGACTAAGGGCGTCCACCCGACCTAATATGATCTTGTGGCCAAGGAAAGACCAGACCCAGCTCTCGACCCCCGGAGGAAGGCCGATAATATTTATCAGAGAGACCACCGGTAGGAGGAGGATATAGCCATTCCGAAGCGTCCTGTTCTTCAGGAAGGGGATCAGAATAGCTCCGAATAGCAGGATAAATGCGGGAGGGATACTACCGATCATAGTAATCTTCCCTCCTTTTTACCATTTTTCTCAAGATATATTTGGCCGCCAGCACCAGGAGGACGCAGGAGACAAAACCATAGGCGGCGTAAAAGGAGGGGTACTCCTCCCATGGGAAATAGGGATGCTTGGCGATGAAGAGGTCGATCAGGATCAGCCCGATCAGGCAACTGTACAGGGTCCACAGGAGCCGTTTTACATTCGCCGGCTTGTCGAACAGGTACTCTTTCTTTGCTCTGCCGTCTTGTTTTTTATCAATTGCCACTATAGTCCCCTCTCACACCAGCAGAAGGATCACCGCAAGGTAGGCAACCCCCACGGCAAAGACGATATAAAAGGCACGGCGGTAACCAGGCACAGCGGCGTGGGAGAGTTCCTGCAGTTCTTTCCGCCCCGTTTTCAGCAGCTCAGCCTTGCCCTCTCGCGTCAATGATCTCATCTTCGTCTTCTTCATCTTCTCATTCCTGACGGGCACAATGCCCTAGACTGCAAAAGGCGTCGTCACTCCTCTATCCCCCCGCGATCATCCGGGCCAGGGCCAGGAAACCGGAGGGGGTAAAAAATAACAGGATCGTCCCCAGGGCGGTGAAGGTCAGGGCTGCCACCATCAGAATCGGCGCCTCCCGGAGACCAATTTTTTTCCAGGGCCAGTAAACATGGTGTTCTTCCTCATGACCGTGGCCGGGGTTCGACCGGGCGGGCGCCGCCACTTGGGGTGGTTTGAAAAAGGCCGCGTAAACAATCGGCAAAAAATAACAGGCGTTAAGGATGGTGCTTGCGACCAGGACAAGAAGGATGGGAAATTCCCCCGCCTCAACCGCCCCGAGGATGATATACCATTTGCTCAGGAATCCGCCCAAGGGGGGGATGCCGATCATGGACAGGGCGCCGATCGTGAAGGCCGTCATGGTAAAAGGCATGGACCGGCCAATGCCGTCCAGTTCGCTTATATTCGTCTTATGGGCCGCCACGTAGATCGCGCCCGCGGTAAAGAACAGGGTGATCTTGCCGAAGGCATGGAGGACAATGTGCATGACGCCGCCCGTCACCGCGGCCGGGGTTAAGAGGGCGGCCCCGAGAATCACATACGAGAGCTGGCTGACAGTGGAATAGGCGAGTCGCGCCTTGAGATTGTCCTGCCTGAGGGCAATCACCGAAGAGACGATAATGGTGAAGGAGGCCGCGTAGGCCAGGGCGGTTCCCAGTCCGAGGTCCCCCAGGAGATCGACGCCGAAGACATCCAGTAGGACCCGCAGGATCATGAACACCCCGGTCTTTACCACGGCGACGGCATGGAGCAGGGCGCTGACCGGCGTCGGGGCCACCATGGCCGCCGGAAGCCAGGAGTGAAAAGGCATCAGGGCTGCTTTGGCAATCCCGGCCATAAAGAGGATGAAAATAATCGTGATAAGCGTATCTGGCCCTTTCCCGGCCATGATACCGCCGGCGGCAAAATCAAGGGTGCCCGCCGTGGTATAGGTAAGAAAGATCGCCGGCAACTGGAAGGCGATAGAGGTTCCCAGCAGATAGATCAGATACCGTCTGGCGCCGCGTATGGCCTCCGGGGTCTCTTTATGGGCGACCAGGGGGAAGGTGCAAAGCGTAATAATCTCGTAAAAAATGAAGGAAGTAAAGAGATTGGCCGAAAAGGCAACCCCCATCGTGGCCGAGAGGGTCACGGCGAAGGCGGTGAAGTACCTGGTCTGGGCATGTTCATCCAGTGCACGGACATAGCCGATGGAATAGAAGGAGGTAATGATCCAGAGCAATGATGCGGTCAAGGCGAAAAATATCCCCAGAGGGTCCACCCTAAAGGCGATATCCAGACCGGGGAAAACCGTCACAAGGTGATAGGAAAAGGTCTGCCCCGCCAGGACATGGGGCAACATCATCAGGACCAGGGAAAATTTCACGAGTGCGGCGCCGATCGTCCAGAACTCCCTCAGGTTGGGCCGATCCTTGGACAGGCGGATGAGCCCCGCCGCAATGAGGGAAACGGCCAGCACATAAACAGGAAGGGGGGAATGAATCGCTTCCATCACTGCACCCCCAGGAGCATGATGGCCGCCTGCCGCGCCGGCCCCTCCGGGATGAAGGCCGCCACCCCGAAGAAGAGGAGGAGAAAGGCCATGACCAAGATGGGAATCATCATCGCCCAGGGAACATGACACCGGTCTTGGGCGTCTTCTGGGTCGTCGGGTTCATGAAAGTAGCCCCATTCGATGATCCGCCAGAAATAGACGGCCGTCAGGAGGGAACTGACCAGAATGACCGGAATGAAATACCAGCGTCCCGCCTCGAGGGCGCCGATGGCCAGATACCATTTGCTGACGAATCCCGCCGTGAGGGGTATGCCCACCATCGAGAGGCCGTAGATGGTAAAGGCAAGCATGGTTAAGGGCATCGTTTTCCCCAGACCCTTCCAGTCGGTGATGTGGTAACGGTCCGTCTGGTAAATGATCACCCCGGCGAGGAGGAAGAGTCCCCCCTTCATCAGGGCGTGATTGAGCATATGCAGGAGACTCCCCGTCAGGGCCGTCTCGTTGGCCAGTGCAAGTCCCAGGACGATGTAGCCGATCTGGCCGATACTCGAGTAGGCCAGCATCCGCTTGATATTCGTCTGTGCCAGGGCCATCACCGAACTGACCAGGATAGCGATGGGGGCGATCACGAAAAGGATCTCGGTGATCGGCACCACCTCGTAAACAAAGGTCGGGGTAAAAACGGTAAACATGACCCGCATCAGGGCGTAAAGGTTAACCTTCAGCACCGCAGCGGCCAGGATGGCACTTATCGCCGAGGGCGCCAGGGAATGGGCGCTGAGGAGCCAGGTGTGCAGCGGGAAAAGCGCAAATTTCAGGCCAAAACCGATCACGAAAAAAACAAAGGCTGTCAGGACCACCCGGGAATGGTAAAGTTCCGGCAGTCTCTCCCTAAGATCCGCCATATTAAGGGTGCCCGTCGCCATGTACAGATGGCCGATCCCCAGGAGCACAAAGACGGCGCCTACGGTTCCCAGAATGAGATAATTGTAGCTGGCGACAACGGCGCCTCTTTTCTTCCCCACCGCCACCAGGGCATAACCGGAGAGGGAGGCAATTTCGAGGAACACATAAACATTGAAAATGTCGCCTGTAATCACCATCCCCAGCAAACCCGTAATGAGGAGCAGGTAAAGGACAAAGAAGGTCAGCTCACGCTCCGTGCCGATCTGCTTTTTCACATAGGGACCGGCAAAGACGGCAATCATTAAGGAGATGAAAGAAATAACGACCAGGATATAGCTCGATAAATAGTCCACCACATACTCGATCCCCCAGGGCGGCGCCCAGCCTCCCAGCCAGTAGCTGATCCTGCCGGTGGCATGGACGGAGAGGAGCAGGTCCATAGAGATGGCAAAGCAGAGGAATGTGGCATAGGCGGCAATGTGCCAGGCCCAGGTCCGTCTGAGCAGACCGGTAAAGAAAGTCAGCAGGGCGCCAAAAAGGGGAATCAGGATGACCAGTACAGGGAAATGGAGATTCATTCGGCTTCCTGCTCCATTTTGGCGATCTTGTACTCGTCGAGGGTGCCATAGGCACGGTAGATTTTGATGGCCAGGGCCAACGCCACGGCGGTGACGCTGACGCCTACCACAATCGCAGTAAGAATTAATACATGCGGGATTGGGTTCGTATAGATCACCGTCTCGGGGGTTAAGGCGCCGTGGGCGCGGCTCAGCAAAATCGGCGCCGTACTCCCCTCTACGACGGCGATGGAAATATAGAACAGGAAAACGGCGGTCTGAAAAATGTTGAGGCCGACGATCTTCTTGATCAGGTTTCCCTTGGCGATCATCGCGTAAAACCCGATCATCATCAGGGAGATATAGATCCAGTAATTGAACTTTCCTGCTATGATCTCTATCATTTCCATCCCTTAAGCCGAAGTCGCCGTTTCAAGGCGGAAAAATAGTCAATCCTCATCGCGCCTGGCCATCTCGAAGAACAAGGTCGTCATCACCGCCGAGACGGTGATCCCGACACCGATTTCAATGCCGTAGATCCCGAGCTGGCTGGCCAGGATTGCATCGCCGATCAGGGGAAGGCGATCATATTCCAGGTAAAGGCCTCCCCCCAGGATGCAGAAGATGCCGATGGCGGCATAGATAAAGAGTCCCGTGGGGCTGAAGAAATCACTCGTCTTCCGGGAGATCCTTTTGCGTCCCTCTTCCAGGCCGAAGACCATGGCATAAAGGATGAAACTTGCCCCCATGATCACCCCGCCCTGAAAGCCGCCGCCCGGGCCCAGCTCGCCGTGGGCGATCACATAGAGGGCAAAGAGCTGAATAAAGGGGATCATCAGCCGGGAAATGGTTTTTATGATGACATGTTCAGTCATGGAACCTTCTCCGGAGCAAAATGAGCACGCAGATTCCGGCGGTAAAGATCACCGTCACCTCTCCCAGTGTGTCGTAACCGCGATAGCTGGCCAGGATGGAGGTGACGAAGTTGATTACTCCCGTTTCCGGCACGGATTTTTCGATGTAGTAAGGGGCCACGTGGAGGTTGGCCGGGGCGTTGGGGTCGGAGAAATTCGGCATGTCCAGGGTGCCGTAAATCAGGACGGCGCCGGTCAGGATGACCACGCCCAGGGGGATCAGCCGGGTAATCCGGGAAAACCAGGGGAAGGCGCCCGGCGCCCGCCCTTCCGGTGCTTCCTCGTGTCGCATGGTGCGGCTCAGGGCGGCGATAAGTAGAACCGTGGTGATGCCGGCCCCCACGGCGGCTTCGGTAAAGGCCACATCCACCGAGTTGTATCTGGTCCACAGGAGGGCCATCAGCAGGCTGTAGGCCCCGAGAATGATGACGGCGCCCAAAAGGTCCTTCAAGGATACCGCCGCCACGGCGCAAATGACAACAAAAAAGAGCAGGACAAAGTCAATGATCATCCTTGGTTTCCTCCTTGGTCCAGGGTCGGAGCCCGGATAGGTAGGCGGCTTTGGCCAGGGCGTGGGTGGCCGTGGGATTGCAAATGAAAATAAAAGCGACAATCAGCAGAAGCTTCACCGAGACAAGCGTGAACCCCTCAAAGATCATCAAGGACAGAATGACCAGGAACTGCCCAAGGGTTTCGCTCTTTCCGGCGGCATGAATCCGGGTATAAAAATCGGGAAACCTGACAACGCCAATGGCTGCAACCAGTATGAGGAAGCATCCGAGGAAAAGAAATATGCCAGATATAATTAACCTTATCTCCATTTTAGACCTCAGGACCAACAAACCTTTCGCTGCCGCCGAAAACCGTCAGCCGAGCCCTCCCGTCTCACTGTATTTTAGGATCGCGATGGTAGCGATGAAGTTAATCAGGGCATACACCAATGCGATATCAAGAAAATACGGCCTGTCGTAGATGAACCCGATCAGGGCCAGGATCACCACCGTCTTGGTCCCGATGACATTTACCGCCAGGGCCCGATCGTACAGAGTCGGCCCCTTAACGGCCCTGTACAAGACAAGGGCCATTGCCAATACCATGATTGCTGCCGCTGCTTCAAGCACAGTTGGCGCCTATCCCTTTCACCCTGTTCATCATCTCGCCCGCCAGCAGGTCTTCTGCCGGTCCCCGGGCAATCGCATGGACGATGAACTCCTGGTCGTTTACATTCACTGTGACAGTGCCCGGTGTGAGGGTAATTGAGTTGGCCAGGGTAGTCATACCGATTTCTGTCTCATAGTCATTTTTAAAGGTGATAAAGCCCGGATCGATGGGCATTTTGGGGTGCAAAACGCGATAAACCAGATCCAGGTTGGCCAGGATGATCTGCCAGAAGAGCCAGGGAAGATATTTTAAGAACCGGCCCATGTCGCGTACCTTTTTCCCCACATCCGCCTGACCGATCAGCAGGTCGTGGGAAAGGTAGGCCACAAGGAGACTGGCCACCACACCGGAACCCAATAAAAGCCGGGAAAATTCACCCGAAAGGATGATCCAGAAGGCAAACATTATCAATGATGTCAGGATGAAACTCATGTTACACCTTTATCATCTGACGGTTCATGATCGCGGAACCAGTTTTTATTGCCCCGGAAGCAAGGCAACGGGCATCCATGAATGATCATTTCCACCCACAGCAAGCGCGAACCTGTATAAAATAAGTGTAAGTTTTATGCAAGTATTTTCCCCAGAAATATTTTCCTCAGAAAACCGTACCTGATTGCCGCCTGTTAAGAAAAGATAACTATTGGGTTAGAAGGTTTTTTTTTCACTTTGAAGATCTGGAGGCAGTTTTGACAGGGTCGAGACGTCCAGCATTCAAGGCTTTTACGATTTTGTTACGAGAGCGGGATATATGACTGCCGGTCAGAAAATGCGCTTGACTCCGAACCGGATTCATGGTAACAGCACGCACCGACCGGCGGAGGACCTTTAAAATGGAAACCGGTGTAAAATTAAGAAAAACAAGTGGATGTCACCATTTTCTCCGTCGGAAGCATGGATCCTGAATCCGTAAGCGATCACATTTCCCGCGGCCTGCAGATTGGTAGGTTATTGAAAATAAAATGTTTTTTCTCCTCTTAAGGATTGAATCTCTCTGCAGCTTGCTGCAGAGAGATTCAATTTTATCCGCGCAATCCAAATGACAGGAGTGAAGAGGTGTTGAAAGAGAGCGATAAAGTCGGGGCGGTCATGGTAGTAGGGTCGGGGATTGCGGGGATCCAGGCCTCGCTCGATCTTGCCAACTCCGGGATGAAGGTTTTTCTCGTCGAAAGGGGGATCAGCATCGGCGGCGTCATGGCCCAGCTGGACAAGACCTTTCCCACGAACGACTGTTCGGCCTGCATCCTCTCCCCCAAACTCGTCGAGGTCGGACGGCATCCCAATGTCGAGATCATGACCGGGCGGACTGTCGAAACCGTCGAGGGCGAGGCGGGCCGGTTCCAGGTCCGCCTGACAAAGGCGCCCCGGTTCGTCAACCTCGAGAAGTGCACCGGGTGCGGGGACTGCGCGAACGTCTGCCCCGTCTCCGTTCCTTCAAACTTCAACGAGAACCTCAATACCCGCAAGGCGGTTTACCGTCACTTTCCTCAGGCCATACCCTCCGGCTTCGCGATCGACAAGCTGGGGACCTCCCCCTGTAAGGCGGCCTGTCCCACCCACATCAGCGTCCAGGGATACGTGGCGCTTATCGCCGAGGGAAAGTTCAAGGAAGCCCTTAAACTCATCAAAAAAGACAATCCCTTTCCGATCGTCTGCGGACGTGTCTGCAACCACCCCTGCGAGGAGGCCTGCAAGAGGGGCGAAGTGGACGAACCGATAGACATCATGCACCTCAAGCGTTTCGTGGCCGACCTCGATCTCAAGGACGAGACCCGCTTTGTTCCTGCAATCAAGGAAAAGAAGGGGAAAAAGGTCGCCATTATCGGCGCAGGTCCAGCCGGACTCACCGCGGCGTATTATCTGGCGATCGAAGGCTACGATATCGACGTCTTCGAGGCGCTGCCCGTGGCCGGTGGCTGGCTTGCCGTCGGCATTCCCGAATACCGGCTTCCCAAGGACGTCCTTAAGGCCGAGATCGGGGTGATCGAGGACCTTGGCGTCAAGATCCACTTGAACACACGCATCGGTAAGGACATCCCTTTTGAGAAACTGCAGCGGGACTATGCCGCCGTCTTCATCGGGTGCGGAACGGTCCTCTCCAGCAAGCTTGACATCCCGGGCGAGGATCTCGATGGAGTGGTCCACGGGGTCGATTACCTCAGACGGATCAACCTCGGCG
>Ga0116204_1001724_pt1 | contig 12134 bp, 12 predicted proteins | sample LakKivwa52mmetaG_FD_94481 | JGI IMG/M metagenome (GOLD analysis project Ga0116204, IMG submission 94481) | Anoxic lake water microbial communities from Lake Kivu, Rwanda to study Microbial Dark Matter (Phase II) - Lake Kivu water 52m metaG | ecosystem: Environmental > Aquatic > Freshwater > Lake...
ACTTTAGTCGAAGCCACTTCCTCAGCCAATAGTTATATTTATGACGCTCTCAAAGAACTCGCTTTTGATAAGCGCGAAATAGACAAGGTCTTAGAATCACTCGATCTAACGGGGTTATCCGAATCAGCCGCCTTATCCCTAGTATTAAAATCAATGGGTAAAAAATAAGCTTGTAGGGGCGACCTTTACGGTCACCCGAATAATAATAAACATATGACAGACAATATTTTAACTCCGTCAGCTGAACCAGAAGAACTCCAAGTGGACGTTACCCTCAGACCAAAAACTCTTTTAGATTTTGTCGGCCAACCTCGACTAAAAACTTCGCTAGGGTTGGCACTCTCTGCAGCCAAAAGAAGAAATGAACCGATCGACCATGTTCTACTCTACGGTCCACCTGGCCTAGGTAAAACTACACTCTCTCACATCATTGCGAGTGAACAAGGTGGGACTATCCACTCGACTACCGGACCAGCCTTAACTAGAGCTGGTGACTTAGCAGCCTTACTTACCAATCTCGAAGCGGGCGATGTTCTTTTCATCGACGAAATCCATCGTCTCAGCAAAGTTGTTGAAGAAACTCTTTATTCAGGTATGGAAGATAATCGACTCGACCTAGTTCTTGGCAAAGGTCCAGCGGCCAGAACTGTCTCAGTCGACCTGAAGCCTTTTACTTTGGTTGGAGCCACTACGCGCTATGGTGCACTTAGTGGTCCACTGCGTAGTCGGTTTGGCATCATTAATAAACTTGAGTATTATTCTGACCAAGACCTCTGTCAGGTTTTACTTCGTTCATCATCTATCCTCAACATCCAACTTGATCCAGATGCCGCCAAATCATTGGCTAAACGATCGCGTGGCACACCTAGAATTGCCAATCGTTTGCTCAGGCGCGCCAGAGACACAGCTCAGGTTCACTACCATGGGACTCTCTCAGTTCAAGCCGTCGAGGATACGACTAAACTTCTAGAGATCGATGAGTTGGGTCTCGATGCCTCAGATAGAGAGCTTCTCCACCGGATCATCACTCACCATCGCGGAGGTCCAGTTGGACTCGAAACTCTGGCTAGTGCCCTCTCAGAGGATTCAGGGACGATTGAAGAGGTATATGAACCATTCTTGATCCAACTCGGATTATTAGCCAGGACAAAGGCTGGGAGAGTGGTTACCGACTTAGCCTACAAACATCTCGGACTCACCAAATGAAAAAGCATATATTATCTTTCTTTCAGATTTTTTTACTACTTCTGTTATGTCTTTTTACTATGAGTTCGCCTATTTACGCAATATACGATCCTCGCACCATCACCAACAACCTCGCAGGAGTTCATATTCTAAATCCAGAGGAGATCGATGATGCCGCCAAATTAGTGAATAGTAACGGGGGTAAGTGGGGATATGTCACAGTCCCAATTCAACCTTCTGAGCGGAACAAGGACGTATGGCAGAGATTTATGAATCGCGCTAAAGAACTCCAGGTAATTCCCTTGATCCGGATTACGACTATTCCTGAAGGTGGGACGTGGGAAAAAGCCGACGATACGGATCTAGTCGATTTTGCCAATTTCCTCAATGAACTCGATTGGCCGATTGAGAATCGCTACATCATTTTATTTAATGAAGTTAACCGTGAGACAGAGTGGGGAGGCGAGGTCAATCCCGAAAAGTATGCCTCTATCGTCAAAAACGCTTACACTATCTTCAAGGAAAGATCTTCAGATTTCTTTTTGCTTGGCCCTTCTCTAGATAGCGCCTTACCTAATAGTCAAACATCCCTTTCAGCCCAAAATTACTTGAATCGCATGGCCAAGTTCGAACCACTTATCTGGACTTACTTTGATGGATGGTCTAGTCACAGCTATCCCAATCCCGCTTTCTCTGCCTCCCCCCGCAAAACAGGTTTACAAAGTATCGTTGGCTACAAATCTGAAATCTCTCTACTCAGCCTCGCAAGCAAACCCATATTTATTACCGAGACAGGCTGGGATCAAACCAAAATAACCATCCCCAACCTCAAGTCTTATTGGACACAAGCTTGGCAAATCTGGCAAAATGACAAAAATGTGATCGCAGTTACGCCATTTATTTTGCGAGGAGGGGAACAGTTTAGTCAATTTTCCTTGATCGACAATTCTAATAACTACACCACATCTGGTCAGAGTATTTTTGATCAATCCAAATTGCCAGGTGAGCCAAAACTTGCCGAGATTAAAGCCAAGCCAACTAGCTCACCAATCGCTACCAAATCCGGTTGGTCTCTACCATTCTTTGAAAATAATCCAACCTTAATTAGACTAGAAAACATTTTTCGAGTCATTCTCGGCCTCCCCATGAAATCAAAAGGGACTCTCAAAGATATAGAGCTCAGTCTAGAGCTAGCCCAAACTCCTAAACAATGGGAAACTGGGCTCTCTAACCGAACAAATTTGGGTGATCTGGATGGGATGTTGTTTATCTTCAACCATCATCATATTCCCGTTTTCTGGATGAAAAATATGCAATTTCCCATTGATATCATCTGGCTCAGTGATGGTAGGGTCGTAGACATCACTCCTAGCGTCCCTGTATCCTCTGCCGACAAGCTCCTTACCTACTCTCCGCGCGAACCAATTAACATGGTCCTAGAAACCGTAGCAGGTTGGGCAGCCACTCACGATATAGTTATTGGTGACATGCTCTATCTATGACCATCATCATCTGTCACGGCGACAATAACGCAGGCTCTCGGAGCAAACTCCAAGAATTATTACTCGTTGAAAAAGCTAATGGCTGTGAAGTTAGATTTATCGAAGGGGACAAGCTTCTTCCCAAAGATCTTGAATCTATCTTGAGTACCTCAAATCTCTTTTTCAACGAGACCCTTGTCTTCGAAAATTTACTCTCTAGACTGAGATCCAAAGACAAGGATTTATGTCTAGATTTGCTCAAAAAATACACAGGTGACAAGCATATTTATCTCTGGGAGAAAAAAGCTGTCACCAAGCTTACCATCAACAAACTTGGAACAAATCTCAAAGTTAATGAATCTAAGTCACCAACAGCTCTCTTTACGTTGCTCGAATCACTAGAACCAGGTCGAGCTAAAGAATCACTATCTTTACTTAACCAAGTAGTCGAGTCTAGTGAAGACATTGTTGTTTTTACAATGATAGCCAGGCAAATTGGTTACTTGATAATGATGAAATCCGCCACCAATCCCAAGTTTTCACCTTGGCAAGCCTCAAAGCTTAAATATCAAGCCACAAAATGGAGTGATCGCCAGTTAGAGGATTTTTTGAAAGGCTTGCTTAAGATTGATTTATCAATCAAAACAGGTGCCAGCAAATTATCCTATAAAGATCAACTTGACATATTACTACTAAATTTACTAGGATAATGTTCTATGCTTTTTACTAAACCGAAAGCAAAAACTCCTCTAGAAAAAACTTTTCTCGACCAAGTTGAGATTGATACTCCAGAGGAAATCAAGAATCATAATCTCCTTGATCTCAACAACAAAGCTAGTTTTACCTTTACCCTAAAACAAGAGCATTTAGCAGATCAGGCAGATAATCGAAACGGCTTAGGTATCAAATCTTGGTTTAATCTCTACAAGGAAGAAGCCAAAGTCTCGACCGCTGGTATAAGAGGTCTTCAAAATCCTCTGTATCCTTGGGATACTCGCTATCCACTTAACTTAATCGGCATGATGCTTGCAACTATGGGCAAAGTCCTCGTTGCCCAAGACACCCCTGATCCCAAAAAGAAAATTGTTGCGTGTGAAGTGCGTTACAACTCTACTCAATATGTTGAGTTGATAGCCCGCCTTCAAGCAGCCTACGGTATTCAAACTTATGTCACCAAGGACTATCAAACAATTCCCATTTTTATGATTTCTTTTATCATTTTTATGAATGATCTATATGGTGGTGAATATGTTACTTCATCACACGCCATGGCTAAAAAAATCGCCACAAAAGATCTTAATTCACAAGGTAGTCAGTATATCCCAAGCGAATCGCTACAATTTGTCGAAAAAGTAGAATCTATTCTGAAAGAGGTGGAAACTGGGCAAGAGTACACAATCAAATTCGCCTCTGATCAAAACCCCAATATAGATTCTGGGTTTTTACAGACGATCGAGAACGGTATTATCGATTATGTTGCGTACCTCAAGCAGGGGATCGCTACTCCGATCAACTTAAAATATATCAAAGACTTAAAAAATAAAATAATTATTGATACCGTTGGTGGAAGTCTAACCGGAACTTTTACCCCAGTGCTCGAAAAACTCGGTATTTCAGATAATTTTGTCTTTGTTCACTCGCCCGAAGATCCCTTCAATCACGAAGTCGGCAAAACCATTACCGACAACGGGGCGTTCTTCGACTGGAGTTGCGATACTACAATCATGAAAGCCAACATGAAAACTCTCGAAATTAACACTCCCGTCGTCAATACCGTCAATTATCGAGAGATTCTATTAGACTATCCAATAGGCAGTACCTTACTCATGACAGATCCTGATGCAGATAGGTTAGTCACAAGCTACATAGATTCAATCGATAACGCTAACACAATCAAGAAAATGGGGTTAGTTTATTCTGAGCTAGACGACAATCGGATCTTAGTCATCTTCACCCCCAATCAATCATTTCTCATGAATATGGATTTTCAACAAAAAGCCTTAAAAGAAGCCGGGCTGTGGGATAAATACAATTGGTTCCTACTCAAAACTACCGCCTCTCAGCGAAGCTGGGATGAATGGGCCAAATCGCTGGGGATTCCCGTTGTTAACACCCCAGTCGGATTCAAAGAACTAGCCGATACCATGATCAATATCGAACGGAAGATGACCCAAACCCCAGGAGAAAATATTCAAATAAAAGATGTTTTTGGAGTGACGCATGATTTAGGTCAGAACCCACGCATGTTATTTGCCGGTGAAGAGAGTGGGGGAGAAATATTTGGACCACCAGAGCTTATCGCAAGCAAAGGGGGGAAGAAAGCCATTTCAATGCGCGAAAAAAGCGCTGGAGAAGCGATCATCATTACTTCCGCCATGACCAGTTGGCTAGAATCTAAGAACATGACTATGACTCAATATCTAGCCAGTATTTTTGAAACAAATAAAATTGATTTTAAATATGAAATCAGAGTTGATCAAAAATATTACAATGAAAGTGAGCCAGACATAAATACTCTGCTTAGAGAAAAAGAAAAGGGAATGCAGTTGAAGACTCTCAATAACTCCTTTTTTCTCTCATTAGCTTTTGGCTACAGAGACAAAATTATCTCCTTAGATCAAGTCAAATCTATTCTAAGTGAGTGTTTTACCGATCTAGACTTCAGCGATCTCAAAGATATTTTGTTCTGCGGCGATGGTACTTACATTCTCTTCCAAAACAAGTGCTTAGAAGTCAGGCCTTCAGGCACTGATGCAGTCAACAAAGGCTATGCCTTCGGTCTTGATCAATGGGAATGTATTAAATACGCCCAAGCATTTGCTGGATACAATGGAACAAGAACAAAACTTCATCTTGAACTCATTCCCCACGACTACTACTCAAGTATCGAGAAGTATGCTTTCGATACCTATACTCACTACAAAGAGAATCAATAAATGGATCCAAATTCGCTTAAGTGGAATCCAGATGTAAAATTGATACTTGCTGACGTTGATGAGACCATCGCAGATGTCTATACAGATGCTACTCCAAGAATGATTACATTACTCTCACATTGATATCTCGTAACATCATACTGTTTTTAGTTACTGGCGCCGGCTTAGAGAGTGTCCAAGCAAGAATTATATCCAAATTGCCACCATCGTTAAGAAAAAATGTTATCCTTGCACATTGTAGTGGAGCAGAGGTCTGTGGCTATGACCCCAAGGGCGAAATTAAAGATCCATACTTAAGCACTTACAACTCGCTGATGAATAATGTGCAGAAACAGCAGTGGCGAAAAATAGTGGATCAACTTATCAATGAATTTCAATTAGAAACTACTCCAACTATGCCTGTAACTAACTTTAAACAAGTAGCCGGGGATGATCCTTTTATGGTCATGAAAGCGGATCGAGGACCGCAAATTACCTTAGAATTTGTAAATAGTTACAATCTAACTAGTTCTCAGTTAGCTCAAGTTGAAAAAAAATTAGACCTCAATCTTGTCCAATCATCAGGTATGTATGATCTCAGAGTTCCGTTCTATAATCGAGCCGAAGAATTGTTAACAACGGCAAATCTCCCGGTTCATCCCCATTTAGATGGAGTTTTTGCACTCGATCTAATTTTAGAAAACGTCTCTAAAACATCCGCGATCTCTTCGATTCTGACTAATCAAGCTCTACTTGCAGAATATCGTCTCCCATTAGACATCATCTCGCAACCAAATCAACTGGAAATATGGGGGGACAAATTTACCATAAATGGAGGCAGTGATCGGAAAATGTGTCTAGCTGTTGACCCCAGGACTAGAGCAATCGATTTCCGCCGAGAACCTCTTGATCAAATTGGCGAAGACTACAACATTCAGATTTGGACTGGACGCAATTCGCTGCACAAAGGTTTAGAAGAATATCTTCTTTCTTCTATTTAAGCTACTATTTATTGTATGAATTGGTTTGTTTTAGCCGCTTTAGCAGGATTAGCTTCCAACGGTTTCAATATTACAAATAGAACCGCTCTCAAAAATCAGGGTGATTCTACTGCCTACGCTTGGTGGTTTGAATTGGTTAGGACGAGTTTCTTTCTGGTAATATTACTTTTTCAACCAAATCCAACATTTACTATTTCAATGATTGTTCCTTTGCTTCTTGTCGGTTTGGCTGAACTATTCTCTGTATATATTTTTATGAAAATGCATGCCTATACTAACCTCTCAATTTCATCTGTAATATCGCGCTTAAGAGTATCTGGTCACCCATAATCGCATGGTTTTTAGTGAATGAGAGACTAAGTTTGCCCCAATACTTCGGGATTACCGCTATCTTTATTGGCATTGCCCTAGTTACTTCGCCCAAAGAAATTAGGCAAGACAAAGGTATTAGAATAGCCCTGCTCTTTTCCCTATCTAGCGCGATCCTCAGCACAATCATTAAGGGGGCGAGTAACCTAGTCTCCACTGAAATAATCATAGTCTCACAAGGTTTGTTGCCACTATTTATTCTCCCATTCCTGATGAAGCGTGGATTCTCAAGAATCTGGGACTCAGCCAGTCAAAAATTTCCTCAAATTGCCCTCGCAGGATCATTCAATATTGCATCCTCGTATTTACTTGTTGAGTCCTTGAGATTAGCAGATGCTAGTAAGACAATCGGAGTTTATCAAGCAATGACCCTATTCTCTGTTTTATATGGTATTTTTGTACTCAATGAACGTGACAAAATTGCCAAGAAAATAATTGGCTCAATTATAGTCATAATCGGCGTCATTTTAACTGCTATTTAGCCTCTTTTAACTCTAGCAGTTTATCCATGAGATACTCTCCGCCTAGATGCTCGCCTTCACAATAATAATTTGCCTCAAGATGTTCTCTGTCTGTAGTAACCCCAATCGCAGCTAGATCTGTCATATCTTTATCATTGATCCCGTTCCCTATGGCTATTGCATTCTCAGGGCCATATCCAAGCAATTCACATAACTTTTTAAGTCCAACCCCTTTATTGAATCGTCTTGGGCAGATATCATATGCCTCACCATTCCACCAACAATAAAATTCACCTTTGGTATCTTCCTCGGCAATAATTTTGGTAACTTCCGGAATTGCTTCTTTACAGTGCAATACTAGCAGGAATAACTTATACTCAAATCCACTCGCGCGCTCATCCTTTTCGGCTAGTTTTTTCAGTCTCGCAGTTGCATTTTTAAGCACTCCCAACTCATACTCGCTAAAAACAAAATTCTGGATCAACTCACCTTTGTATAAAACAAATATCCCATTTTCTGAAATCAAGCTCGCATTTCCCCACAAAACATCCTGAAAAACTTTCATTAAATAGAAACTGCTCCTACCGCTATTGATAGTTACATGGAAATATTTTTTTAGTCTTAGGAGTTTATTCAGAATACGCTCATCCAACGGGATCGTCTTCATGGTTTGAACATCACCTTTATCGATTATTTTCGTTCCCTTGGCAATTGTCACTCCGTCTACGTCAAAACAAACAACTTTAATATCTTTGATATCTTCTTTCGTCAAAGTATCCAAGTGCTTCATCATAAGTTACTCCTCAACTATATAAGACCCTTATCCTAACAATCTTAACTTGCACATGTCAAGGCGCGTGTTAAAATCTCTCTATGACCTCAATTCTAGATTCACGTAACAAAATCAAAGCAATCGACAAATCCGACTTAATCGGCTCAGTCGAAGCACTACCCAATCAAATTCAAGACGCCTGGGAACAAACTAAGAACTTAAGTTTTCCAACTGATTATTCAAGCGTCAAAAACATCCTTATCTCTGGTATGGGTGGCTCGAATTTGGGTGGTCAGGTAATTAAACATTTATTTAAAGACGAGCTCATGCTCCCGCTCGAGATATATCCACATTATCACTTGCCAGGTTATGTCAGCTCTGACTCCTTAGTAGTACTCTCAAGCTACTCAGGTACCACTGAAGAGACCTTATCGGCAGCCAAACAAGCACTTTCTGTCAAAGCCAAAATTGTGGTCATAACAGGAGGCGGTCCACTGGCAGATTTAGCTAGAGAGCATAACTGGCCAATGTATTTGATCGACCCCAAATTCAATCCCAGTAAACAACCTAGAATGGCTATCGGTTATGCGGTATTTGGTCAACTCTCTATCTTTGCCAAACTTGGTCTCATCAATCTCTCAGAGACTGATGTTCTCAATTTAGTTGATACCCTCTCCGAAATGACTAAACAACTTTCACCAGATATCGAGAATAACCCCGCCAAACTCCTATCCTACAACGCCTACGACAAACATCTTATTTTTGTCGCTGCCGAACACCTAATTGGCGCTGCTCATGTAGTTAACAATCAAGTTAACGAAAATGCTAAGTCACTTACCAGCGAGTGGCACTTGCCAGAATTCAATCATCACTACATGGAAGCCTTGAGTTATCCCAAACTCTCCAAGGAAAATACCTTATTCTTACTCTTCAACTCGGCTCTCTACCATGAGCGGGTGCAGAAAAGAGTTCTAATCACAAAAAATCTTCTCGAGCAAAAAGGCTATGAAACTCATATTGTCCTCGCAACTGGAAATACGAAATTAGAGCAAGTTTTTGAAGCTATCTTGATAGGGGAGTTTATGTCCTCTTACTTACCAATTCTTTACGGTATCGATCCCTCCTCCATTCCCAATGTCGACTGGTTCAAGACTGAGATGAATAAATAGATTATGTATCTTGATCAAATAAGCCAACTACTAAAACAGGCGAGTCAAATAGCAAAGAAAAACTTTGGAAAAATCGTAACTAGTGAAACTAAAAAAACAGATAATAATCAAGTTCTCACCCAAACAGACTTAGAAATTGGAAAATATCTGGTAGATCAAATTAAAGTAATCTTTGAGGGGTACAATATTATTGATGAAGAAGCGGGGGTGATTGACAACAAATCTAGGTTCACCTGGACTGTTGATCCAATCGACGGAACTAGCAATTTTGCCAATGGCATCCCTACTTACGGAATAATCTTAGGTCTATTGGACGAAAACAAACCAATTGCAGGTGGTATAGCGCTTCCTAGCTTTGACTCTATCTACGTAGCCGAATCTGGTAAAGGCGCATTTTTAGGAAACAAACAGATATCGTGTACAAAAGAAAATAATTTATTAAACTCTTTAATTTCTTATGGTATAGATGGTCACCAGGAAGAACCCAGTCTTACGCACCGAGAAACTAAAATCTTGAGCAATATAATTTTAGGCATCCGCAATCTAAGAACCAGCAATAGTGCCTACGATTTTGCACTAGTTGCTGATGGTAGATATGGCGCCTATCTAAACCAAACAAGTAAAATTTGGGATAACGTAGGTGCCCAAATATTAATTGAAGAGGCTGGCGGGATATACACTGATTTTTATGGTAATCCCATGGACTACCAGAATCCCATTTCAAAAGCCAGGGCAAACTTTACCTACTGCGCAGCTTCAAGCGAGCTTCATGCTCAACTACAATCTATCATCAACCTTCAAGGTGTAACCTTATAGCCTCTACTCTTCATCCATATCAATCATATCCAGGTAGACACTCAAGACATCATCAGACTCTTCGACGAAAGCTTGATAGCTATCTTTCGGATGGAACTTTGAGAAGTAGGATAGAACATCTTCTGTTTTTACCCAACTCTGCTTAAACAACTCCAGATAATTCCCATAACTCGAATACTTGTAAGATTTCAAGCCTTCAAGGTCCGTCCTTGTAGGGTTCTCAGGTAATGGGTTTCGATGAATATATTTCGAAATATAGGTATATTGCTCTTCTGATTCTATCTTTACACACTTATATTTATCTTGAAAAAGACCACCAACTCTCTTGTACCGTGTATTAAAGTATCTAACATACTTTGTAATAATTGATTGCATAAAACTAGCGATCGCTCTCTCTGAGTTCTGTTTTACAAGTAAATGAAAATGATTCGGCATCAAGCAATATGAATACAGCACAATATCATCTAAAAAATTGTTAATCGCTCTAGAAGGAGAAACTGTTTTTCCATTTTCATCCTTCAAGGTCCGTCCTTGTAGGTTTGCTGGAGTCAAATAAATCTTAAGGTATGATATAAAAGTTTTGTAATCTTGCTCATCCTCAAAAATTACCCGCTTCTCCACACCACGGTTATATAGGTGGTAATATCCACCAACTTCATATTGCTTAATTACGTTCTTAGATGGCATACCTTCAAGGTCCGTCCTCGTAGGCTTTACTAGTTCCATAATACACTCTATATTAGAGAGTATGACTGTCCCAAAATATATTCTCTGGTTTCATGAAATAGATAAAGACGATGTCGCCAAAGTCGGCGGTAAAGGCGCTAACCTAGGAGAGATGACTCAAGCAGGGTTTCCTGTGCCAAATGGATTCGTCGTCACTAGTTCTGCCTATAAACACATGATCGAGGTAAACAATCTCGAAGACAAGATCAAGGCCGTACTTAAAGGCCTCAATGTCGAAGATGCTAACGCCCTTAATCGTGCGAGCCACCAAGTCCAACAACTTATCGAACGCTCACCCTTTCCTAAGGATATCGAAGAGCAAGTATATAAAGCTTATGACAAGCTAGGTAACGATGCCTGGGTAGCCGTACGAAGCTCTGCTACTGCCGAAGACCTCCCAGAAGCAAGTTTTGCCGGACAACAAGAAACCTATCTCAATGTCCGAGGCGACGCCTCAGTAATAGTGCATGTCCGCAAAGCCTGGGCCTCCCTATTCGAGCCTAGAGCAATATACTACCGAGTCCAACAAGGTTTTGATCATTTTAAAGTAGCCTTAGCCGTGCCAGTCCAAAAGATGGTCCAATCAGATGTTTCAGGTATTATGTTCTCAATCAATCCCGTCACCAATGATAAATCTCGCATCGTCATTGAAGCAGTTTGGGGACTTGGAGAAAATATTGTTCAGGGTGCAGTTACGCCAGATCACTACGAAGTAGATAAAGTCAGCCTTCAATTACTAGAACACAAATCAGTTCATCAGGATATCGAAATGGTTAGATCTGGTGAAGGCAATATTCAGCGTAAAGTTCCCAAATCTCGTCAGGACAAGAGGAAACTCACTGACAAAGAGGCCGTCGAGGTTGCCAAGCTAGGCAAAAAACTCCAACAACATTACTTTTTTCCTCAAGACTCTGAGTGGGCCATCGAAAATGGCAAGCTCTTCGTAGTTCAAACAAGACCAATCACAACAGTCACCGCCACAACTTCTAAAAACGAAGAAGCCAAAACACAAACTAGAGCAATTTCTGGCAAACTAATTCTCGAAGGTCAACCAGCTAGTCCAGGTATCGTGACTGGAATCGTCAATATTCTTAAATCTGCCAAAGAAATTAATAAAATCAAACATGGTGATGTTTTAGTCACGGACATGACTACACCGGACTTTGTTCCAGCCATGAAAAGAGCAGTAGCTATCGTGACCAACAAAGGTGGTCAGACTAGTCACGCCGCTATTGTCAG
>Ga0116204_1001726_pt1 | contig 12131 bp, 7 predicted proteins | sample LakKivwa52mmetaG_FD_94481 | JGI IMG/M metagenome (GOLD analysis project Ga0116204, IMG submission 94481) | Anoxic lake water microbial communities from Lake Kivu, Rwanda to study Microbial Dark Matter (Phase II) - Lake Kivu water 52m metaG | ecosystem: Environmental > Aquatic > Freshwater > Lake ...
ATACAATTCCCCCTTTGAAGGGGGAAGGGGGATGTTTTCAAAACATTTAACACCCCCCAGCACCCCCTCAAGGGGGGAATATACTGATCGTTTAAACCACACTATTACTTATTGCAGATATTTCTGTCAGCTTTTGTATGGCTGATTTTACCGATGTGATCTCCGTTATTGTCAGGCTGAGCCTCGATTCCTTCTGTTTTACGATCATCCTTTTCTGATGCCTGTTCACATGATTCATTATTGAGATAAAAAGCCGGCTCCTGTAAAAGGGAGAATTCTGATCTGAAATAAAGCTGGCTATCATCAGGTTATTCTTAAGAATGATCTTTTCAATCCCCAGCTTCATTGCGACCCATTTTAACCTTACTATATCAAGAAGCTCAGCTGCCTCAGGAGGGACAGGACCAAATCTGTCGGTAAGCCTTTTTCCAAACTCGCTCAGAGTATGTCCGTCTTTAATCTCATTCAGCTCCCTGTAAAGCCTGATCCGTTCAGAGATATTCGAAATATATTCATCGGGGAACATTATCTCAAGATCAGTATCAATCTGAAAGTCAGAAACATATTGTTTAATTCTTTCCGGAGCTGCTTGTCTTTCAGGTCCGGGTTCCGTGGTTACGGGTTCAATTATCTCAGTTTCTCTCAGTTCGGCCATAGCCTCGTTGAGTATTCTCTGGTATGTTTCAAAACCGACGTCAGCGATGAATCCACTCTGCTCGCCTCCAAGCAGGTTGCCTGACCCGCGGATATCAAGATCCTGCATGGCAATGTTAAATCCGCTGCCAAGCTCTGAGAACTCTTCTATTGCCCTGAGCCTGCGCCGGGCTTCATGTGTCAGTGAATCAAGCGGAGGAACGAGAAGATAACAGAATGCCTTTTTATTTGATCTGCCTACACGGCCTCTCAGCTGATGGAGTTCCGACAATCCGAAATGCTGGGCTTCATTGACAAAGATGGTGTTGGCATTCGGAATATCAAGACCCGACTCTATGATTGTCGTGGCTATCAGCACATCATAATCGCCCTGTATAAAGTCATACATTACATTCTCTGTTTCAGGACCGCTCATCCTGCCATGAACCACGGCACTCTTAACATTGGGGCATATCCTCCGGATCTTCTCCTGGACTTCTCTGATGTTATCAACCCGGTTGTGAATTATGAATACCTGCCCGCCTCTTGATACTTCATATTCAATACCCTCTTTTATAATCTCCTCATTGAAACCGTGAAGTTCAGTGACTATCGGCATCCGGTTGGGAGGTGGTGTGTTTATTATTGAAAGATCTCGCGCTCCCATCAGTGAGAACTGAAGGGTTCGAGGTATAGGTGTTGCAGTAAGTGTCAGGGTATCAACATTTGTTTTTAACTTCTTAAGCTTCTCTTTTACCGAAACCCCGAATCTCTGTTCCTCATCAATTATCAGCAGGCCAAGATCCCTGAATGTGATCTCCTTTCCAACCAGTTTATGAGTTCCGATAATAATATCCACCTTGCCTTCTGCAAGCTGCTTTATGATCCTTCTCTGTTCAGCCGGTTTTTTATGCCGGGTAAGATATTCTATGGTGCACGGAAATCCTTTCAGTCGTGATGTAAATGTTTTATAATGCTGAAGTGCCAGGATTGTCGTAGGGACAAGTATTGCTGTTTGCCTGCTGTCGGCTGCCGCCTTGAATGCCGCCCTCACAGCCACCTCTGTCTTGCCGAACCCGACATCACCGCACACAAGCCGGTCCATGGGATGCGGCGATTCCATGTCCTCCTTGATTGACATTGTCGCAGAGAGCTGGTCAGGAGTATCCTCATAAATGAATGATGCTTCAAGCTCACGCTGGAGATATGAATCCGGGGAGAACTGATATCCCCCTGAAGCCATTCTTTTTGCGTAGAGCGCAATAAGGTCTTTTGCAATATCTTTAACCCTGTTTTTCGTACTCTGCTTAAGTTTCAGCCATGCCCCGGACCCCAGCTTGTAAATTTTGGGCGGCGAACCATCTTTTCCCTTGTATTTTGAAATCCGGTGAAGGGAATGTATCCCCACAAAAAGAGTATCGTTATCCCTGTAAACAAGCTTTATCGCTTCCTGGATCCTGCCGTTAACCTCAATCTTCTCAAGACCTCCGAATTTCCCGATGCCGTGATCAACGTGAACCACATAATCACCCGGGTTAAGCCCTGTCAGCTCCCTGACAGATATGCTTTCCTTCTTTGTGAAATATCCCCTTATCCTGAATTTGTGATACCTGTCAAAGATCTGGTGGTCAGTGAAGACAGATATTTTCAGGTCATGATCGGTAAAGCCTCCGTGAAGATTAAGAAGAAGAGCAGAAAAACTTGCCTCAGGATTGATCTCGGAGAAAATATCCCTGAGCCTGTCGATCTGCGACTGGCTCTCGGAAATGAGGAATGTGGTGTAACCATTCAGCTTGTTTGATTCCAGTTTTTCAGAAAGGAGCTCAAAATTCTTGTTGAACACAGGCTGGGGTTCTGTATGGAAACTGAACCTCGATACTGCTTCGGACACGCCTGCTCTGCCAAATTCGGCGATCCTGAATTTTTCACACTCCCCGATAAGCCTGCTGCCCGTCATGATAAGGTCCTTTTTGCCCGATATCTGACCTGAGTCCTCTCTCTGAAGAGTCTGATTATAGATATTGTTCACTTTTTCCCTTATGTAAGCAGTCTCTTCCATCCAGATCACTGATGAGGCAGGAAGAAAGCCGGCAAATGAGTCGCTGACCTCTTCAATTGAGATATCCTGAATGTTCGGAATAACGGATACCCGGCTGTGGGTATTTATTGAAAGCTGGTCATCAGTGTTGAAGGTCCTTATGGTATCAACTTCCTCGCCAAAAAAATCAATCCTGTATGGGAGATCGGCAGAGTAGGAGAATATGTCTGCTATGCTTCCTCTTATTGCATACTGCCCCGGTTCATACACAAAATCAACCCTTTCAAAGTTATACTCATGCAGTACCTCTTCGAGGAATTCAAGTGAGAGCCTGTCTCCTTTTTTTATGTTGAAAGTGTTCTTTATAAGGTTACTCCTGCTTATAACCTTTTCCATAAGTGATTCCGGGTAAGTCACGATGATCCTTTTGCTTTCAGAGGAAGAAAGGTGATTCAGGACTTCGGTGCGGAGGACGATATTGGCAGGTTCGGTTTGTTCGTACTGAACAGACCGTTTATATGTTGAGGGGAAGAAAAAGACATTATCATCGCCTGTCAGTGCTGCCAGGTCGTTATAAAAATAGGCGGCATCTTCTTTTTCCGGAATAATAATAAGATGCGTGAACTGTGTTTTCTGAAAGACCTTTGCTGCCACTATTGCCCTGGAGGATCCGGAAAGTCCTGATATGCTTATCCTTTCAGCATCGGAGTTGCTGATTGATTCAACCAGTTCAGACAGAACCGGATGTGTATTGAACTGACCGCTTAAGTCGTTTTCTTTCATCGCCCTGATGCGGCGGTAAATATAACATTGTCTTCAAGCAATTCCTCTATCTTTTTCACCATTTTCCCTGACCCTGCATAAAAGGGAGAACGCTGATGAAGGGTTACCGGGGTTTTGTCAAGGATCCGTGTCTTCCCGTCTGATGCAGCTCCGCCGGCCTGCTCGGTGATAAACGCTATGGGATTGCATTCATATACGAGCCTGAGCTTACCTTCCGGAAGTTTATCATTCTGGGGATACAGGAAAACACCCCCCATTAGCAGATTCCTGTGAATATCAGATACAAGTGAACCTATGTATCTCGAAGTATAGGGACGACCGGAAACTTCATCCCTCTCCTGGCAATACTTGATATATTGCTTTATACCCTCAGGAAAGTATACGTAATATCCTTCATTAACAGAATAGATCCTGCCGTTGTCAGGAGTCTTAATATCAGGATGCGAAAGACAGAATTCACCTATTGAGGGATCGAGTGTAAAACCATTAATCCCGTTACCGGTAGAGTATACAAGCATGGTGGATGAACCATAAATGACATACAACGCGGCAACCTGGTCAGATCCCTTCTGAAGAAAATCCTCGTTATTCACCGTATTACCCCTTGGTGTTTTTCTTCTGTAGATTGAAAATATCGAACCGACAGAAACATTGTAATCAATATTTGATGAGCCGTCAAGAGGATCCATGCAAACAATATATTTCCCCTTCTTTGCAAGCTTGTCGCTGAAGACAATCTCATTCTGGTTTTCTTCAGTGGCAATTCCGCAGCACTCACCACAGGACCTCAAAGCATCAGTAAATACCTTATCGGCAAAAACATCGAGTTTTTGCTGGGTTTCACCCTGAATATTTACCATTCCCGCTTTGCCGATAATATCCACCAGCCCGGCCTTGTTTATCTTCTTGTTAACGATCTTGGCGGCAGTGCCGATATTGCTTAACAGGCTGGACAGCTCACCCCTGGCATAAGGGAAGTCCTTCTGCTTCAATATTATGAAATCATTCAGAGTGGTGATATTATAGCTTTTCATATTATATACCGGTCATCTTGTTTATCCCGACATAATACAGATCATATCCGCCCTTGCCTCCCGGCCGGTTCGATGAGAATATCATAAAATCGTTCTTAAAATCACGGCCTAAATTCTTTACAAATGGTCGGTACTCATCATAGGCTGAATTTATCTTTTTTCCAAAATTTACGGGGGAACTCCATGTACTTCCGTTATACAAAGAATAGTAAAGATCAAATCCTCCGTATCCGCCCGGCCTGTCCGATGTAAATACCAGCAGGTTCCCTGCAATGAAAGGGCATTTATCATCATATTCCGAGCAGAGTTCAGAGACCTTTCTGATTTCTCTTTCCAATGTATCATAAAGGAGATCAAGAAATCTGCCGGTGCCTGAAATGTCAACCGAATAAATATCAAAACTGCCCTCCCGGTCGGAGCAGAAATATATTGATGAGGTGTCAGCCATGATTGAAGGATAGGCGTCATCGGATGAAGAGTTGCAGAATCTTACCTTCTGCTGGGTGCAATAATAATCTTCAGTGACATTCTCCGTAAATTGTATTTCCAGGTTCCCTGATTCATCAGTTGCATAAAGAACAATGTACCGATTGTAATCAGGAAGTGGATTGTAGCGTTCAAAAATACCCTCTCCCTGTGGTACAAGAAAAGGGCCAAGTTCATTGGATTGAGTATTGATCCGCATCATGGCATCTGATAAATTGCCCGGGATCTGATTTGCCTCCCGGTAACCCGCATAATAGTCTGAAACAATTAAAGTCACCCTTCCGGGAGTTTTCTCCATGTAAACAGAAAGTGTTTTATTTATTATGTTGTAGTTATTCCCCAGGCTGTTCCGGTTTGATGAAAAACAGAAGGGCCCGGAATCTCCAATTATATCAAGGTAAGAATTATAATCATCATATTCCGAATTGAATTCAGCCATGTTTTCAGGTTTATCAGGAAAATACCTGTATTCATACTTGTCATCGTCGCATGAAAGCAGAGCTGAAATCAGCAAAACGACAGCCAGGTTAACCCTTCTCATTTGCCAGGAGAAAATATTCATAAAGCAATTTAATATTTTTCCGGCACTTTCTCAATCATTTTCAATATTGATTTTGAAATCCTAATTTTAAGCCAAATTTTGTTTCATGAAGGTCTATAAATTCGGCGGGGCATCTGTTAAGGATGCTGCAGGTATAGAAAACCTGGCCAGGATCGTATCAGATGAGAAAAATAATCTTGTCATTGTTGTCTCGGCTTTCGGAAAAACCACCAATGCCCTGGAGAAAGTTCTCAGTTTATGGCTCGATGGCGATAAAGCATGGAAAGAATATCTTGATAACATTTACAGCTATCACACCTCGATAGCTGATGAACTTTTCCCGGCCGGAAAACCTGTAAAGAATAAAATTGATAAGTCATTTTCTGAACTTAAGGAATACATGCAGTCTGAAGCAGGATCAGGATATGATTTTGAGTATGACCAGGTTGTCTCATATGGAGAGATCTGGTCGACACTTATCATATCAGATTATTTAGTTGAAACAGGGATTAAGGCTGAATGGGTTGATATCCGCAAATTTCTGATGACAGATGAAAGATACCGTGATGCAAATGTGCTGTGGGATGAAAGCATGAACAGGATCAGGCAGGCCTTTAATTTCGGAAGTGCCAATTTTTTTGTCACCCAGGGTTTCATTGGAGGGACACTGACCGGCAAGTCAACAACACTTGGCAGGGAAGGCTCAGATTATACTGCTGCAATACTTGGCAATATGCTGGACGCTGAAAGTGTAACGGTATGGAAAGATGTACCCGGACTCCTCAACGCAGATCCAAAGTGGCTGAACGACCTTCATAAACTTGATGAAATGTCGTACAGGGAAGCTGTCGAGATGACCTTCTCGGGAGCCAAGGTGATCCATCCGAAAACAATCAAACCGCTTCACAACAAAAATATCCCTCTTCATGTGAAGTCATTCCTGGCCCCTCATGAGTGCGGCACACTTGTTACAGCAGATCCTGAATTGAAAAAAATCGTGCCGGTATACATCAGGAAGGAGAATCAGATACTCATTTCATTTCTTCCGAGGGACTTCTCATTTGTGATGGGTGATAACCTGAGCTGGATATTCCATGTTTTCACGGATCATGGCATCAGGGTAAGTCTTGTTGAGGCAAGCGCTGTCAGCATTGATGTATGTGTCGATGATGACAAACCCAGGCTCGACTCCCTTCTCATCGTCCTGAAGGATGAATTCTCTGCTGTGTATAACGAGGATGTGGAGCTGCTTACCATCAGGCATTATACGCCGGAGGCGATAACACGGATCACTGCCGGCAGAGAGATCCTTCTGGAACAGCGGACCAGGAGCACGGTGAGGTTTGTGGTGAGGAAATCAGACCCCCCAACCCCCCTAAAAGGGGGGCTATAAACCAATCCATTTAGATATTGATGGGTTTTAGCCCCCCTTTTAGGGGGGTTGGGGGGTCTTATCTGTCAAACATCAGTCTCTCACCCCGGTAATCTTCATTGAACACACCTTTATTATATACAACAACGCCATTGACGAAGGTCATAACCACTTTCGATTGGAATGTAGTACCCTCAAAAGGCGACCAGCCGCATTTATACAGGATGTTCTCCTGCGATACCTTCCATGGGTCATTTGGATTGACAAGACACAGGTCTGCCTTATAGCCTTCCCTGATGAATCCTCTCTTGCTGATATTAAAGAGGAGGGCGGGGTTATGGCACATCTTCTCAATGATTTTCTCAGTGCTGAATATTTTTCTGTGCCACAGCTCGAGCATTGTCACGAGTGAATGCTGAACCAGCGGTCCGCCTGAAGGAGCTTTGAAATAACTGTTTGCCTTTTCTTCTTTTGTATGCGGTGCATGATCTGTGGCGATAACATCTATCAGGTCATTATTAACTGCATCGGTCAGAGAGTCCCTGTCATACCTGGTCTTTATTGCCGGATTCCATTTGATCATTGTTCCCAGTTCATCATAGTATGAGTCGTCATACCAGAGGTGATGTACGCATACTTCGGCAGTTATTCTTTTTTCCTTGAGAGGAAGTTCATTATTGAATAACTTCATTTCATCAGCTGTTGACAGGTGGAGGATGTGAAGCCTGGCATCATGTTCGCTGGCAAGGGCAACTGCATGCGATGATGAGAGGAAGCAGGCTTCGCGCGACCGTATAAGAGGGTGTGTTTTCACCGGGACATCCTCCCCGTATCTCTGCCTGAAGATCCCAGAGTTCTTCCTGATCTCTGATTCATCCTCGCAATGGACTGCTATCAGCATGGTTGCTTTTCTGAACAGTTCCTGCAAAGCATTATCATCATTAACAAGCATATTCCCGGTAGATGCCCCCATGAAAAGCTTTATACCGCAAACATCCTCGGGATTTATCTTCAGGATCTCTTCAAGGTTATTGTTTGAAGCTCCGATATAAAAGGAATAATTGATGAGCGACTTTTCGGAAGCCAGTCTGTATTTATCTTCAAGCACTTCATGAGTCAGAGCCTGGGGTATGGTATTGGGCATCTCCATGAATGATGTTATTCCACCTGCCGCAGCAGCCCTGCTTTCACTAAGTATGTCTGCCTTGTGCGTAAGTCCCGGTTCCCTGAAATGTACATGATCGTCGATAACGCCAGGCATAAGGAACAAGCCTGTTGCATCAATAATCTGGGAACCCTCAGGTGATTTCACCTGCCCGGGCGCTCCTATAGCGGAAATCGAATCATCTTTGATAAGCAGGTCGCCCCTGAAGGTTTTTCCCTCATTAACTATTGTGGCATTTCTGATTAATATATCTGCCATTATACCACCGTACCATTATACAATTGTGCCTTTGTGCCGTTATGCCGTTACGCCGTTGCGCCTGTACTTTATGAACCAGCTTCTTATCTTCATTTTTAATACACCCCATAGCGCCTCATTGAACACACCTCCCGACATTTTCGATGCTCCAAGTTTTCTGTCGGTGAAGATTATCGGTATCTCGACAATCCTGTAGCCAAGCTTCCATGCAGTAAACTTCATTTCAATCTGGAAAGCATACCCGACTGATCTGATATGTGACGGTTCAATATTTTCAATTACCTCTCTTTTATAGCATTTGAAACCTGCCGTCGTATCCATTATTTTCATCCCGGTTATAATTCTTACGTAGATGGATGCAAAGTAAGAGAGGATAACCCTAGAAAGAGGCCAGTTGATGACGTTCACCCCGGTGATGTATCTTGACCCTATCGCAACATCGGCACTCCCGTTGCTGCAGGCGTTGTATAACCTGACAAGATCGGCAGGGTCGTGTGAAAAATCAGCGTCCATCTCATATATGTAGTCGTAGTTCCTGTCAAGAGCCCATTTGAATCCTGATATATATGCGGTGCCAAGTCCGAGTTTTCCCGGTCTCTCTATCAGGTGAAGGTTTCTAAAGCTCCCCCGCAGGTTTTTAACGATACCGGCTGTATTGTCGGGCGAATTATCATCAATAACCAGAATATCGAATGGGATGATCAGCGAGGAAATCGCTCTGACAAGAGCTTCTATATTCTCGCTTTCATTATATGTCGGTATAATGACTATATTTGACATTGCATCGATATTACTGCGAAAATAAGGAAATTACGGCAATAAATGAAAAAACTTATAATTCCGGTTATTTCATTTTTACTTGTTACCATTCAGGGATCTGCCCAGGAGAAAATATGGCAGCTTTCTCTTTTTTCCTTTTTCGATAATGTTGAATTCGGGGGATCGGAAGTGAAGGTGCCCCGGACGATGGCTGGTTTAATGTTTGCCCCTGAGGCCGGGTTAAGATGGGATTCGGTTCACAGGATCAGCGTCGGAATGAGTATGATGCATGAATTCGGAAGCAGGAGGAAGATAGAACACATCTATCCCACGGCATACTATGAATTATTGAAAGAATCAACGAGGTTTCTGATCGGAGCCTTCCCGAGAGCTGTTGCAACAGGAAGGTATACAAGGCTCTTTTTCCAGGATTCACTCTCCTATTATCGTCCGAATGTGGAAGGGATATTTCTGGGTTTTAACGTGGAACGGGGTCATTTTAACCTCTGGCTCGACTGGACGGGCAGGCAGTCGCCTGAAGTGAATGAGGCATTTTTTACAGGGATAAATGCAAGATACCGTGAAGGCATGTTCTATCTGGATCATTCAGGCTATATGTATCATTTTGCGGCGAAGAAGGATCCTGTTGTTGATGAAGCTCTTCATGATAACCTGCTGTTCCATACTTCGATGGGGATTGACCTGTCGGGGAAGTCATTTTTTGATATCCTTGACCTTAATGCAGGCTGGGTTGCCGGCCTTGAAAGGGCCCGTGCCGATAATACGGGCTGGATAAAGCTTCATGGCATGCTTGTTGAGGCAAGGGCAGAGTACAGGGGTATAGGCCTTTTCAATACATTTTACCATGGCGACAGGCTGATGGTTTTTTATGGCGATCACAGCACTGATCTTTACTGGGGTGATCCGGCATACAGGGCGGGCAATTATAACAGGGCAGATATGTATATCAGGTTTATTAATAAGCGGAATATAAATCTCGAGTTAACCTGGTCGCTTCATTTTCTTGAAAGTGCCGTGTATCACGAGCAGATGCTGAAGGTAAGGATTGATCTGAATAATCTCTAGGATGGTTGCCGGAGATACTTTATATGAAGGCGGAAGAGGGGTTTAAATAGTGAATATTGCAGTTTTTTTGTATCTTTTCTTGTCAGGAATAAATCAATTTATATCTTTGCACCCGCTAAAGTTTTTAATAAAATCTGTTCTTTGAGTTAGCGGTTCAAGGTTCACGGTTCACGGTTTAAGGGAACCGAAACCTGTACCCCGGAGCACGGAACCTGGAACCCGGAACCCGGAACGTGGAACCAAAATAGTCCCGTAGCTCAGTTGGTTAGAGCGCTACACTGATAATGTAGAGGTCCGCGGTTCAACTCCGCGCGGGACTACAAGGATATGCGATTTTCGATTTTCGATATGCGATATATATCGCCTGTCGTAAATAATACATCGCCTGTTGTACTGGGGAATTAGCTCAGTTGGCCAGAGCACCTGCCTTGCACGCAGGGGGTCAAGGGTTCGACTCCCTTATTCTCCACCCCGGATTGCGGATTTCGGATTTCGGATTGCCGATTTCGGATTTCAAATCCGCAATCGAAAATCCGCAATCCGCAATCAAAAAAGGTTCTTTTATTCCTTTTTAGCAATTGGCTCATTTACAGGGCATACTGCAAGTATTAAGAGGCTCCTGTAAAAATATTTGCAAAATATTCACGAAAATATTTGTCGAGTACAAAATCATTTCATACATTTGCACCCGCTTTTGAGCATAGAAGTTGGTTGAAGGGTTAATGAAGAGATAGAATTCCGGCTTAGGGAAGAGGGGAGAGTTAAGAAAGGTGATAAGCCGGAAAAAATATCTCGGTTTTTTTTGGTGGGACGGATAAGAAGTGTTATATTTATCCCCCCAAAAAGTAAAAAAGCAAAAAAGTTCTTTGAAACAATGAAGTAGCAACCAGGCGAGAGAGACGATCTCGTCTAAAAAACTTGTTAGTATTTTGGAATGAGACCAGGGATAGTCCTCGTAAGAGATTTAAGATAAATTTTTACAACGAAGAGTTTGATCCTGGCTCAGGATGAACGCTAGCGGGAGGCTTAACACATGCAAGTCGAGGGGCAGCACGAGGTAGCAATACTTTGGTGGCGACCGGCGCACGGGTGAGTAACGCGTATGCAACCTGCCCTGTACTGGGGGATAACCCGGAGAAATTCGGACTAATACCCCATAATGATATTTGAAGGCATCTTTGAATATTTAAAGTTCCGGCGGTACAGGATGGGCATGCGTAACATTAGCTAGTTGGCAGGGTAACGGCCTACCAAGGCAACGATGTTTAGGGGTCCTGAGAGGGTGATCCCCCACACTGGTACTGAGACACGGACCAGACTCCTACGGGAGGCAGCAGTGAGGAATATTGGTCAATGGGCGCAAGCCTGAACCAGCCATCCCGCGTGAAGGAAGAAGGCGCTATGCGTTGTAAACTTCTTTTCCAGGGGAATAAAATTTTGTACGTGTACGGAATTGAAGGTACCCTGGGAATAAGCATCGGCTAACTCCGTGCCAGCAGCCGCGGTAATACGGAGGATGCAAGCGTTATCCGGATTTATTGGGTTTAAAGGGTGCGCAGGCGGAATAGTAAGTCAGTGGTGAAATCCTGCAGCTTAACTGTAGAATTGCCATTGATACTGTTATTCTTGAGTATGGTCAAGGTAGGCGGAATGTGTAATGTAGCGGTGAAATGCTTAGATATTACACAGAACACCGATTGCGAAGGCAGCTTGCTGGGCCATCACTGACGCTCATGCACGAAAGCGTGGGGATCGAACAGGATTAGATACCCTGGTAGTCCACGCCGTAAACGATGATCACTAGCTGTTGGCGATATACAGTCAGCGGCAAAGCAAAAGCATTAAGTGATCCACCTGGGGAGTACGGCCGCAAGGCTGAAACTCAAAGGAATTGACGGGGGCCCGCACAAGCGGAGGAACATGTGGTTTAATTCGATGATACGCGAGGAACCTTACCTGGGCTTAAATGTAGAGTG
>Ga0116204_1001728_pt1 | contig 12122 bp, 10 predicted proteins | sample LakKivwa52mmetaG_FD_94481 | JGI IMG/M metagenome (GOLD analysis project Ga0116204, IMG submission 94481) | Anoxic lake water microbial communities from Lake Kivu, Rwanda to study Microbial Dark Matter (Phase II) - Lake Kivu water 52m metaG | ecosystem: Environmental > Aquatic > Freshwater > Lake...
AGACCACACCGCCAAGGAAGGCTGATCCGAGGGCCCGGGAATCCGCCTGTAGCAGATCGGGCACGAAGGATCTTCCGGCATTAACCAGACTGCCCAGCGTAAAGGCCAGCAACAGAGCAGTCAGCACCAGTCCGATGGAATAGTCCCAGTAATAGAGTTGAAAAGGCCAGTCCCTGGTGCTCAGCTTCAGCGTATTGGCCCATGATCCCCAGCAGATCATTGTGATGATGCAGAAGATCACAGCTAACGAATAGGAATCAATGATGTACATATGGATAGTCTTGATTTGTTGTTCTTTTTAATCTTCACCTGACCAGAAGATTAATGATCGTATTTTATGCGGGGAAATATATTCAATGCATTTTGGCCTGGAACACCGATACAAATCCTCCGTTCGGCATCAGGTTCAATTCCAGATTGTCACCGGCCGGCACTTCAAGAGGTTCCGATTTAAGATCACGGGCATTCCGGCCATCACGGATAAGCATACCTTTCAGTCCGTTCATGCCGATAACCGACAGATCGATGGAAAGGTTAAGCGTATCACCGGTTCCGTTGATGCCTCCCACATACCAGCTTTCCGCTTTGCGGCGGGCCATCACACAGTACCTGCCGGGATCTCCGGATAAAAGTCGTGTTTCGTCCCAGGCAACGGGGATATCTTTCAGGAAGCTCCTGCAACCGGAGGGAAGATTGAGGTATGCCTCCGCGCGGTCGGCCAGGTGGAGTATCCCCGATTCAAACACCACACACAGGGCCAGCTCATGACCGTTTGTGGTGATATGCGGGTATCTTTGGTCAGTGAAGGTTACCGGTGTATAATCCATAGGTCCCGCCACGTTGCGGGTAAATGGGATGGTGGCGTTGTGACCGGGAGCGCGACTGGTAAACAGGCTGTCGAAACCGTAACACTCAGCACCCCTAACGGCTTCCATCGTCAGCAGGTTGGGCCAGGTACGGCTCCAGCCTCTAGGAAGCGTGCAACCGTGGAAATTAACCATTATCCTGTTGTCGGCCGCATCTTTCAGGATATCTAAATACTGACGGATGATGCCCTGTTTGTCGCTCTGGAAAAAGTCAACTTTCACCCCCTTCACCCCCCAGTCAGCCAGTTTTCTGAATTCCTCCCTTCGCTTTGCCGGGTCGTTCATAATGTCGCGTGGCCGTTCGGTAACGGAATTATGAGCGCCGCCCGAATTGTACCACATCCAGATCCCGACATTTCTGGAACCTGCATATTGCACGAGCTGTTCGATGTTGCCTCCTTCCATAAGGTCCCAGTTGGCATCCACCAGTGAATACTCCCACCCCATGGTCGCAGCCAGGTCCACGAATTTTTTAAGTGTGGCAAAGTTCTTCGGACTGGCTGCATCACTCCACCAGCTCCATGATGCCCGGCCTGGTCTGATCCAGGAAATGTCGGGAACAGCTGAAGGCGGATTGAGCACGGTCACCAGGTCGGATTCCACCACAGCAGCGAGGTCACTGCCCAGGATGATCACACGCCAGGGCATATACCAGGGAAGTGTGGAGGAAGGCTTTTGAGGCACCGTTTCATTTGCCTCGGCGGCCTCCGGCATGCGGATCGTGTAGAGCCCGTTTTCTGCATGCTGGTTGAGGTGAGCACCAAAGTAAGAGCCATCCACTCCGGCTTCGGTTAACAGGAGCCAGGCACCTGCCGTTTGAAAAAGAGCCGGGAACGACCATCCTTCGGCTGAAGGAGCCGGTGTACCCGGAAGAATGCCGTTGTGGTAATAGGTTTCATAGGCCGGACTCCATTGGGTGACCCTGTCATAAGGCTGCATCCAGGCCTTTCCTTCACCGTCAGGGATAAAACCGGTCAGCTCTGCCTCAATGGTATAATACGAAGTATCGGAGGACGGGAAGCCATAGCGGAACGCCACCCCGTCATCGTAGCATCGTATGATGAGTTCCATCATGCAGCTCTGGTCATTCCTGAAGGTCAGTACCAGTTCACTGGCTCTGTTGTGAATGATCCTTTTTTTCCCGGTGACCATTTCAAATATCTCATCGATCTGTCCCGGGGGTGAGGCCTTAACAAAGGAGAGCCCTTTTGAGAAATCGGCATCGTTCCTGATCAAACCCAGGGGTGACTGACTGATCACGGTCACAGCATGGGCTGAATCTTCCAGGGAGACCTGGTAAGTTAGTCGTGAATCCTTGAGCATCAGTGTGAAGCGGACCTTCCCGCCGGGAGAGGTCAGCGACCATTCCTTCTGACTGCCGGTGCAAGAAAGCAAAGCAGTGATCAACAAAATCATAGCGGACAAAAATGGAATTCTCCGGAGTTTCATAGGCTAGTGTTGTTGTGGTTCATTATAATACTTTCTTAACTTTGATATATCCAGCGTCACGTATCATTTTCATCAATGATTCTGCACTGCACTTTTTCCTGCTGCCTGAAACCTGGATTGATCCGGAAATTAATGTCTCACCTGCTCCCCAATATGTCATATTCCGAATATCTAACTTATCAAAGCTGCAAGGGCTGCACCGATAAGGCTCGATTGCCCGACCTCGGTAAATTCGCAGAATCGCAGCTTGTCACCTCTTAAGTAATTGCGGAAATAATTTTCAAAGCAGGATTTGAAATTGTGCAGCCGGTAGAATACAGTGCCTTCAATGGTTATCAATACCGGCCGGTCATGTGATGTTCCCTTGCCGGTTTTAAGCATCACAGATGCAAGGTTTGCCGCTACCAGCTTTGCCGCACGGTCAACTATTGAATTAATAATAAGGGCACATTTTTCGGTGTCTTTCCTGCCTGAGAAACACTTCTTCAGAATGTTGTCTGAATCCTGTTCATTACTGACAAAGGCATTTGCATCATTTGATGACAGATCAGTTAACCTGCTGATCATAGTGGCTGCTTTCCCTGAAAAGACGCCTTCTGCAGCGGCTGCCTTTAATACACAGAGACATAATCCACCAAAATAGCCTCCTGAGAACATTTTCTCAAATGTATACCTCCCGGGATCGATGGTCTTACTGTCGAACAATAAGTCAAGATCTGTCCTGGGAGCCTTACCGAAATTACCCGATTCAATGTTTATAATCTGACTTCTTTCCTGGTTGAGATTTTTATTCTTCAATATGTTACGGTTATTCTCAATGTAACAGGTATTTGTACCGGTTCCGAGTATGTAACCTATAAATGAATCGTAGGTTTTATTAACGGATGCAGATTTTCCGGCCAGAAGTGTGGCAACAGTATCATTCAGAAGTACAATTTGTTTATCTGGCGTACCCAGGGTCTCGAGGAGGTTTTTACCAATCATTTGTCCGACCACGCCAGGTGCCTGAACCTCCTTGCAGAACTGAAGAAGCCTTCCATCCCTGTCAGGTAATATTTCGGTAGGATAGGAAAAACAGAAACCGATTCTTTCAGTTTTTTCAGCCAGGGGCTTGATATATCCTGCAATGGTTCTGAAGAATTCCTCAGCAGATATTTCTTTATCCAGACCCGGCATTTTGTAACTGTGTACCTCACCGGATTCAGTTTTACCCTGACTGTTAATGCTGATAAGGGCTGCCCTGAAATTTGTTCCGCCGGCATCTACAGCCAGTACGGGAACATCTTTAAGAAAATCATTCTCGGCCTCTATATATGTAGGTATCATTCGAAGTGAACTTTCTTTACCCTCAAGACCATTTATCATCTCCCGGGTAAAAACTGAGACCAGCTCTTCCATATCAAAATCTGAAGGCCTCAACCTGTGTTCCTTAAGGAATGTTTCCGTATTTTTCATAAAACATATTTATATAATTAAGTTATCTCTTTATTTCCCAAATCTGACAATTGCTTCTTCCAGGATTGTCTCTGTTGCAGTAGCCCCTGAGCGGGTCGCTCCCGCCGCCCTCATACTGAGAAGGCTGTTGAGCGTACGAACACCCCCGGAACATTTAACCAGTACTTTCGGACCGCAATGTTTCCTTAAAAGTTCAATATCCGCGACTGTAGCACCCGTATAATTATAGCTGCCGTCGGACTGCTTAACGAATCCGAAACCCGTGGAGGTTTTCACGAAGTCAGCTCCGGCAAGAGTACATATCTCACATAAGCGTATCTTGTCTTCATCACGGGTAACATAATCTGTTTCAAAAATTACTTTAACAATTGCATCATTCCTGTGACATGTTTCCGTAACTGCTCTGATCTCATTCTCAACGTAATCCCAGTCTCCCCCCAGTGCCTTGCCGATGTTTATAACCATATCGATTTCTACAGCACCGTCCTTACAGGCCTGTTCGGCTTCAAAAACCTTAACCTCAGTAGCACTGTTGCCGTGAGGGAATCCGATAACGCATCCCACAAGAACATTACTCCCCCGCAGGAGATCAACTGCCTGCCTGACAGCATAGGGTTTTACACATACAGATGCCACGTCATATTTTCTGGCAACAGAGCAGTGCATTTCAAGATCATTATCAGTCATTGTCGGGTTTAGAACAGAATGATCGATCATCTTTGCCAGTTCAGATACTTTGGTCATAATATATTCAATTTTTTAAAAGGTTAATACTGCTTTGTCATTATTAGAATAAGGAAATCCAGAAGATGCCTCCTTTTTTCTTTTTATTTCAGTTTCATCAATCCGGTAAGCCAGGCTGCACCATGAGGTATCCAGTCTTCGTCGGTGAAAGAGAATGGCCCGTCATTGGCTTTCAAGGGCGCTGTGTCATAAATAAACTGTTTTCCTGTTGAGAACCCGTTGCAGACGATTCCCCTTGTCTGAAACCATGTACCTGCCCAGCGTTTCCCGACGCCGCACATCATACTGGCCGGCAAAGCGAGTCCTTCGGGTATATCGGCACTGAATACCACGGATGCTTCAAGGGTTTCCCTGGTAATTCCGCTGTTCAGACCGGTGATCCATTGCAGATTACCATAGGCTATTTCCTTAAGTGCCGGTTCATTAAACATCTCTGAAAGTTCAAAAGCCAGGGCTGCCGTGTAGCCATAAACAGTGTTAGTGCCATGGAAAGTGCCACAGAACCAGACAGGTCCTTCACTTCCGAATATTCCCTGGGGTATCAGAAGGAATGGATTGGTTCTGCATGCCGGAATGAGGTATCCGTAGGCAAATCTTCTCAGGGTTTCTTTCCAGGCCGTGAGGTCTTTATGATCATTCCAGATTTTTATCATCTGGATAAGAGGCATAAGGTAATTCGGGTAGACTCCTCCTATATCGGCGCCAAACTGATTATTGACGATTCCGTGGATCCATGATTTCTCGCTGTGAGGCAGAGTGTCATATTCCAGGAAATGACCCCAGAAGCCGCTCTCTTTATTATCTTCCGGTATCTGACGTCTCATTATCTTTTCAGCAAAGTTTACCGCATCCTCCTTTATGCCTTCCGCTCCAAGCTTTGAAAGTTCAACAGCGGCCCAGCATAGAGAAACAAGGTCGCGTGTCTGCCACTCATCTGCAGGTATTTTTGTTCCCTCCGGCAATCCCCGCTGAAAGAGGCTTAATCCGTAGCTCCCCATCGGTTTGGCACTCTTCTTCAACCACCTGTATGTAAGCTCAGCTGCTGCCTTGTAGATATTTTTTTTATCCCTGAATGATTCCGGGAGAACTCTTGCTGCCGATGCAAGAGCTATGACCGCCTTCATGGCATCATTGGGAAGGATATCCTTTTCATGCCCGTGCAGATCGTGCGACATTGCTCCTGCAGGAAATCCGAGCTCTGAGGCTTTTTTCTGCAGCATAACAAGGTAGTTACAGCCGACAGTTATCTGTTTGCATATTCTTTCCCTGAGCGGATTGTCAATCCTTCCTTCAGGTAATTCCAGCATCTCTGCGAGTGCTATGATCATCGGGCTGTGCGAGCAGTTTTCAACCCAGAGTGTGCCGGCATCCTGCCATCCTGCTCCCACTTTTGTGAAATGGACCCTTCTTTCAAGCATATCTGCTGCTGTGAGGTGAACAGTTTTATCCCACAGGATGTTTTTTTCAATTTTCAGGCCGCAATCCCTCAGAACACATTCCCCTTTGCTGACTATCTCAACACTCCATTCTCCTCTTTCAGCAGATGCAGGAAACTCACATACCCACCAGTGACTCCGCCATATTTCGCCCCAGTATTTACACTCTGATTTCTGCTCATTTTCATTTCCTGACAGAGGAATCAGCCTGCAGTAGGATTTTTCATCCAGCAGTTCCTTTTTTGGCAGGCGGACAACAATCCTGACCGGATATCCTGATTCATACCCGATCATTGAAAACAATAACCCTGCCACTCCATCCGTACTGATATGTCCCGGTATCCGTATAAAAGGGGTATTTTCCGATTTATAATCACCAGCCTTATTACCACCGGAACATCCATCAAGGGCTGCACCCGTTGCCACGATAGCTGAAGCCTTTAATGATGAACCCAGAAATTTCCGACGTGTTACCATGATTTAGCTGTTTAAATTTTATAATTAAAATATTTGTCTTTTTGTTATTTGTTCAGAAGAAAGACAACTGTTCATTACCTGATTTCCCTGTCCGGAAGAAACTCTCTAAGCAGCACTCTGAATTTTTTGAGGGCCCTGTATATCTGTACCTTTACTGTATTCTCTGATATCCCGAGCTTATCAGCGATCTCCCTGTTTGTCATGCCTTCAATCCTGCTCATAGAGAAAACCTTCCTGCATTCATCAGGGAGATTCTCAATTCCTTTTTCAATTCTTTCGCTGAGTTCCGACAGGTTTATACTGCTGATGGCCTCATTTTCATCTGACAGAGGGATCCGTAAGTTTAATTTATCTATGGTTTCAGCGTTCAGTCCCGGAAATCTTTTATGTTTCCGGGTCAGATAGTTTATGCAGTGATTATGAACGCTGGTGAAAAGATATCCTGCAACCGAGGTTTTAATATCGAGCCTCTTCTCCAGTTCCCATAGTCTTACGAATACATCCATCACCAAATCTTCAGCAATAACATCATTGCTGACAATATTATTCGCATAGGTCTTTAAATCGGGGTAATAGGTTTTAAAAAGAAATTCGAATGCGTTTTTATTCCCCGCTTTAATTGATTCTATTATGAACTTATCGGATGGAGTCAGCATCATTCTGAGTTTATTTTGAGTTATCGGGATAAATCTTTTCCGGCGGATTACGACGTTTCGGGCGCTCAATCAGTTCAAATGTGGTGTACACAAGGTCTTCGGTATCGAGGTACGCATAATGGCCGTCATCATCCGGTCCGAAACCAGCTCCATCCATTGTCATTGCAATACCTGCCTCCTCAGCCATTCTGATGGAATCCTGCATGTTTTCAGTCAGAATACCGAGGTGATGTATACCATAACCGTGCTTTTCAACAAATTCCCTGTATACCGTATCGCCTTCAACCGGCTGGATAAGTTCAATGCGCATCGACCCGATGTTCGACAGAGCTACCTTCATCTTGTATTCGGCTGGTTTTCCATGCCTGGTCATACGCTTAACCAGGGGTTTCCCATAAGTATAGAAATGCCATGGCCCCACTCCGAATTTTTCGTGGAAATTCCTTGCTGCCACCTCAATATCGGGGACAATAAGGCATATCTGTGCTATCTCTTTTATTTGAAATTGTTTCATTCTGATTATGAGTTATGAATTGGTGAATACCACTTTGCGGGCCTTACCTTCAAGCGCCAGTTTTGTGCCTTCAACAAACTGATCGAGTGGCATTATGTCAGAAATAAATTTTTCTGCATTAACTTTCCCTGAAGCCACTAAATCCATAGCAATACGGTTGTGTTCTGGCGCAAAAATGGTGGTGCCGATCAAATGCAGGGCATTGTAATGTACCAGGTTCATGTCAACACCCGGTTTGGATTTGTCTCTGGGTAAACCACCGAACAACAAAACCCTTCCGCCTTTCTTTGCCATTTCTACGGCTTGTACCTGAGTTTCGGGAACAGGATTGGCAGTAATTATCACATCGGCGCCATAGCCATTGGTTATTTCACGGACTTTTTCAACCAGATCTGTATTTGCCGGATTGATAAGATAATCCGGATTGTATGATTTCATCAAATCAAGACGGTTGTCGTCAATATCGGCAACAATTACCGTTTTTGCTCCGCGTGCCCTTGCCAGTTCCAGATGTAAGGTCCCGACAGGACCGGCACCGATTATTGCAACGGTATCGCCCGGACCTGTATTCCCCTTTTCCTGTGCATTGACGCAGGATGATAAAGGCTCAACGAGTGTTGCATGCACAGGGTCAAGCCCCCGGGGGATTTCCCGGATTGTTCCCCGCAAAAGAGCCTCCTCAGGGATTGCCATGTATTCGGCAAATCCGCCAGGCCAGTATTGTGCCAGTTCCTTATAATCATTACAAAGTTCGAAAATCCCTTTCTCGCAGAATTCACATTTGCCGCAATAAACCACAGGAGCAATGGCAAGTTTGTCACCGTTTTTCCATGGGCCCCTGTAACCGGGACCTGTTTTCACGACTTCACCGCTTACTTCATGCCCGATAATGAACGGCAGTTTCACCCGGTGATGCCCCATGCGAATAGTGCGCAGGTCGCCGCCGCAAAGTCCCGCAGCAAGCACTTTCACCAGCACTCCACCTTCGGGGCAGTCCGGTACGGGGACATCATAGATCCCGTAATCACCAGGGGCATTTATTATTACTGCTTTCATTTCAATAAGTCGTCCTGTTCTTTCCTCAGTTTATAAATGAATGTTGTTGAATCGGGTTTAAAGTTGCCTTCCGTTATAAGTGTTCCCTTTGGCATATCGGCAAGAGCAATACCATTTTCTGCAATTCCCAGGGGAATCGCTTTAAGCTGACTTGCCTCTTTATAAGTATATATCCTGCCATAAATATCAGCGCTCCCTATGCCTTTCACTTTTTCACCCGCTTTGATGTTCCTTTTGGCTATTGTGCAAACCTCTGAGTTCATATTTTCGTTTGTCACTGTAATTTCATTGAGTAAAACAGCCTCTGCGATAGACTGAGGTGTTTCAAGGTCACAGAGATGGTAAGGCCTGAAAAGAAGGTAATAAGGTCCTTCGGCATAGGTAATGAACTTCATTTCCTTCTGAATCCGTCTGTCTCCGGAATAGACTATCACAAAGATCCCCGGTGCTATTTTCCCGGTACTGTAATCAACCGTGCCGCGGGTATCGAATATTCCCCCGTCGGATTTTGGCCTGTAAATATTGAGAAGATCCTGAAGATCGGCCTTTGGCCCATGCATCCCCGGGACATCCGGAAGAAGGCCTGTAGCATTTGAGACAGCTGCCATTTCTACCATGGTTTTTGTGCCATCCTTGAATGATGCCAGGATTTTCGGATTCATATCCTTTGAGAGTGCCTCTTCATAGCACGACTCCGGAGTTGCCTCATAATCAATAAGATTATTCTTACCCTTACCTATGCATACAACTTCAAAACCCATCATCAATGACTGCTCCCAGAGCATTTTGCAAACACCTGGTTCATCTCCGGAAGCCACAGTGTATAGTGAATTTGAGGCTCTCGCTTTCTGATTCAGCAGGTAACCGATAGTAACATCGGTTTCTACATTAAGCATAATCACAGGCTTATGCTTTTTGATTGATTCAAGTGCAATGCGTGCGCCAACATCAGTTACACCGGTCACTTCCACATTGGCCTCAATCCCGTCGAGATCGGTCATTAATAAGGCATCTGGCGTAACAATAAATTTCCCATTATTAAGCGAGTCATTAGCAATGCCTGTGTTCTCTGTAACAATTATCTGGCTGCGGGGAATACCCATCTCGTTATAGGTCTTCAGGGCAAGTTCAGGGTTTATGTCAGCAATAGCATTAACCTGCATTCCCTTTATATTATTTATGGTATGGGCAAGTCCCGATCCCATCTGTCCGCAGCCGATGATTCCGACGCTTACAGGATTATTGATGGCTGCCCGTTGCTGTAACTTATTTATGAGTTCCATAAAGAGAAGAAAAGGTTTTAACTATGAATTCCTGATTCCTGCCAGGGCCCTGAAGTCATTTTTTACATTGTTATACAGGCTTTTATAAATATTGAAATAGTCCATATACCGGCTGTTGTTTCCTGCATCCGGTTCCATCCTGTCAGCATATTCGGTCCATTGCTTTGCCACAGAGAAGTCACTGAAGATCCCGGTTGCCACTCCGGCCAGTATAGCATCGCCATACGGTGCTCCCGTGCGTCTCTTTACCAGCACTGTGGGGACGTTGAAAACATCCGTGATTATTCTCCTCCAGAGAATGCTTTTAGCACCTCCTTCATTCAGCACGATCGGTGAATTTATTTTTTTCCCTGAATCTCTGATTATTTTAAAGGAATCATAAAGGGCATAAGCTACCGATTCCATCATGGCACGTATCACATGCCCGCGTGAGTGATTCAGTGAAAGGCCGAATATCACACCTCTTGCATCAACATCCCAGATTGGAGTTCTTTCACCCATAAGGAAAGGAAGGACAACAAGGCTGTCTGACCCCGGGGGCACACTTTCTGCTTCCCTGTTTATAAGGTCGAATGTATCATATCCACCTTTTTTCTCGGCAGCATGCTCAGCCCTGTAGAAATTATCGCGCATATAACGTATCAGCTGTCCTCCTGTCGTAGTCGTTGGAACAATGATATATGTATTTTCAGAATCGATTGTATAGGGGAAATTTATCATTGTGTCGGGGAAATCTGTATCCCTTGTCAGGATTCCGAAGTTACCACAGGTTCCGAGGTTCATCTGGATGTCTCCCTCTTCGGTCATACCTGCTCCCATCCACCCTGCATTGCAATCAACCTGTCCTGCAGCAACCGGGATTCCGGGAACAAGGCCGCACTCTTCTGCTGCTCCGGTTGTAACTGTGCCAATAATGTCTTCACACCTGAAAAGCTCAGGGAAAAGCGATATGGGCAATCCCATTGAGTCCAGAAGTTCCTGATCGAATTTCCTTCTCAGCAGATCATATGCAACACCATAGAAGGCGGCACCTGAATAATGGCAGGTGAATTTACCGGTGAGTTTCATATTGATGAAACCATCGATGGTCAGAGCCTTATAAACCTCCTTAAACCTGTCGCTGCGGTTTTCCTTTTCCCAGAGAAGGTTTACTATTATGGGGTGATCCTCCAGTCTGTTTTTCGAAATTTCAAAAATTCTTTTTTCACCTACCCGTTTCTTCAGCCATTCTACTTGTTTAACCGCTCTTTTATCCATCAGGTTGTAAGCATTGTGGATAGGATTACCGGATTTATCCACAAGTACCAGCGAAGGCAGGGCGGAGGAGACAGCGATACCATTTATCTCAGCAGGTTTTATCTTTGCATGGAGAAGAGCCTTTTTAACTATACGGCAGGCTGCATCCCAGTAATTATCAGCATCATGTTCCGACCAGCCGGGATTCGTTGTGATAATCGGATACTCTTCGAAAGCATAAGATCGCTCTGTACCCGAATCATCAATGACGGAGCATTTAACACCACCGGTACCATAATCAATGCCTAACAGGTTCTTTCCCATAAATATCAAAGTTTTTGTGAATTGTCAATCAGAAACCGGGCTGTCTGATCATCAGTAATTAGTGTATTGATCCATTTACCCCGCAATGCCGCAAGAATAGCCTTGTGCTTCTCACTTCCTCCGGCTACACCGATAATACGTGGTATCTTTTTGATCTGATCGTAAGTGAGCCCGACAACTCTTTCGTCAATTTCATCAGTGACAAGCCTGCCCTGTTCATCATATGACCTGAGTGAAATACTGCCCACAGCCCCTTTACTGATGAGCCTGTTTATTTCATCCCTTGAGATAATATCTGATGCACGCAACAATGAAGCACTGCCATGCAGGGTACCGATGCCGACAAATGCGAAGGTGGCTTTTTCTGCAAGCTTTAATGTCTCGGATATCTGAGTGCTTTCCATTAATGCTTCACGTATCTCCTTCGATTTCACAATACCCGGAGAATGAAGAGGACGGGCTTTTGCCTTTAATACATGTGCCATCCTGATCACCAGGTCGGTTCCATGAATATCGGAAGCCGGATCGCCAAGCCCTCCCAGTATCTGAACAACCCTGACATCCGGACAATTCATAGACTGCAATTCATTTATAGAGGCAGAAATAAATCTGCCCCATGCTATTCC
>Ga0116204_1001729_pt1 | contig 12111 bp, 9 predicted proteins | sample LakKivwa52mmetaG_FD_94481 | JGI IMG/M metagenome (GOLD analysis project Ga0116204, IMG submission 94481) | Anoxic lake water microbial communities from Lake Kivu, Rwanda to study Microbial Dark Matter (Phase II) - Lake Kivu water 52m metaG | ecosystem: Environmental > Aquatic > Freshwater > Lake ...
ACACGCTGGGCAGTTCCGGAGAACTCTTCACCAGGTTCGGAAATTCATCGATCACGATAGTTATCCTCCCTTTTAGCATCCGGTTGATCTGCCGGAAGAAGCTGTACCAATCCGGATAAATCATATCGTCAAAGCCAGGAATATGCATACTGATCTGCTGGGAAAAAAGACCTCGCTGCAGCTCTGCTTCATTGATATCTGCCAGATAGTAGGAGCAGAACGCATCCATAAGTTGCTGCAACAAAGCACTTTTACCTATTCTGCGCCGGCCATATAGAACAACTAATCTGCTATCCAGCCTTTCAAACTCAGCCGAAAGGATGGCTTTTTCTTTGTCCCGGTTCAAAAACTGCATCTCGCATCTCCTTAAAAATCAATTCCGATAACCACAAATTTCAGATCATTATGTTTGTCAAACATTATGTTTGTCAGGCATAATAATAGCAATGACAACATAGACAAATGGCTCTGACTTGAACGCTTATCATATTACAGGACAATCACATCATTTGTTTATCAAGCAATCCGGGACTTTGTTCCAGGATTTATGTTCCTTCTTCCACAGCCTTAGTCAGGTCTTAATCCCCTCTTAATCAAGCGTTAATTATTAACGCTTGATTAAGAGGGGATTAAGACCTGACTAAGGCTGTGGATTAGGGATTGACCAGGAAAGCCGGGGAAATGGTAATATGGGGATTATCTTGTTGAATGGTTGTTATTATGTAAACCCCATTGCAGAATCATGCTTTGAGGCAGCTAACCTGGAAAAGACATCCTTCAATGTTATCATATTCAAATCCTGTAGTTTGGCAAATCGCAAACATCCCTTACCGGCATTGACTTTTCCCAGCTTTGGCATGGCCTCTTTGAAGATTGAAAAGGACTGCTGGCTCCAGACATATATGCTAATGTATTGCTTGCGGGGCGAGATGGCAATTGCCGGCTGTTCATTCACATTCAAGATCAGAATATTGGGGTGATAATATCCCGCCCCGGCAGTTGGAACACAGCTATCAAATAGCTCTATTATAGGGTTCAGACGGGCTTTATCATTCTCAGCCAGTCCGGTTAAGTAGCTTTTTGCTTCTTCAGTATATTTCATTATTCTTCCTCGTTTACTTAAATTTACTTCTGAGAAGTTCTTGGTTAATCAGTAACCGAACTCGGTTTTATAAATGCTGCTTCACAAGCTTTGGGCTCTGAGTAGCTGCGTTTTGAACTCCAGAAAATACTTAAAAAAAGGGGGGTGAGGATCAATGCCAAGCCCCTGTAAAACAGGTAGCGCAGTCCACACCCCCGGGGGAGCTATGCAGCTTTGTAGTTTAATTTGCCAGCTTATTGGCGATTTCGGCAACGTATCTGCCCTGCCAACGGGCACCATCAAGTTCATTTTCTGATGGCATCCGGCTGCCATCACCCCCTGTGATGGTTGATGCGCCATAGGGGGAGCCACCCGTCAGTTCATCCATGCGGGTTTGACCCTGGAAGGCATAGGGCAGACCGGCAATAATCATCCCGTGATGCAGCATCAGAGTGTGAAAACTGAGGATGGTTGCCTCCTGTCCTCCGTGTTGAGTGGCTGTACTGGTGAAGACGGAACCCAGCTTGCCAACCAGAGATCCTTTAGCCCAAAGCCCGCCTGTGGCATCCAGAAAGGCCTTCATCTGAGCCGTCATCATCCCAAATCGGGTGGGAGTCCCGAAGATGATGGCATCGGCATTTACAAGGTCTTCCTGGCTTGCGATGGGAACATCTGCAAATTGCTTTTGGGCTTCAAGTGCTCCCATCATGCCCAATACTTCGTCCGATAAGGTTTCAGGGACACGACGGATCATTACTTCCGCTCCCTCAATCTGTTTGGCTCCTTCGGCAATTGCCTGAGCCATGTGATGAATGTGTCCGTAGGTGCTGTAATATATGATTAGAATTTTCATTATTTTATCCTCTTTTATGATATCATACTAATATGGTCTGATATCAGTATAAGCATAATCAGGGATTTTGCAAGAACAAAAACATAGAGCCCCAAGCATAGCTCCACACTCTCATACAATAGAAGCATTTCTCGCAGATTGAGCTTGACAGAAAACCTTAAACCCAAAACTTTAACCAAATAGTTAATGCAAATGGTTAGGAGCTCGAAATGCAAACATATACTGAGACAGAATGCAAAATAATCGAAGCAGCCACCAAGGTGTTTTTGGAGCGGGGCAGAGATGGTGCCCGAATGCAGGAGATCGCTGAGCAAGCCGGGATCAACAAGGCCTTGCTACATTATTACTTCCGCAGCAAGGACAAGCTCTTTGCTTTGGTGGTACGTCTCCAGATAGCGTCAATTTTTGATCAATTGCTCAGTTCTGTCGATCCGGACGCTGGTTTTGAAATCTGGCTGCGTGGTTTCATCAGCCGATATATGAAGATAATCTCGGAAAACCCTCAATTGGTGAGTTTTATCCTTTGGGAAATCCAAAGCGGAGCAGAGATTGTGGCTTCCCTGTTTTCTGAGCTGGCGGCATTGGATGAAAATGGCAGCAATCCTCTCCTGAAACCCATCCAGGTGGCAATCCAGAACGGAGAAATCAGGCCGGCTGACCCCGTCCAGCTTCTTATCAGCATCATTGCCTTGTGTGTCTATCCCTATATTGCCAGGCCGATATTGGAGCGAATTATCCCGGGGCTGAATATCAGTTCACAGGAGTTTCGTCTGGAAAGAGAAAAAGCAGTTTTTGAACAACTCTGGCATGGATTGGAGATCAAATGAAAAAGTATATAATCATCACAGCATTACTGATCCTGATCCTCACGGCCTGCAACAGGAACCCGCAGCCGGAAGCTTATGTGACCAATCTGGAAGGTGAGGTCTTGCACATACCGGTTTTGGCTGGAGGCATCATCAAGGGTCTTTTTGTGAAGCAGGGAGATTGGGTGGAGGCGGGTGACACTTTGGCTCTGATTGATACCAGAGAGATCTCATATCAGGTTGAACAGCTTGAAGCACAGATGGGAGAACTGGATGTGCAGATCCGCATTGCATCAACAGCCACGGAGCAAGCCCGCAAAGATTATCAGCACGTACTGGATAAAACCAGGCGGGTAATCTCACTTTATGAGCAGAATGTGATCTCCCGGCAGGAATATGAGGATGCCACAAACCTGCAGCAAAAGAGCCAATCGATGCTTACGAACTCCGAAAACCAGCTTATTCTGGCTCAGGCGAGCAAGCAAAAAATGCTGGCACAGATGAAGCTTTTGAGAAAAAAGACATCTGATGCTGAGATCATCTCACCTGCTTCCGGAATGGTAAGCTCTTTGTATTTTCAAAAGGGTGAAGCCGTCATGCCCTATGCAAACTTGCTGCAACTGATTGATACAAGATACCTTGAATGCAAAATCTATCTGGGGGAAGAAAAGCTTGCTGGAGTTCATATCGGAGACAAAGTGCAGCTCAAAAGTGCCGGAACTTCCAATTTCACCGGTGAAGTGGTTGCCATTGCCAATCATGCAGAATTCACTCCCAAGCAGACCTTGACACCTGATACCAGAGCGTCCATGGTCTATGCTGTTAAGATCAAGGTGGCAAATCCTCAGGGAGTCCTTAAAGATGGAATGCCGGTGGAGGTTTTCTTCAAGTGAATTCCGCCATTGGCATAAAACAACTCAGCCATAGTTACCAAATCCAGGCGGCTTTGAATAATGTAAGCCTTCAAGTTTACAAGGGTGAGATATTTGGTTTGATAGGACCGGATGCTGCAGGGAAGACCACTCTGATGAGGATCATTTGTGGCCTGTTGCCGGTTCAGAAAGGTGAAGTGGCTGTCCTGGAACTGGATGTAAAAAAAGAGTATAAGGCAGTAAGGGCTCGCATTGGATATATGCCTCAGCGCTTTTCCCTGTATCAGGATTTGAGTGTGGAGGAGAATCTGATGTTTTTTGCCCGCCTCTTCGAGGTTCCGGCCCAGCTGAGAGAAAGCCGGAAAAAAGAGCTTTATGCCTTTTCCCGATTGAGTGAATTCAAAACCCGCCGGGCAGGTGCCCTCAGTGGAGGAATGAAGCAAAAGCTGGCTCTTTCCTGTGCATTGATTCACCGGCCAGAGCTTCTGATCCTGGATGAGCCGACCTATGGAGTTGATCCCGTCTCAAGGGCGGAGTATTGGCAGATGCTGAATGAGATCAATGCCGGTGGAACGACGATTTTGGTCTCCACTCCCTACATGGAGGAAGCCGAACTTTGCCACAGGATTTGTTTCCTTTATGCAGGAGATATTTTGGCCACCGACAGTCCTCAAAACATTATATCAGGATGGAAAAATCACATCTATCGGATCACAGCCACGGATTTGAAGCAAGTATATGTAGTGCTCAAAGCCAGGTATTCATCCTGCCAGATCTTTGGTAATGAGCTACATCTCGTCTCAGATATTCCGCTTGATTCCAATGCTGTTTCATCTCTGCAACAGCAGTTCACCGCACTGGATCTACTTGTCCAACAGATCCGTCCGGGCATGGAAGACATCTTCCTCTCCCATATTGAGGACAAGAACCCAGGAGGTAATCATGCCTGAAGCCCAAGCTCTGATGATCCGCAGCCAAGATCTGAGCAAGCGCTTTGGCAGCTTCACAGCAGTTCGAGATCTCAATCTTAAAGTCATGCCCGGAGAAATATTTGGATTTCTGGGTGCAAACGGTGCCGGGAAGACCACCGCCATTCGCATGCTTTGTGGTTTGATTCATCCTTCGGGCGGAGAAGCCAGTGTTGCCGGCTTCGATATCTTCCACCAGAGTGAGGACCTGAAGCGCAACATCGGATACATGAGCCAGCGTTTCTCCCTCTACGATGACCTCAGCATTGGCGAAAACATCTCTTTTTATGGAGGGATTTATGGTTTAAAGACCCAGTTTGCCGTCCAACGGGGAGAGAAACTCTTGCAGACATTTGGCATGGAAACAGCGCTCAGGACCCTGACAAAAAGCTTGCCCCTGGGTTACAAACAGCGTCTGGCACTTGCCTGCGCGCTCTTACATGATCCTCCGCTGCTGTTTTTGGATGAGCCCACCAGCGGTGTTGATCCCAAAGCCCGCAGGTCTTTTTGGCAGCAGATAAACCAACTTGCAGATAGCGGAAAAACCATCATTATCACCACCCACTTTATGGACGAGGCAGAGTATTGCCACCGGGTTATAGTAATGAGTGCCGGTACTGTGATAGCAGAAGGCAAACCCGACGAGTTGAAGAAAAAACACGGTATGAGGAGTATGCAGGATCTGTTTTTGGATCTGGTGGGCAAAAATGAGTAAACGCATACCGGCCATCATCTTCAAGGAAGTGCATCACATCCTGCGTGACCCCCGCACTTTGATGATAGTGATCCTGATGCCAATCCTGCAACTGGTAATTTTTGGCTATGCCATGAATATGGAGCTCAAATCCATTCGGCTGGGCATCTATAACCAAAACCGCAGTGCCGTTTCCAGGGCATTCATTGAGTCCTTTTATGCCACAGATAATTTCGCTCCCATTCTGATGCAGGAAAACCCCGAAAATCTGAACACCCGCTTTTTTGAACGCCGTTTGCATGCTGCCATCATCATCCCGTCTTACTTTGACACTGATCTGGAAAATAATAAACTTACCACCTTGCAACTTATTGTGGATGCATCAGATCCCAACGCTGCAACGATGATCAAAAACTACTGTCTGGCAGTGGTGAATATGCAAAACCTGGCAGGACTCTCTGAGCCCATGAAAATCCAGACCAGCATCCTCTACAATCCCGACCAGAAAAGTGCCTACTTTTTTGTTCCCGGCCTGATCGCCATGATTCTTGTGATGATATCCGCCCTGCTCACCAGCATTGCAATCACCAAAGAAAAAGAGCTGGGTACAATGGAGCAGATCCTGGTCTCTCCGATTTCCGCCCATGAAATTGTAATAGGCAAGGTCCTGCCCTACATTGCCATTGCTTTTGTGGATGCTTTACTGATTTTGGGGTTGGGGATGACTGTTTTTGGTGTGCCCTTTTATGGCAGCTTTGGGGTCTTCATTGTCTTTACCCTGCTGTATGTTTTGATGGCGCTCAGTTTGGGATTGATGATTTCAACGGTTGCAAAGTCCCAGCAAGCCGCCATGATGTTTGCCATAACCATAACCATGTTGCCAACCATGATGCTTTCCGGATTTATCTTTCCGATTGCCTCCATGCCCAAACTACTGCAACTCGTCACCTGGCTGGTACCGGCAAAGTATTATCTGCAAATCATCAGAGGCATTATGCTCAAGGATAATACTTTCTCTCAGCTCATCCAGCCCGCGCTGATCCTGTTGCTGATGACGCTTGTCTTATTAACAATAGCCATCCGACGCTTCAAGCTGAGGTTACAGTGATTAACCGGCCGTCCTTCAGGGTATTGATCTGCTTTATCCGCAAGGAATACCGTCAGATTTTGCGAACCCGTGAGATGTTGATTCTGATGTTTGGGGTTCCCTTCATCCAGCTTCTGATTTTGGGTTTTGCAGTTACCAACGAAGTAAAAAACGTCAAGCTCTATATCCAGGACATGGATAACACCCAGCTCAGTAAAAGATTGAGCGAAAGTTTCACTCACACCGACCGCTTTGTTGTCCAAAACGACCGGCAAGGTCAAAATCCAATAGCCCTGATTGATAACTGGAAAGTTCAGATAGCCGTGATAATTCCCCCCGGCTTTGCCAAAGACCTGCAAATGCAAAGACAACCATGCCTCCGCATTGTGTCTGATGGCCTGGATGGAAACACCGCAGCCCTTGCTGTCTCCTATGCTTCCGGAATTCTTACCAGTTTTCTGGAGGAAACGCAGAAAGCAAAACAAGGGATGCCTCAAAGTCCTCAACTTCTGGCACAACAGCCCAGGAGAATCAAGGTAGAGGAGAGAATGTGGTACAATCAGGATTTGAATAGCTCTCAATATATGATTCCGGGCATCATTGTCATCTTGATCACCGTGATTTCCATGATGATGTCTTCCATGAGTTTAGTGAAGGAAAAAGAGATCGGCACCCTGGAACAGCTGTTGGTGAGTCCGGTGCAAAAGAGCGAGCTTCTGATGGGAAAGCTGATCCCTTACTGGCTGATTTCGATGTTTGAGATCAGCTTTGTTACCCTTGCTGCCCATTTTATCTTTGGCATTCACGTTGCCGGAAGCCCTTTTGTGATGGGAACTATGGCAGCGATATATTTGATAAGCACCCTCGGATTGGGCATCCTGATTTCCACCCTCTGCAACACCCAGCAACAGGCAATGTTCTATTCCTGGTTCTTTATGGTCTTTATGATTCTCCTGAGTGGTCTGTTTGTCCCCATCCAAAACATGCCGCCCCTGATCAGAAAACTGACCATGCTAAACCCAATGACCCATTTTCTCGGACTCACCCGAGACATTATGATCAAGGGTACCGGCATGCAATACCTTCTCGAGGAGGGCAGTGCTCTCTTGCTTTATGGCCTGGGGCTGATCAGCATTAGCATCAGGATGTTCCATAAGACCGCTGGTTGACGATCGCTTTGGGGTGTATCAGGTATTTGTTTCCAGATAGCTATGGTGCAAACCAAATGTCTCCTTCTCCCAGATAGCTGCTGTCATCTCCGCCTCAACAAATACAACCGATCCGCACTTCTCACATCATCAAAACCTGGAAAACTCTCTTTTTTCGCTTATAAAAATGGTGTTGTTATGACGTGATCATGGCGTTGTCATTGCGTGGAATTCTACGCAATGACAACGCCATGATAACGCAATGTCTATGCTATGATGTGAGGGGTGCTTACTTCAGGAGAGCCGCTTTTTTGAGATCCCGGGTTTTGCCGGAATGGAGGAGGAGATAGTAAACACCGCTGGCGCAAGGAGATCCCTGATCGGAGAGGCCATTCCAGAGAGCATTGTGGGTTCCGGCTGTTTGCTGTCCGGAGAGCAAGGTGCAGACCGCCTGACCTTTGTGGTTATAGATCACAAGCGAGGTATATCCATCCTCCGGGATGGTATAACTAATTATGGTGCTAAGATTAAATGGATTGGGATAGACAGATTCGATCCCGGGTTTGGAGATCAGTTCCGGATTGCCTTCACCTTGGTTATCGCCGGAGATAAAGACGGAGACGGGACCGAAGAACTGGCTGCTGATGTTGAGTTCGATCGCCTCCAGCCAGTAGTAATAGGTGGTGTTTTGCTGGACATCATAATCCGTGAAGTTGTAACTTGCGGTCTGTGAAGAATTATAGGCCGGAATAAAATATGAGATCCGGATAGCCCCAGCCAGAGCATCATCCGGAGCCCGGTAGATGTAGTAGCCGGACATCTGGGTCTCGGACTGGGTGGTCCAGGCCAATTCCACAAAGTGTTCTGCGGTGGCAGTGGCCGTGAAGGAGGAAAGCTCCACGGGCAGGGTGTTATCTTCTGCTCCGACAGTCCATTCGGAGAATTGTCCGGTTTCCACAGTGATCTGGCGGGGGTTCATGGCAGAAACATCTTGCGGGTCTCCAACCTGTTGCCAAAGCTCCCCGACTTTGCGATAGACGATAGCCCGGTTATGGGGGGCAAAGTGGATATGATTATCGGCAGAAGCATCCCAGGCAAAGGTGATGGATACGGTTCCGGAGGGGACACCGCCTATGGACCAGGTTCTCAGAATACCTTCGCTGCTGCCATAGGTCTGGCTTTCAGCCTGCTGTTCCAGAGAGAAGGAATCTATATTCACGCCGGGATCGAGATTGAACCCAAGAGCAGTGGAATGAAATCCCTGATCGCCTATCGTCTGCTCAATCCTTCCCAGCAGGAGTGATCCCGGAGCAGAAATGATGGTGGCAAGCTCGCTTAGGTCAAGATCAAACTCTCCCAGGTTCAGGGTGCTGAGAGGTGCAAGCCGGAGGACACTGTTTAGCTCAACATCATTTGTTACAGTAACATAGATACCAGGTGCAGCAAGGACAACTTGCTGGAGAGGACCCTGTAGCGGAGAAAGTTCAAATCCGTTACTTAGGGACTGATAATAGATCACAGTGTGGTTACCTGCAAAAATTGGGGCTGAACTGAATGAGCCCAAGGCACGCGAAATTGTGCATCCGTCACCAAGAGTAAGGTATCCATTGGGATTGACTGCTCCGTTGTTGAGAGTGATTGAATTCGCTATCAGTGAGTTCTGCATGAACCTGCAACTACCGCTACCTCCGAAAGAAAATCCAGCCAAATCCAGAGCATAATATATATCCAGATTTCCGGAACCAGAGGGGTTAAGATAGAGGGTTGAGCCACCTGATCCGGTAATTGAGGCCGTGAATTCTCCCAAGAGTGGCTGATACATGCTGCCGGTGACAGTGAGAGAATTTGTTCCCAAGGCCAGAGTCCCATTTAGCTGATTATAGTTTTCGATATTGAGACTTCCCAAAGCAGTAACCAGGTTGCAATTTTGTATATAATTCCCAAGTGTAATGGATGGAAGATTGATATCGAAAGCTCCGCTTTGAAGTGTCAGAGTTGCATTTGCACCTCCCGATAAAGCACCGTTGACTGCGGTTAGGGAGTTTGTGATTGTGAGTTGATAGGTTCCGATTGCGAAAGTGCCAGCCGTGAGGTATAAGTCTCGAATGGTCGTGGTATCTGTCAGATAGCAGGTTTTTCCGCTGCGATTCAGGTTGACGGCCCCGTTGGAAATGGGATAGAGGTTGAGATCTGAACTTGTGCCGGTAAGGTTGATAACGGAATTGTTGATAGTGGAGATCGAACCGGAAGTCCAGCTCATTGTGCCACTTAAGTTCATAGTATAAGCTCCCAGAACCAGTGCACCGTTAGTTAGTGCGAGTGAATTGAGAGTAAGTTCTCCTGCCAGAGCAGCTCCGTTTGATCTTGAAAGGGTAAGGGTGTGGAGCTCAAGGGCGGCTGGTATCGTGAATAGGGAGGCAGAACCACTAATGGTGAGATTGGAATTTGCTCCTCCCACCAATGTGCCTGATCCGGAAAGTGCTTGTGATATTTCCAAAGTATAAGATCCGATGTTGAAATTACCACTGGTGAGGATAAGATTTCCGGTTGTGACATTGGCATACATAAGAGAGCCGTTACTGCGATTCAGGGTCAGATTGTTCACATTCAGAGCTCTTAGGGAGAGTTGGGATCCAGAGCCACCGATTACAACGTTACCACCTGTTATGGAAGAGGTCCCGGACATGCTGCCATTGATATAAACAGTTCCGCTGGAAATGCTTACAGGACTGTTGACTGCTATGCTGCCGGAGGAGGTGAGATTGGCTGAAACATTCAGAGGAGATTCAATGGAAAGAGCATTGACAATTGTTGTTGGTCCGGAGATGGTTTTGGTTCCGCTTCCACTCAGGTTAAGGTTCTTGTAATCCGTCCTGGCTGTGATACTTTGGGCAGAATTGGAAGTGTAGCCGATTGTGCATCCGTCCCATAAACTGATTGATGGTGAATAATCACTTGAAAGGCATGTATTGGAAGAACCGGAAAGTCCATTGCTGTTGGTTGTATTCAGAGTTCCGTAAATTCGGAATGTTGAGCCTGTCTCCCTCGCAAAAATCCTATAGTTATCGGCATTGAGGGTGCCCCAAACATAGAATTGCATGCTGCTTGAAACAGGGATGTGATTTGATAGAGTATAGTTTGAACCGGGGCGGACATCGATAAAATGCCTTGCATAAAGGGTTTCAGATACATCTCCCAAGCCAAAACTCTTCCCAGTTCCTGTCAGGTAAAATGTGGGATAGCCCACATCGACTCTGTTCACAGCGCGATAATTACCACCAGTTCGAGTAAAACTTCCCGCAATATTAAATTGATTAGATGGCAGGTCACCACTGTCCCGATATGTGGCATAGAAAAATCCGCCAGCTATTGAGAGATTACCTCCCACGTTGTAGGTGCATCTTCCCGAGCCCTCTGAACCCAAAAAATACCCACCTTCGATCGTGATACCTCCACTGAGGTTGTATGTAACCTGAGCACTGCCAGTAGAGCCATAAAAAAGGCCATTGTTTTTGATCAGGATGTTGGCGATGCTGTGAGTTTGGTCTTCAGTTAAGCCTCCATCCCAAATACCGTTGTCCTGCACTGTCAGAGTTCCTCTTACCTCAAAACCGTCGGTATTCCCACGGCAGTCTGCCTCTCCGTTTTTTACGATCAGATTTCCATAGGAAACATTGTCATTGAAAGCGATGCTGGAATTATTGAGAACGAAATTGCTGTTGTTCTCCAAATAGCCGTTGCCACCCCATCCCAAACTGCTGTAAGTGTCGTGGGTAACTTCATAAGTTCCACCATTATAGACAGTTCCGGTGATCTGGTGATTGTAAGCACCGGTTGTGATCTTACCCCCGTTTTCGATGCGGACGTGGGAATTGGTTCCGCTTACTTCCCACCGGGCAGAGGCAGCCATGGAATGACCGTTTTGAACCACAAAAGCCTGATTGTTATTGGTGAAGTTGGAGGGTAAGCTGCCAGTTCCATCACGATTGGATCTCCAGCTATTCAGATCATTGATATTGAAACTGCCTCGAGAATAGTAGAAAGTTTGTGCTTGTGCGAGTGAAAAGAAGAAAACTGTGATCACGATGACCAAATATAGCGGTTTCATAAGTAACTCCTTATTACATTCCAATTATTTGAGTAATATACAGTATAATCCGTAATGACCATCAAAACAAAACATATCTATAGTGATGAGTATTTGGAGTGGAAAAAAAAGCCCAGACAGTGAACTGCCTGGGCTTTTGTATTATTGGTTCAGATGAATTACTTCATCAGGATCATTTTCTTGGTGGAGCTGAACTTACCAGCGCTCATCTTGTAGTAGTAGATACCACTGGAGACGTTGCGGCCGTTGTTGTCGGTTCCATTCCAGGTAACAGTGTGGGTACCGCTGGCTTTGGCTTCGTTGACCAAAGTGCGGACGCGCTGACCTTTGACGTTGTAGATATCGATGGTTACAGGAGTATTTTCCTTAACGCTGTAGCTGATGGTGGTTTCCGGATTGAAGGGGTTCGGATAGTTGCCATGAAGGGTTGTGGCAACAACCGGAGCAAGCTCGTCTTCATTGGATGTACCGGTAACCTTGAAATCGTCCACCAT
>Ga0116204_1001730_pt1 | contig 12111 bp, 14 predicted proteins | sample LakKivwa52mmetaG_FD_94481 | JGI IMG/M metagenome (GOLD analysis project Ga0116204, IMG submission 94481) | Anoxic lake water microbial communities from Lake Kivu, Rwanda to study Microbial Dark Matter (Phase II) - Lake Kivu water 52m metaG | ecosystem: Environmental > Aquatic > Freshwater > Lake...
TGAGCATCTGGAACGGCAATTTTCTCGGTTACTCGGCCCAGGCGATCATCCCCTACGCCACGGCTCTGCAAAAACTTGCCCCCCATGTTCAGCAACTCAACATGGAAAGCAACGGCAAGGCCGCAACCACCGAGAACAGTATGCTGGACGTGGCCACCGGCCCGATCCTCTTCGGCGAGCCGGGCACCAATGCCCAGCACAGCTTTTTCCAGCTCGCCCACCAGGGTCGGCCCTTTCCCATCGACTTTATCGGCAGTGTCAAACCCCAGTACCCGGCCGTGGCGAACCGGTCCAAAGGGGTGAGCAACCATCAGGAATTGTGGGCCAATCTGCTGGCCCAGCCCATGGCCCTGGCCCTGGGAAAAGACGATGCCGATCCGGCCAAATGCTTTGCCGGCAACCGGCCTTCCTCAACGCTGATCCTGCCCGACCTGTGCCCGGAAAGCGTGGGCAAGCTGCTGGCCTTTTACGAGCACCGCACGGTTTTTGAAGCCTTTGTCTGGGGGATCAACCCCTTTGACCAGTTCGGGGTGGAACTGGGCAAAACGCTGGCCTCGGGGATCCGCAACACCATGGCCGCAAACAACTTGGATCCCAAGGCCGGTTTTGGCCAGGCCGATCCGATCACCCGGTTTTATCTGGAGATGCTTTTTGGGGGGAACAAGGCTGAAAAAAGCAGGCTGAAGGCTGAAGGATAAAAAGCTTACAAGATTTGCTTTTCAAACACCCAACCCGGACGAGCCGGAACCGAAATGCCCGGGGCAGCTCATAGCTCATAGCCTGTAGCTCATAGCAAGGGCAGACTCCTTTGGCTATCAGCTATGAGCTATCAGCTTATAGTGTCGTATTGACGGCTTCGGAAAAATTGATGACGTTTTACATAGAATTTCATCGGTAAGGGCCTATTTCTACGTTTCCATTAACGGTCGTGTTTGGCGACTGTTTAAAAAACTATAAGGATTCGTGCACGGTCTGGGAACCGGTGCCGTTTCCATTTGCAAGCAGGTGCAACAAATCCTTCACCATCTTGTCACCTTGGGTCCGGTGACGTAAGGGCAAATTCTCCCGGATGCTGTACCGAACCCCCCTGCCCTCCCTTTGTTTTTCAATATAGCCTTCGGTTTCCAGATCCTTGATGATTCCCCAGACCGCCCTCTCGGTAATTCCGGCTGTCTGGGCCAGTTCCCTGGCCGTGATCGACTGATTGAGGGATATGCAGGTCAGCACGACTGCATGGTTGGTCACGAACGTCCACTCTGCCATCCAGCTCTCCCCATCGGTTTTACCAATTTGATTTTATTTTTTTATTTTCTAAATATAAACATAATAAGTGTTTACTAACATACATCACCATCCCCCAAAACGCAAGTCGTTTGCCCCTATAAATGAAAAAAAATTCATGAAAAACCCTATTGACCTGATTGAGGTCGGCCCTGTAATATGAAATTTATTTCACTATTTGTTATTCATGACTAATAAGGCGGGTTTTCAGCCGTCAACATCCTGGCACGGCGGCCAGGACAAGGCCGGAAGGAGGCGAGCGATGTTTGGTTTCTTGTTGGGCAACAGCGGAGTGGGCGCGGCAAAACACGGCCTCAGCGGGCCGGGTGAAGTTCCTGACAATGTGGGAAGCTGGATGGTGACCAAGCTCAAGCAGGACCCCTGGTGGGTCTGGTCCCTAAAGGCGGTAACCAAGGCGGACGATCAGCGGCATTGCTATTTTGTCAGGGTCTTCGATCCGAAGAGCATCTCTGCCGGGGGAATCAAAATCAAGGACTACCACTCGTTTGATGACCATCCGAACCTGGTGTTGTTCGAGGGGTGGTTCAACAAAAAAAACAAGGACATCAAACTGGAACCGAAACAACGCCCATCGTGACATTCAACCGGGCCGTTTGGTTTTTTTGACAAGGCTGCCTGGAAGCTCCATGGAGGAAAGATGAACCTGCTTGCCAGCGTATCGTTTGTTTGCCTCTCGATCCTTGTTTACAATGCCCTGTTGATCGGCTATCGCAACCCCCAACCCCCCCGATGGGTCGGGGGGTTCGTCATCACCAGCCTTTACGCCATCGCCGTGCTGATTCTGCCGGTGCTCGGTTTGGGATCACTGCTTTCCTTTTTCACCGCAATGGGCCACAGTGCCCTGAGCGTTGCTGAAGTGCTGGCCAGCCTGGCGGTCATCGTTGCCAGCGCCTCTATAACCAGACGCATTCGCGGCAAAGTGAAACGCTATTTATCAGCGGTGCCCGAACCTGCTGAAACCAAGCCGCGGGTGTCGGTGACCCCTGTGCACAGCACGTAGACGATTGCCACCTGGACAGGCCGGAACCAAAGCTTTCGTTCGGAGTCGGTATCGGAATCGGTATCGACAAAAAAAAATCGGTAAGTGTCTAAACGGCCGGAAACCGGTAGATCACCGCCCCCCAGGTCACCCCTGCCCCCAATCCCAGGAACATCGCGGTTTTGCCCGGGCCGAGCAACCCTTTTTCAATGGCCTCGTCCATCGCTAAGGGGATGCTGGCCGCCGTGGTATTGCCGAATCGTTGAATATTGTTATAAACTTTTCCCGGCGCCAGGCCCATCGACTGCTCGTAGGCCTGGTTGATCCGCAAGTTGGCCTGGTGGGGGATAAACAGGTCGATGGCCTCCAAACCGATGCCGGCCATGTCCAGGGCTTCCTGGGTGACCTGGGGCAAGCGCCGCAGGGCCTCTTTGAAGATGGTGCGACCGTCCATCACGGGGAAATGGCGGCCCTGATCGAGCATCTCGTGGGTCAGCCGGGGGTTGAGCCGCGAGGCCGGGGCCTCGACCATCAGGCTGGTGGCCAGTTCCCCCTGGGCATGCAGGGCCGAGGCCAGGATACCTACCCCGGGATCGGCGTCCACTGCTTCGAGGCAAACCGCGGCGGCCCCATCTCCGAAGATCACGGCCACGTCCCGCCCGCGGGTGGAAATATCCAGGCCCGTGCTGTGCACCTCAGATCCCACCAACAGGATCCGCCGGTACTGGCCGCTGCGGATGAAGGCATCGGCGGTGGCCATTCCGTAAAGAAATCCGGTGCACTGCTGGCGCAGATCCATCGCCGGTGTCGTGGCAAGTCCGAGTTTGTGCTGGAGCAGGCAGCCGCTGCCGGGAAAGAATAGGTCAGGACTCAAGGTGGCGAAGAGGATCAGGTCGAGATCTTCGGGCGTCCACCCGGCCCTTGCCAAAGCGATCCGGGAAGCTTCAAGACCCAAATCCGAAGCCCCCACCCCGCCTTGTTCCGGGGTCCAGTGACGCTGGGAAATTCCCGTGCGCTTTTGGATCCACTCGTCCGAGGTTTCCATCCACTGGGTCATGTCCTCGTTGGTGACCACACGATCCGGCACATAACGGCCGCTGGCTTTGATGATGGCCCTGAGCATCGCTGTGTTTCCCCCTGTCGGTTGGATAGACTCTTACCAATGAGATTCGATGCAAAACGTGATCAACTTTTCGAAGCCCTGATGGATCCAAATAGCCTAAAAAAAAGATTTGGGCAAGTGTTTCAACGCCTTGGAGATTGGAACCCGTCGATCAGGATCGCCCGGGCCGGGGCCCCGTCCGCGCCGGTGATGTTCAGCGGCAAGCAGACCAGGGTATAGGGGCCGGCGACGATGCCCGCCAAGTTGAGCCCTTCAACGATCACCACCCCGGCGCGGAGAAGACATTGGTGGACCGGACCGGATTGACCGTAAGGTGCCACGGAAAGATAATCCACCCCGACAAGCCCGATGCCGTGGTCGACTACCCAATGGGCCCCGTCCAGGGTCAGGGCGACAAAATCCTTCGAGAACACATCAGATCCGGTTTTCCACCGACCGGAGTTCGCCGTGACGAACAACACCCGCCGCGTACCCGCCGGGATAGCGGCCTTGTCCAGAAGCTCGGCGGAAACGGCCTTGCCGTCGACGGCCACCACGAGGGCCGGACCGACCAGGGTCTCCAGATCAAGGGTATCGACCCCCTTGCCCCCCTTGACGAAATGGGCCGGGGCATCCACATGGGTTCCGGTATGGGCACCCATCGCCAGGCGGGACACCGTGGAACGGTCGCCCCGGTCAAGATGGCTGACTGCGGTAATTACCACCGGCGGGTCGCCGGGCCACACCGCCATCGTTGGGGTGATGCGCAGGGAAATGTCATAAATTTTCATAGTTATCTACCCCAATGGGTCTTGGCACCGGCCCAGGTGTTGTGATAAGTGAACGATCAACGGTTTTGGTCCCAGGCTCAATGTTCACGGTTCAACATTTAAGCGCACATCACCATCGAAAGAGGTCGATATGACAAGAACAAATGGCAAAGGATTCGCCACCAAGCATCCCGGTGCCGCTGCGCCGGACCCGCAACTCGTTGCGGCGATCACCGCAGGGGCCAAGGACAATCGACTTGCCTGTGCCAAGGCCCACGAAATCGCCGCCACCTTTACGATCACCCCGGCCATGGTCGGCCAGGCCCTGGACCTGATGGAGTATCGCATCAGCCATTGCCAGCTCGGCCTTTTCGGCTACGGTGACAAGAAAAAACGCATCACGGGGACCGATCCCGTGCCGGCCCCGGTCCGGGAGGCCATTGGTGCGGCCGCGGAAAACAGCCGCCTGTCCTGCGCCAAGGCCTGGGAGATTGCCGACAACCTGGCCATTGGACGGCTGGCCCTGGCCAATGCCTGCGAGGCAATGGGTATCCGGATCAAACCCTGCCAGCTCGGCGCCTTTTAAAAGACATCGATTCCCGTGTAGGTTTCCGGGCGCAACCCCAGCAATTCGTCCTTGACCCCATCCGGCACATCCAGGCTGTTGATAAAGGCGGCAATGGCCTGCCGATCGATGGGGCCGTGGGTGCGGGTCAGGGCCTTGAGGGCCTCGAAGGGCTGGGGATAGCCTTGCCGCCGCAAAATCGTCTGGATCCCTTCGGCCACGACGGCCCAGTTGTCCTGGAGATCTTTTTTAAGGGCCTCTTCATTGAGAATGAGCTTGTCCAGGCCTTTTTGCATGGATTTGAAGGCGATGCGCATGTGGGCCAGGGGAACGCCGACATTGCGGGTTACCGTCGAATCTGTCAAATCTCTTTGCAATCGTGATATCGGAAGCTTGGCAGATAAATGCTCAAGTATCGCATTGGCAATTCCCAGGTTCCCCTCGGCGTTTTCAAAATCCAGCGGATTGATTTTGTGGGGCATGGCCGAAGAGCCCACCTCGCCGTCCTTGATCTTTTGCTTGAAATAGCCCATGGAAACATAGGCCCACAGGTCCCGGCTCAAGTCGATCAGGATGGTGTTGACCCGCTTGAGGTTGTCACAAAAAGCGGCCAGATTGTCGTAGTGTTCGATCTGGGTGGTCACCTGGCTGCGGTTAAGGCCGAGGACCTCGTTGACCAGGTGGTTGGCCAGACCGATCCAATCGATGTCGGGATAGGCGGCATGGTGGGCGTTGAAATTGCCGGTAGCCCCACCGAACTTTGCTGAAAATGGTATTGTTTTAATAAGTTGTAACTGTTTTTCAACCCTTTCCACGAAGACCTGGATTTCTTTTCCCAGGCGCGTGGGCGAAGCGGGTTGGCCATGGGTGCGGGCCAGCATCACCACGGGCTTCCACAGCCGGGCCTGTTCTTGCAGGCGGCAGAGGACGGCATCCAGATCCGGGGCCAGCACATCGTTCCAGGCCTCTTTGAGGGACAGGGGCAGGGCCGTGTTGTTGATGTCCTGCGAGGTGAGGCCGAAATGGATGAGCTCGGCAACCGCATCGAGGCCCATTGCGGCAAACCGCTCCTTGAGAAAATACTCCACTGCCTTGACATCGTGGTTGGTGGTTTTTTCGATCTGTTTGATGCGAACGGCATCCTGGGTTGTAAACTCTTGATAAATTTTCCTCAATGGGACAAACCGCTCGTGAGGCACCGACGCCAGCGGTGGCAGGGGGATGGTGCAAAGCGCAATGAAATACTCCACCTCCACCTTGACACGGTAGCGCATCAGTGCCCCTTCGGAAAAATAAGCAGCCAGAGCAGCGGTGGCCCCGCGGTAGCGGCCGTCAATGGGTCCCACCGCATCAAGTGTCGAAAATTCCATTGGTTATCCTTTTGAACGAGTGAAAGGGGACCGATTCCAGTGCCATACCCAACACCGCGGGTTTTGTCAATTTCCCAACAGAAGTCTTGCCCCCTGGGCCAAGGTATTGAATGTCAATGAATTTATATATAATATACTTGAAACTCTTACAGGAGCCCGCTCATGGACAACTGTATTTTCTGCAAGATCGTCAGAGGTGAACTTCCCTGTACCAAGGTCTGGGAGGACGATCGGGTCCTGGCCTTCATGGACATCAACCCCATCAGCCCGGGCCACAGCCTGCTCATCCCAAAGGCCCATGCGGAAAATCTCTTTGAAATCAGCACCGAGGACCTGATCGCCATCGCGAGGGTCTCCCGGACAGTGGCCGGCGCCATCCAGCAGGCACTGGGTGCCGACGGCATCGCCTGTCTCCAACTCAACGGCCGGGCCGTTAATCAGGTCGTGATGCATTACCACTTCCACCTGATTCCCCGCTGCCAAACCGATCCCCCGCTGACGATGACGGCTTGGGACCTGGTCCCCGGCGATCTCAACCAGATCCGCATGCTTGCCGAAAAGATCAAGGCCAACATGGGTTGACCTTTGTCCAAAACAGGCCGTAAAATACTTTCAGAGGCCCAAACCAACCACGAACCGGAAGGACCTGATCGATGGTCGCGATGACGGCAGCGATTCATTCTTTTGTGCATCCGCTTTCCCGGCGGTTGACCGGCGCCGGTGCGCTTTTATTGTTGTTTCTCGGTTGCGTACACTCAGGACAACTCCCCTGGACCAAGTCCTCCTCCTCTTCCGTCCAAGCGGCGGTATCAAACCCGGCCCAAGCCTTGTCCGTTGCCCCTGTCCCCGGTTTGGCGGTGATCTATGTCACCCATTTTATGGAGCGGCATCTGGACCAGTTACCCTCCGGGCCGGCCCTGGCCAAAAAGGGTACACCCGGCAAGCCCATCGCCTTTCTCAACCACCGTTTCGACAATAGCCCGGTTTTCGGCAGCGGACAAAACCAGGGGGTGGGCATGGAACTCAACGGCCTGATACGGCTTGCCACCATCGGCCCATACCGCTTCAAGGCCCTTTCCAACGACGGTCTGCGCGTCTATATCGGGGGGCACCTGATTCTCAATGATCCGGATGTCCACGGGGACAGGTTCTGCGGCCCGGCGACCCTGTCGGTGGACCAGGCCGGCTGGTACGACATCAAGGTGCGCTATTTTCAGCGCAAGGGAACCGCAGCGATCTCCCTTCAATGGCAGGTGCCCGGTGACCAGGACTTTGTTCCGGTGCCGGCCGAGGCCTATGGGCATACTGGTGAGCACCGATAGCTCCAAAACAAAGGCATTCGCTTTTTTATGACCACCGATTCCCTACCTTCCCGATTCACGCCGGCCTATATCGCAACGGCTGCCACGGGATTGCTCGAGGAAAAAACAACCGCGGCCAAGGCACTGTTGTCCCCCTGCCGCCTCTGTCCCCGCCACTGCCAGATCGATCGGACCCAGGGGGAAACAGGGATCTGCCAGACCGGGGCCTTTGCCGAAATATCCAGTTACGATTCCCATTTTGGCGAGGAAGCCCCCCTGGTCGGGGCCCATGGTTCGGGCACGATCTTTTTTACCCACTGCAACCTGCTCTGCCTGTTTTGCCAAAACGCGGACATCAGTCATGGGGGCATCGGCAGGCCGGTGACCGATTCCCAGTTGGCTGCCGTGATGCTGGCCCTGCAAAAGGCCGGTTGCCACAACATCAACCTGGTCACCCCCTCCCATGTGGTGCCCCAGATCCTCTCGGCCATAGCCTTGGCCATTGAACAGGGTTTGAGGCTGCCGCTGGTGTTCAACACCAGTGCCTATGACAGGGTTGAGACCCTGAGGTTGCTCGATGGCGTGGTGGATATCTATATGCCCGATTTCAAATTCTGGGATCCCGAGGTCGGCCGCCGCACCTGCAATGTCCCTGACTACCCGGACGTGGCCAGGGCCGCCCTGCTGGAAATGCACCGGCAAGTCGGGGATCTTGTCATGGACCAAAACGGGATTGCCCGTCGCGGCCTACTGGTCCGTCACCTTGTTCTGCCCGAGGCCATGGCCGGCACCGCCGAGGTGATGCGCTTTATCGCCGATCGCATCTCCAGCAACACCTATGTCAACGTCATGCCCCAGTACAGGCCCTGCCATCGGGCCGCCGAGATCGACGGCCTGGGCCGACGGCCCACCGCAGCGGAATTTGAGACCGCGATTGAGCAGGCCAGGGCCGCAGGCATCAACCGATTGGACGGCCGCCGGCGTTTTGCCTTGGTAAGCGGTTAGCCCAACATGGGATCTTGCGCCATGCCCCCTGCCAGGGCCATCGCCCTGACCGGCATCGCCTGGGACGCCAATGCCTCGTTCTTGCGGGGCCCCTGCCTGGCACCGGCTGCCGTGCGCCGCTTTCTTGCCGCCGGTTCGATGAATTGGGCCACCGAAACCGGTCTGGACCTTGAAAACAACCCCTTGTTCACCGACATCGGGGATATCACCGAACCGGGCAACGGCGCTTTGGACAAGATCCAGGCCTGGACCGGAGACCATCTGGACAAGGGCTTTCGCCAGCTTTGTTTGGGCGGAGACCACAGTATCACCTATCCCATCCTCAAGGCCTATGCGGCCCGCTTCCCGGGCCTTGCCGTGCTTTGCCTGGACGCCCATCCCGACCTTTACGAGAGCTTTGACGGCAACCCCCATTCCCACGCATCGGTGTTTGCCCGGGTGATGGGCGATCGGCTGGTCAGCCGGCTGGTCCAAGTCGGTGTGCGCACCCTCAACGCCCCCCAAAGAGAAGCGGCCGGCCGTTATGGGGTGGAAATCATCGGGGCCGGCCAAGTCCATCGTCTGGCACCTCCGGTCTTTGACGGCCCCTTTTACCTGTCCCTGGACATGGACGTGATGGACCCGGCCTTTGCCCCGGGGGTTTCCCACCACGAGCCCGGGGGCCTGAGCTCTCGCCAAGTCATCGAGCTGATCCACGCCATCAAAGGCCAGCTGGTTGGCGCCGATATCGTGGAGTTCAATCCCCTGCGCGACCCCTCGGGGACCACCGCCGCCCTGGCTGCCAAATTGGTCAAAGAAATCGCCGGCAAGATGATCACATCCCTGATACCAGCGAGGGCCGATGGCCCCGAGCCCTCCGATGGCAACGGCGCCGGCTGCGAAAAATAATCAGTTGCTTTTTGGCGAATTGATCCTTATTTGTAAAAAATAAGTGAATCCATACCAGCGAGCCACCCCGTGAACGCTTTGGCCAAGAGCATCGGCACCCCCGCTTGCCCGGAGGGTCTGCCACCGTCGCTTCAGTTGGCGAGCCTTGTGCCCACCACCGACGCCAAGGCCGTCATCGCCGAAGTGGTCATTTTACTCAAGCTCATCGACCACAGCAGCGATCCGGGCCCCCTGCTGCGCGTCTTTGACGATGTGGTGGCCATGTTCAACGGCCTGGATCCGTTTTACCAGGCCTGCAACACCGATTATCATGACCTCCACCACACCCTCGACGTCCTGCTGGCCACGGCCCGTCTTGTTCACGGGGCAACCGTGGACGGACACCGCCTTTCGACCGATGCGGCCATAGAGGCCCTGGTCGCGGCTCTTTTCCATGACATCGGTTACCTGCAGGAACGCAGCGACGCCCAAGGCACAGGGGCCAAATTCACCATGACCCATGTGGAAAGAGGGGCGGAGATCTTTTGGGAATACGGATTGAAAAAAGGGTTCACGGAACAAGCCATGGCCGCCGTGCAATCAATGATTCTTTGTACCAACATGGCCATTGATATCAATGCGATCGCCTTTATCGACCCGCAAACCGAGCTGCTGGGAAAGATCCTTGCAACCGCTGACCTGCTCGCCCAGACCGCGGATCGGGTCTATCTGGAAAAGCTGTTGTTTCTCTACCGGGAATTCAAAGAGGCCGGGGTGGGAGGATATGCCGACGAAAGGGAATTGCTGGCCAAAACCATCGCCTTTTTCGATCACTTTGGCCAGCGCATACGCACGATGCTCGATGGCACGGACCGCTTCATGCGGCCCCACTTCCAGGCCCGCTGGCAGATCAACGCCAGCCTCTACCATGAAGCCATCGCCCGCAACCGGGACTACCTGCAAAAAATCATTGCGATTCCCGGCAGCGACCCGCTGGACCATCTCAAACGCGGTGGGATCGTGACCCGCTTTCGCAATCACCTGTCTCCCGGCTAAGCACATCGCATCTAGCCCATTGCCAGGGCAGGTTCCTTTGGCAACCGGCGACGAGTTCCGAAAGTCTAATCCCCCACCACCAGTTTTTCCCCCAGCTTGACCTGATAGGCGTTGCACTGGGCCGCGGGAATGTTGTTGAGCCGGCACAAGGTTTCCACCGGTACGCTGTAGCGCCGGCTGAGGCTGTAGAGGGTTTCACCGGCTTGGACCTGATGGGTGCGGCCTTTGGCCGTCGTGCTTTTGACAACGGGCGGCAAGCTTTCTTTTGGCGCGGCAGATGGGCCTGCCGATCCGGCTGCCGGCTTGGGTTCGGGCTTGTGCATCTGTTTGGCCAGATCGTCGACCCTCTGGGCCAGGGAGGTCTCAAGCCGATCCAACCTGGTTTTGAGCCGGTCCACCTGTTGGACCTGTTCATCGAGTTTGGCCGCAGGGACACCGGAACCGGCCGAGCCTTCGATTTTGGCAAGGCGGGCTTCGACCTGCCTGAGCCGAGCATCCATGTCCTTGATTGTCTTGTCATCCGAACCAGACCCGCCCTTGGGGATGAGTGTCGCCGCAATAATCAAAACGACGAAGATCACCACCGCGCCAATGATGTAAGAAGGCTTGAACAGGTCAAAAAACGTCCCCGAACCCGATCCCTTGCGCCAGGGCGAATAGGCCTCGTCATCAAGGTAATCGATTTCTTCGACATCGCCCTGCGGCTTTTTGGGGTCTTTACCCTCTTTCCATTTCATCGCTCTTCCTCCATCGGCCCTTTTTTTCGATACGGCCGGCCTATCGCCACGTTGTTGTCCATGTAAAGCAGAAAACGGCAAAACAATCAAGGCGCCCTGGTTTGCCCTTTAACCGCCAAGATGGTAATAGGCCGAAGTTGGGCCCGGACAGGCCCGGTTTGCCCGCCGACCTGGACGAGAGAGTGAAATTTTTAGCCATAAAGGATAGCGCCATGACAACGGCACCGCAAAAACACCGACACGACTTTGTCGAAACCTATGATGGCCTGGTTGGTTTTGGCATGGACCGCGAAACCGACGAGGCCACCGTGATCGTTTATCTGCAAAAGCTGGCCGATGACCGGCTGATGGATCTGCTGCGGCGGCGACTGGACCAAACCGATCTGGAAGAGATCTTCACTTTCGTCAACCGGTTGCTCAAAAAACACCTCAGCGAAACCGAATACCATGATTATTTCCTGCTCGACGAGCCCGGCCATTCCCATTAGTTCCTTATGCCTGAGATCCTGTGCAAAATGATCAAAATTTTCTGTTCGGTAGACGCTGTTGTGAAGCGCATCGCTGATAGCTCATAGCTCATCGCTGATAGCTCATAGACAAAGGAAGTGGTTGTTCCTATCAGCTACAAGCTATTGGCTATGAGCTAACCCGGACGCCTTGGTTCCGGCTCGTCCGGGTTGGGCCATTATCGGAGAATTTGAATGCAAAACGAACACAAAATAAATTCGAAGCACGAAATCCGAAAGATGATGAGCCTTACGCCCACCCATCTTCACCGCTATGCCGATGTGCTGCTCTGGGGCTTGACCAAAGCCCGCCGCAATCGCTTCAAGCGCGGGGACGCCATCTTGATCCGTTATCATGGACCGGCCTTGCCGTTGGCCGAGGCCCTGTTCGACCGGTTGCTGGATCAGGGTTTCAATCCCATCCCGAAACAGGAACTGACCCCGGCAATGGAACAGAGTTTGTTTTGCAAGTCCGATCAGCGCCAACTCGTCTTCCTGGCCCCCGGTGAAAGACAGCTCTACGAGCAGATCCAGGCCAGCATCACCATCCA
>Ga0116204_1001731_pt1 | contig 12109 bp, 9 predicted proteins | sample LakKivwa52mmetaG_FD_94481 | JGI IMG/M metagenome (GOLD analysis project Ga0116204, IMG submission 94481) | Anoxic lake water microbial communities from Lake Kivu, Rwanda to study Microbial Dark Matter (Phase II) - Lake Kivu water 52m metaG | ecosystem: Environmental > Aquatic > Freshwater > Lake ...
ATCTTCCCCTTGCCTTCATCACCCCACTGCAGACCTAACAGAATGTCAATGTTCATGTTAACTTAATATCGTACTTTAAAAAACAAATCACAAGTTACAAAATTATTCAACTTTGTTACCCTCCTGCAAATGTTTGTTGAAAAATGAGCGTTACGGTTTGCAATTATTTCCATATAAAAAGTTGTCAGGTATAGTTTCCTGTTACAGGGATTTCTTAACTTTGATAAAAGGTCGGCGGTTTTTAAAAGACCGGCAACGGCTTTATTCATTTAAAACCGGGTTTTATGAAAAGTTCAGCAAAGTTATCAGTAATTGTTTTTCTTCTGGTGATAATTGCCGGCAGGCCGGCGCTTGCCCAGCAGAGCGATGAAATGCTTTTTTACAAGTTCATCGGCATGTCGGCATGGAATGGTATGTACTATGGACTGGCTGCCAACCATATCTTTGAAATTGATAACTATAAGACTGCTACAGCTATACCGATAATTACCGCCGGAAGCCTGGCATTAATTCCTTTGTTCACAAATGAAAGCAGGGTCATAACCTCAAATCAGCTCCTTCTTACCGGTCATGGTAAGCTGATCGGGTGGGCGCATGGCGGATCCCTGGCGTTGCTGATCAACGGTGATGATTCTTTTGATGAGGGTAAGAGCAAACTTACAGTAGGGCTGGCGGCGCTGGGCAGCATAGGGCTTGGAATTACCGGCATGCAGCTGGCAAATAAAACGGACTGGTCAGAAGGTCGTGTTGCACTGTACCGGCACTACGGGATAGCAATGCCTGTTACCGGTGTATCAACATGCCTTACATTTTCAGATGATGTAAGGGCAGTAGCCGGTTCGGTTCTTCTGTTTGGTGCGGGCAGCTATATTCTTGCTGATAAGGTAAACAGCTGGAATGAGTTTACCAGGGGTGAAATAAGGGCGACGCAGGCTCTTACACTAATGAATGGACTTCTCGGATTATGTATCCTGGTGGATATAGAACCAGATGAACCACCCAATGCCGCCTTCATTATTCCCGGATTAAGCATTATGGCAGGTACCGCCTGGTCTCATTTCTGGCTTAAAGGAGCAAACTTCACCCCGCAGCAGGGAATGACGACACTGTATGCGGCCGGACTGGGATCCCTGATCGGTACGGGGCTGGCAATTCTCTTCAACCCGGAAGATGCTGAATTCAATGCATCACATTACCTGCTGCCATATGCCACCGGGATGTCGTGCTATGCATTTGCCGTACAGAAGCTGAAAAACAAAAATGCTGCTCTCGGATATATGCTTCCGGATAAAAGCAAAGCCAAATGGGATTTTGCCATAATGCCGCAAAACCTCTATCTGAATAATAAGCTGGTTGAGAGTAATAATCTGTTGAATAACAGGCATACAGGAATGCAGCCCTTATTTTCCGCATCCTGCACCTTCTGATTATTTCTTCTTCTCTTTCTTTACCCCGTATATGTAGAGGGAGTGATACTGGGGTTTGAAATTATTCAGTTCACAGGCTGTTTTTATTATATCGCTTATCCGCGGATCGCAGAATTCAGTCACCCTGCCTGTTTCAACATCAACTAAATGGTCATGCTGGCCGCACTGAAATGACCTCTCAAACTGAGCCATGTTCCTGCCAAACTGGTGCTTCGTCACAAGGTTACAATCGAGCAGCAGGTCAATTGTATTGTAAAGGGTGGCCCTGCTCACCCTGTAATTCTTGTTTTTCATAAAGATATAGAGCGATTCGATATCAAAGTGTCCTTCCCGTGAGTAAATTTCATCAAGAATGGCATATCGCTCGGGAGTCTTCCTGTGTCCTTTCTTCTCAAGATAATCAGTGAATATCTTCTTCACCGTGACGTTTGAATCATCGCTAATCATAACTGGACTAATTTAAAATAATGGTAAAAATATATATTTTTTGATTATGAACCAGGAAAGGGTGAGTGAGAATGGATTATTCCATGAAATCCTCAACCCTCTTGATACTTTCAATACCCTTTATATTGGATATTTTCATAATCAGGTTGTTGAGGTCTTTTGTATGATGGACGTAAATATCAATTGTTCCGGTGAATATCCCGTCCCTGACCGAAAAGCTGACGTTGGTCATGTTCACCTTCAGCTGTGAGGAAATGATATTTGTGATTTCGTTGACAAGCCCTATTCTGTCGATCCCGGTGAGGCTTATTCGTGCAAGGAATGAAACCAGCTTATGAATAGCCCACTTAACAGCTATAATCCTGTTCCCTTCATTCGACATGAGCCTTATCGCCACCGGGCACTTCGGCTTATGTATCACAATTGGCCCTTCGGGCGAGTGATACCCCATTACCTCATCTCCAGGAATCGGGTTGCAGCACGAGGCTATCTCATACGACTGCTCGGCATTATCTACATTTTCCCTCAGAAGGAACGGTACGCTTTTATCTATAATCCGGGATGCCTCATCAGCTTCTCTGGTCTCTCTGGTCTCTTTCTTTGATCCTATGAATTTGAGATCCCAGTATTTGATGACGCTCTTTGATGTTGTCTTCCTGAGGATTTTCTTGAGGTTGTCCAGGTTTATGATCCCGATTTCAATTCCTGAATAGAGTTCATCCTTGTTTGAGAGATCATATGCAACGAGAAGCTTTTTAAGGATTTCGGCATTGGGAGTGACTCCCATTTCGCTGAGCCTGGCGTTCAGTGTTTCCATACCCTTCTGTATCCGGTTTGATGTTTCTGCCCTCAGGGTATCCTTAATGGCTTCTTTGGCCTTTGTGGTCCTTACATACGAGAGCCATTCTTTCTCCGGTTTTGCAATATCTGAAGTAATAATTTCCACCTGGTCGCCGCTCATCAGAGTTGCGCTTATGGGATTGAGCTTATAATTGATTTTCGCGCCGATAGCCTTGTTCCCTATCTCGGTATGGATCTCATAGGCGAAATCAAGTGCCGAGGCACCTTTCGGAAGGCTCACCAGCGTACCTTTAGGTGTGAAAACCATTATTTCGGATGAGAAGAGGTTCATTTTAAACTCATCAAGGAACTCGATGGGATCGGCCATCGGATTCTCAAGCATTGCCCTGATCTTCTTAATCCATTTGTCAAGTTCGCTTTCCTGTGCACTGTCACCCTTGTATTTCCAGTGTGCCGCATAACCTCTTTCAGCTATCTCATCCATTCTTGAGCTTCTTATCTGCACTTCCACCCATTTTCCTTCAGGTCCCATAACAGTAAGGTGAAGAGCCTCGTATCCATTTGGCTTGGGGCGGCTCACCCAGTCGCGGAGCCTGTCGGGCTTGGGAAGATAGGAGTCGGTGATCATCGAATAGATGTTCCAGCACTGCGTTTTTTCAGGGATATCGGGAAGAGGTTCGAAAACTATCCTTACAGCAAGCACATCGTATATCTCCTCGAACGGAACATTCTTAGACTGCATTTTTTTCCATATCGAGAAGACTGATTTCGGGCGGCTGCTGATATCAAACTGTAGTCCGGCCTTTGTCAGCTTATCGATAATGGGGAATGAGAATTTATTAAGGAACGACAGGTACTTCTTTTCGCTCAGCTTCAGTTTTGACGCTAATTCCTCGTAAATATGGGGCTGCCTGAACTTGAAGCTGAGGTCCTCCAGTTCGCTTTTTATCGAAAAGAGCCCCAGCCTGTGGGCCAGGGGTGCATAAAGGAAAATTGTCTCCCCGGCAAGCTTCATCCTCTTGTGCTCCGGAAGCGAATCAAGGGTTCTCATATTATGCAGGCGGTCTGCAATTTTAATGAGGATGACCCTCATGTCGTCGGAAAGGGTCATCAGCATCTTCCTGAAGTTCTCAGCCTGCATGGATGAAGAACTCCCTTTGTTGTATGTCCCGGAGATCTTTGTGAGACCATCGATCAGATGAGCGATCTTGGGGCCGAAATCCCTTTCAACATTTTCCAGGGTATAATCAGTATCCTCAACAACATCGTGGAGCAGGGCTGCTGTGATAGATCTGGCCCCGAGTCCGATTTCCTGGTTGACTATTCTGGCTACTGCGATCGGATGCAGAATATATGGTTCACCTGATTTGCGGCGCATGTTCCAGTGAGCTTCATTGGCAATCCTGAAAGCCTTGTCAATCAACCCACGGTCATCTTCCTTATTGCATCTCAGAAGATTATCTGTAAGAGATGCATATTCATCCTGAATACGTTTTATATCCTCCTCGTCAAAAATATCCTTGCTGCCCATATATGTTCAAGATGCAAGTTACAAATATAGCTTAATTCGTCTAAAACTGAAAGGAGCAGTGCATGCAATGAAGCAATTATCTGCCCTGCCTGATAATGGTTACCGTGCCCCTCCTTTTAACAGCCTTCCCGGATGGCGTACGCACTTCAAGATACCACAGATAGACTCCTTCAGGCAGCGGATCACCGCCTCTGGTGCCGTCCCATGCCTGTGTATGATCCCTCGATTCGTATACCGTTTTTCTTCTCAGATCGGTTATTAACAGATGATACCCCTCAGGCGTGAATGAAAGAACCGTAAAGAACAGATCATTGACAAGGTTGTTGTCAGGCGTGAATACGTTTGGCACAGTAATTATTTCAGTCACCTCCGTGCAGATATCAGATGAATGACTCTCTCCTGGAACCCCGTAAGGATTAAATGCTTCAAAGGCTTTAATAATGAAACAGACCTCATTGCCTGCAACCTCGTACATGATATCGGAATACCTTACAGTAAAGAGAGTATCATACGGAAGGATCGTGTACATGTCTTCATATCCGCTTCCTGTTTTCACAGAGAGGATGTATGAACCGACACCTCCTCTCCACTCTTTATAGGGATTCCAGGAGAGTATAATATCATCACCCTGGCGGTTAAGTTCCGGTACGATGTTCGATGCGATATTTGAAACCGTTACGGGGATATTGCAGCTATTGAGAGCCGAAAGCCTGTAATGATTTATTTTCCTGATATCTGCATTTGCATCGGAATAAACGAACGTTTCGCCTTTCTCTTTAAAATGATGGATCTGGCTGTATGAACCTGACACGCCGGTCTTTCTTTCCAGTATATAAGACCTGATTTCCGATGCCGGGTCAATTGTGAATGAAAGAAGTATGTTGTTTGCAGATCCTACAGTGGCATAACCGGCATTGATCCATTGCGGGGGCACCTGCATTTTTGTTGACAGGCATCTGTTATTAGAGACAGAGGCAAAACCATCCTCCATATCTGCACGGACAATAAAACAATATTGTGCGTTAAATGAGAATTGACTGATCGTATAGCTGTTCACATCCTTTGGTACTTTGCCGGCTTCAGTATAAGCCCCGCCGTTAAGTGAACCGAGTATCGTATAGCTTAATACTTCCCTTGGATATGAGGGGTAAGAGTTCCAGCCAATCTCAATCTTACCGCTGCAGGAATCCAGCCTGGAGGTTAAGTATATGGTTTTGAGTACATTCGATAGTGTACTTATGTTTCCGGCATTATCAAAAGCTGCCACAACATACGACCTTGAGACTTCAGAGGAGATCAGGCTTGAATGCGTATAGTTTGAAGCCAGGGGATTGCGAATAGTGTCAATGGCATAACCTTCATCATTAATGAACACATAAACCACATACCCTTTCACATCGGGAGAGGGACTGAGCGTCCATGAAATTTCACTGAAACCTGTTACCTGGCTGACAGTCACAAGGTTCAGCACCGGGGGGAGAGGAGGCTGCGTGTCCGGCTGGCAATTCACCGGGATGGTAAACAGAATAAGGAATGAAACTAAACAGAGAGACCCTTTACTCATTTCAGCCGGCAGTTATCTGGTACATATCATCAATATTGTAATACGTTGTTGCCAGTGCAGTTATTTCATCAGGCTCAATGGTTTTTATCTTCCGGACGAGCCTGTAATAGTATGAATTATCAAGCCCGAAATCCCATACCGACCTGAAGCTCTCTGCCAGAGCAAACGGGCCATCAAACATCCTCACCATCTCTCCTAGCATATAATTCCTTACTACTTCAAGCTCATCCTTTTCCACAGCGACTCTCCGGAGCAATTCTATTTCACGGCAGATCTCATCAGTTGCCTTCGGTGTGTTCTTTTTACTCACTTCCGTTGAAATGACCTTGAAACCGCTTAGTAAAGCGGAAGTAATAATTGAGTGTATTCCGTAAGTCAGTCCTTTTTCTTCCCTGATATTCTTCATCAGCCTTGAATTGAAATAGCCGCCGAGAATAACATCCACGATCTTCAGTCCCGGATAATCGGGATGCAGTTTATTTATTGCGGGTGAACCTATCCTGATTGCAGTCTGGAGAGCTCCTTTCTTTTCAATGTGTACACGTTTTATTTCAGAGGCTTTTAATTCGTATCCTGAACGCGTTACATCCGCAGCCTGCGGTCTTAATGCTCCGAAAAACCTGTTAAGCAGGGGAACGGTATCCTTATGTATCCTGCCTGAGATTACTACAGCCAGCCTTCCCGGAGTGTAATGCCGGACATGAAAATCTGCCAGGCAGTCTCTGCTGAGATTTTTAAAATCTTCCTGTACAACCTGTTTTCCGTAGGGATGCTCTTTTCCGAAAACAGACTCATAAAACTGATCCATTGCTATATTTGCAACCTTGTCACGGTTAACCAGGAACCAGCGCAGGCGCTTTTTCATCTGAGCTTTAAACTCTCTTTCGGGGAAAACCGGCAGGAACAGTATCTCCCTGGCAAGCTCAAGTATCTTTTCGACATGTTTGCTCAGGAAGAATACAAGTATCCCCGCGCGGTCCCTGTCGCAATACAGGTTGTAAAACGCTCCGTGGAAGTCGAGAGTCCTGTTAAGCTTTGATGAGCTGAAATTCTGAGAACCCTCCGTCAGCATCCGGTTAACTGCAGATGCTGTCAGCGGACGGTTTTCCCATGCCTGCCCTGCGTCAAAGGTGAAATCAATCCGAATAACATCCTCAGTGCCGGCTTCAATCAAAAACACGGGGATACCATTATCCAGCTTCAATGCGACTGCCTCCGGTATCCTGCCCGGAGTGACCGGTCTGACAGGTGGTTTTATCATTGGTGTCCCGTTCATTTCTGGTCTCTCGATGATCTGTAATAAAGGGTGCTGCAACTGGCAGGATCAAAATATTTCCTGGCTGCTTCAGTTACCATGCTTCTGCTTGTCTTCCTGTAAAGGTCAACCTCGGTGTTTATCAGGTCAGGATTGCCAGTCAGCTCGAAGAAAGAGAGATTTACAGCCTTGTTGAGGATGCTTGTATTTGCAAAAACGTTTGAGGATTCGTATTTATTCCTGACTTTTTCCATTTCGTGTGATGAAGGAGGCTTTTCCTTCAGTTCATCTATGACCTTCAGAACAGCTTCTTCAGCAGACCTTATATCAACATCCTTCATTAACCTGCCGTGCAGAAGGGCAATTCCCGGATCAATATCGGAAGTGATATATGCATTGATCTCGCTGAATAGTTTTTTCTGCCTTACCAGCTTATTATAGAGCCTGCCTGACTCTCCGCCTGCAAGCAGGTCGGTTATCAGGTCAAGCGTATAAAAGTCATTTCCTGCCCTGGGGACTGTGTGCCATGCTTTATATAAGGCATCCGCAGGGACATCCTTTTCAACCTCAAGCGACCGGGCTTCGGTCTGTTCCGGTTCTGCCGGCCGATCCACGGGCTTTACATTTCTCCTTTCAATTCTGCCAAACCATTTTTTCGCCATCCTGACCGCCTCTCTGGTTCTGAAATTGCCTGTGAGAGTCAGAATGGCATTATTCGGCGCATAATGTGTAAAGAAGAATTCCCTGACCTTGTCAAGCGTAACATCATGAATATGTGAAATGTCCATTCCTATAGCCGGCCACCTGTATGGATGTATCCTGTATGCAAGAGGCCTCATCAAAAGCATTGCATCTCCGTAGGGCTGGTTAAGGTAACGCTGTTTGTACTCCTCAATCACCACACTCTTTTGTATATCAAGATTTCTTTGCGAGAAATCGATAAGGTTCATCCTGTCTGATTCAAGCCAGAATGCCGTTTCAATATTTTCAGCAGGCAGGGTTAAATAGTAATTGGTAATATCTGTATTTGTGAATGCGTTGTTTTCACCTCCGGCCAGAAGAAGCTGTTTGTCATAGTCAGGAATCTGTGCTGTCCCGCCGAACATCAAATGCTCGAACAGATGTGCCATCCCGGTGGAGCCAGGATCCTCATCCCTTGATCCGACGTTATAGAGGATATTCATTGCCGCAAGAGTAGTTGACCGGTCCTCGTGCATCAGGACCCTTAATCCGTTGTCAAGCGTATACTTTTTATAACTGATCATATTCAGGTTTATTCAGGATCAGCCCTGCCTGCTGACAAACTTAAACAAAAAACCGCGAAGCATGAGTAATGTTTTTATATTTGCATAATTATGTTGTCGAACAGGTTTTTCAGAAGAATACTCCATCCACGTTTTGAAGACATTGACCAGGTAAAGCTGATTTACCTGCTCAGCTTTGTGGTTGGCCTCCTGAGCGCCCTGGCAGCGGTTATTCTGAAAAACACAATACATTACACTCACAAGATACTGACGGAAGGAATAACCAGTGATACAGGCAGTTATCTGTATCTTGCATACCCGCTGGCGGGAATGCTGCTGACTCTGTTATTTGTTAAATATATCGTGAGGGATAATATCAGTCATGGGATCAGCAGGGTTCTCTATGCCATATCAAGGAAAAAGAGCCATCTGAAGGCTCATAACACATGGACTTCGCTTGGAGCAGCAACACTGACGATAGGATTTGGAGGTTCTGTCGGTGCTGAAGCCCCGATAGTGCTCACCGGTTCATCAATAGGTTCAGCGATAGGAAGGCTTTTCAGGCTTAATTACCGCAGCATAACATTACTTATCGGCTGCGGAGCTGCGGGGGCAGTTTCAGGAATATTTAAGGCTCCGATAGCAGGCATCGTCTTCACACTCGAAATATTGATGCTCGACCTTACCCTTTCATCGATTGTACCGCTGCTGATATCGTCGGTAACTGCAGCTACAGTCACATATTTCCTTATGGGCGACCAGGTGCTCTTCTCATTCAGCATCAAGGAGGCTTTCAATGTTTCCAATATTCCCTGGTACCTTCTGCTGGGGGTCATGACAGGCTTCATTTCGCTCTATTTTTCAAAGATGACCCTTTTCCTTGAAAAGCGCTTTGAGACAATAAGGAACATCTATGCCAGGCTTGCGGCAGGCGGCATTATACTAGGAGGACTGATTTTCCTGTTTCCCCCGTTGTACGGTGAAGGTTATAATACAATCATGCTTCTGTTGCAGGGAGAGACAGAAACGGTAATGCGTAACAGCCTGTTCCAGCAATTGTCAGGTAACATACTGATGGTCACTCTTTTCATGTTCTGCCTGGTGCTTCTGAAGGTTTTTGCCACCAGTGCAACAAACGGGGCAGGAGGGGTTGGAGGTATATTTGCACCGGTACTGTTCCTTGGCGGAGTAACCGGATACCTCGTTGCAGGAATCTTCAACGAGTATTTCAATGTAAACCTTCCTGATAACAGGTTTGTGCTGGCAGGGATGGCAGGCATGATGGCAGGCGTCATGCATGCTCCTCTTACGGCGATTTTCCTCATTGCGGAGATCACCGGGGGATATGATCTCCTGATCCCGCTGATAATTACCTCCACTTCCGCTTTTGTGACAGCCAGGGGTTTCGAGCGTCATTCCATATACCATGTCCAGCTGGCAGAGAAAGGAGAGCTTATTACACACGACAAGGATAAAGCAGTTCTGACACTTATGGACTGGAAAAAAGATATAGAGACTGATCTGCTCATGGTAAAATCCACAGAAACGCTTGGAGAACTGGTCAGGAAGATATCAGGATCAAGACGCAACCTGTTCCCTGTGGTTGATGAGTATAATATCCTGGAGGGAGTTGTTTCCCTGGATGATGTGAGGGAAATAATGTTCAACCAGGAATTGTACAACACCACTTTTGTAAAGGACCTGATGACCATCCCTCCGTCATATATTGACAGGAGAGAGAGTATTGAAAAAGTGATGGAAACATTCAGGAAGACCGGCGCCTGGAACCTCCCGGTCCTGGATAACGGGTACTATGTCGGTTTCATTTCAAAATCGAGGATATTTACCACATACCGCGAAATGCTGGTTCAGTTTACAGAAGAATAAATGTAATAAATCAAACTATGAAGAAGGATACCGTGATTTTTGATCTTATCGAGAAGGAGCGTCAGCGGCAGCTGCATGGCATTGAACTGATAGCATCAGAGAATTTTGTAAGCCCGCAGGTGCTCGAGGCTATGGGTTCGGTGCTTACCAACAAGTATGCTGAAGGATACCCGGGGAACCGGTATTACGGAGGATGCGAGATTGTTGATCAGACCGAACAGCTTGCCATAGAGCGGCTGAAGCAGCTCTTTGATGCCGAATATGTGAATGTACAGCCTCATTCCGGAGCACAGGCCAATATGGCTGTATTCATGACCCTTCTTAAACCCGGTGACACCTTTATGGGATTGAACCTGTCGCACGGGGGGCACCTGTCGCACGGGTCGCCGGTTAACTCTTCAGGGATACTGTACCGGCCCGTTGCCTACGGTGTAAAGGAAGATACAGGCATTGTAGACTATGACATGATGGAGGAAATTGCCCTGAAGGAGAAGCCGAAAATGATTATTGGCGGGGCGTCAGCATATTCACGGGAATGGGATTATGAACGGATGAGAAAGATCGCCGACATGGCAGGAGCCATGCTGATGGTGGATATGGCTCATCCTGCAGGGATCATTGCTGCCGGGCTTCTCAAAAACCCCCTGGAGCATGCGCATATAGTAACGTCAACAACGCATAAGACCCTGAGAGGTCCGCGCGGCGGGATCATCCTTATGGGCAGGGATTTCGTTAACCCGTGGGGTATCACCACACCCAAAGGAGAAGTGAGGATGATGTCATCGCTTATTAATTCTGCAGTCTTTCCGGGCGTACAGGGCGGACCACTTGAACATGTTATCGCTTCAAAGGCAGTCTCATTCGGCGAAGCCCTCACTCCGGAATTCAGGGAATACCAGGTTCGTGTAACCGGGAATGCCGCTGTAATGGCACAGGCATTCATCGATAAAGGTTACAAGGTAATATCCGGCGGAACCGATAATCACCTGATGCTGATTGATTTAAGAACCAAGTTCCCTGAAATATCCGGAAAGAAAGTTGAAAATACCCTGGTAAAGGCACATATCACAGTGAACAAGAACATGGTGCCTTTTGACAGCCGATCACCCTTCCTCACCTCAGGATTGAGAGTGGGAACACCTGCAATAACCACAAGAGGAATGAAGGAAGAGCATATGGGAATTATTGTTGAACTGATTGATGAAGTCATTTCGGATATTGAAAATGAGTCAGTTATTGCCAGAGTGGGAGAGAAGGTTCTCAAACTGACTGATTCATTTCCGCTCTTTGCCATGTAGATGAAAAATTCATCCGGCCGGCTTTCAGAAGTCCGTTTTTTTAGTAACTTTGTATTTTGTCCGTTGTTATCAGATTCAATATGAGTAACAGGAAGCTGATTTTTGTTGTAGACGACGATCCTTTCATTAATACGCTGGTAGTTAAAAGGTTAACTTCAGAGGAGTATAAGGTGGAAGCATTTGAATCCGGCGAGGATTGCATTGAGGCCATGCACAGGAATCCCGATCTTGTGATCCTTGACTACCTGTTTGTCAGGGAAGAGAGGGAATTCATGAACGGAATGCAGGTTTTTGACAAAATAAAGGAATTAAAGCCAAACACGCCTGTCATCATGCTTTCGGGCCAGGAAAAGGGAGAAATAGTTCTTGAGTTTGCCAGGAAAGGTATCGACGATTATATCATAAAGGACAACAGTCTCATTGATAACCTTAATTCGGCTGTCAGGGAGCTCTTTCAGGGAACAGCCTGAAATCTATTTAAGCACAAAGTTATAGGTGATGGTGCCCTTCTGAGTGGGGGGAGCATCAGGTTTTGCCTGGAACTGTGCCTGCATTGCAGCCTCTTTTGCAGCTTTCAGAAGGTCTTCATTGAGAGTGGTAGAACCTTTTATCCCCGCTACTGCCTGTATCACTTTCCCGGATCTGTCAACACTGA
>Ga0116204_1001734_pt1 | contig 12093 bp, 8 predicted proteins | sample LakKivwa52mmetaG_FD_94481 | JGI IMG/M metagenome (GOLD analysis project Ga0116204, IMG submission 94481) | Anoxic lake water microbial communities from Lake Kivu, Rwanda to study Microbial Dark Matter (Phase II) - Lake Kivu water 52m metaG | ecosystem: Environmental > Aquatic > Freshwater > Lake ...
GTTCGGGCAATAAAGCGTATTCCAGTCCATTTTAGTATCCTTATTTAGCATTACATCTGCTTCAAGGATACGCAAAATACTCAATTTTTCATCACCTCATCACGGGAGATGAGGGACACTACCTAAAAAAACACTTTTCAAACAATAGCTGAGTGGATATTAGAAGCGTCCTCTCTTTTCACTTTATCACTATGCTTTCAATGTAAAGCATCGACCTCGCCCTCTACAATCGCCGGGGCATGGAGTGATTGTCACTTTTCCATCCTCCGCGCCTCCTCCCGCTGAAACCTGCGTCACTTTCTCCAAAAGCGCCAGAGCGGCGGGTCAAGCGGCAGGCCAGGGCAGGCAGGACGAAAACCATCAGCGCGAGCAGGGAACGGCTGTGCGGCATAGGCTTATTATAGGGGAAAAATGCGCTCCCTGTTGCCCTCCCCGCCAAAACCGGCTACACTATAATCATGAACGCCTCCCCCGAAACCGACAAACGCCTGAAGCAGTTGGAGCGGCTGGTCGAGGTCAGCCTGACGCTCAATTCGACCCAGAACCTCGACGAACTGCTCCAATCGATTATCCAGGCCGCCACCGAGATTTTGCAGTGCGAAGCGGCTTCGATTTTGCTGCACGACGAGAAGCGCAACCGCCTGTTCTTTGCCGCCGCCACCGGCTCGGACCCCAAAAAACTGGCCCAGATTCCCGTGCCGTTGGATGGTTCGCTGGCCGGCAATATCTTCCGCGACGACAAAGCTATCATCCTGAATGACGTGACCCAGGACCCGCGTCACTACGGCGCGGTCGGAGAGCAAATCGACTTCCAGCCGCGTTCCCTGCTCGGCGTGCCGATGCGTATCAAGGATAGGGGCGTGGGGGTGCTGGAAGCGCTCAACAAACGGGAGGGCGAATTCAGCCAGGACGACGCGAAACTGCTCAGCGTGGTCGCCTCGCACGCGGCAATTGCCATTCACAATGCGCAGTTAATCCGCGCCCTGCAAAAAGCCTACGAGGACATCAGCGAGACCGACCGGTTGAAATCCAATTTCCTGGCGCTGGCCTCGCACGAACTGCGCACACCGCTTGGAATCATCATCGGCTATGCTTCGTTTTTGCAGGAATCGAACCTGCCCGATGTGACCGATAACGCCGAGCGGGTTCTTTCCGCCGCCAGCCAGATGCGCTCGATTATCGAATCGATGACCAGCCTGCACCTGCTCCAGGCGCGCGGGCTGACCTTCAAGCCGCGCGTCGTCCCCGTCCAGCAGGTGCTGCGGGCCGCCTACGAGGAGATGCGCCCCATCGCCGAGGAGATGCGCCACTCGGTGGCCCTGCAACTGCCGCCGCAGTCGCTGCTAGTGACCGCCGACCCCGATAAACTGACCCCGGCCTTCGTCAACATCATCAACAACGCCATCCGCTTCACCCCGGCTGGCGGGCAAATCACCATCAGCGCCATGAACCGGGGCGGCAATATCCTGGCTTCGGTGGCGGATACCGGCATCGGGATTGCCCCGGAGAACCTGCCCAAGATTTTCCAGGAGTTCTACCAGGCCGAGCCGCATACCACGCGCCGCTTTGGCGGACTGGGCATCGGCCTGACGATTGCGAAGGGACTGATCGAAACCCAGGGCGGGCGCATCTGGGCCGAGAGCAATGGATTGGGCCAGGGAACCACCATCCGCGTCGTCCTGCCGCCCGCCGGAACCTCCTCGCTGGGCGTGGGGCAATAACTTAGACAACCGTCCCGAAGGTTTCCCTTTGGGCATTGAACGAGCCAGGGAACCTTCGGGACGTTATTTTTGGGATAATTTGTGTCACTCAACAAACGCAGCCTTCTCCTCCTCGCGCTGATAATCCTGGCCGCCATTGCCCTTAGTTTTGCCATGCTGACACGCGGCCATCCCTGGTGGGACGATTTCGCATCCTACGTTATGCAGGCCCGCGCCATCCTGAACGGGGACATGGGCGAATTTGTGCGCCGCAACGCCTTCACCGTCCAGAACTCATCCTACCCACCGGGGCCGGTTGCCTACCCCTGGGGTTATCCGCTGCTGCTCGCGCCGGTCGTGGCGATTTTTGGTATCCACGCCCTGGCGCTCAAACTGGTTGGGATTGCCTTCTACGCCCTGTTCCTGGTCGTTTTCTACCTGCTGGCCCGGTCACGGCTGACGGAGGGCGAGTCGCTCCTGTTGACGGGCGTCCTGGCCGTCAACCCGATGCTGCTGCTAGCCAACGACCTGATCCTCTCCGACATCCCCTTCCTGGCCGTCTCCACGCTGGGGGTTTTGTTGATTGACCGGTGGAGTAAAAAGTCTCCTGACTTTCTATTCGGGCTGGCGTTAGGTGTGACCCTCTTCTCCGCTGCCCTCCTGCGCACCAACGGCATCCTGCTTTTCGTCCCACTCGCCGTCTCGCTCCTGGTTCGCCACTGGCCCGACTGGAAAACCATCCTGCGGCATTGCCTCCCACCGCTGGGCGCGTTTGGCCTCCTGTACCTCGCCGCCAGTTGGATATTTCCCAACGGGCAGGATTCATATCTCAGCCACTTCTCCATGTTCAACCTGCCGCGCCTGTGGGACAACTTCCTGTTCTACCTGTGGCTGCCCTCCTGGACCTTCAACCACATCCCCGCCGGATTCATTTTTTACCCGCTGTTGGCTGTTTTCCTGCTCATCAGCATTTTTGCGCGCCAGAAACGCGACCTTGCCATGCACGCCTACAGCCTCGCTACGTTGGGATTATTCATCCTGTGGCCCGAACGCCAGGGGCTGCGCTTTATCTACCCAATTTTGCCCTTCCTGTTCATCTTCGCCTTCGACGGAATGAAACTGGCGATAGAGCGGCTCCCCGCCCGCTGGCAGACTCTCACCGCCCACGCTGTCACCGGCTTTTGGGGCCTTTTACTCCTCATCTCTCTGGGCGCATCATCGTATGGGGCCTACGGCAACCTGGCCGCCAATCGCGCCATCAACGGCCCCTTCGACGAATTCAGTTACGACCTGTACGAATTCATCCGCGACGAAACCCCCGCCGACTCGGTCATCGTCTTCGTCCGCCCGCGCGCCATGCGCCTGTTTACCGACCGCGACTCGTTCATGACCGAACACTGCGCCGACCTGCCGAAAGGCGATTACGCCGCCATCCACGAGAAAATCGGCAATGTCGGCCAAATTCCGCCAGAGCAAATCACATCCTGCCCAGGCATCATTCTGGAGGAAGTGTTCAACAACCGTCGGTTTACGGTCTATCGCATCGGACCATAAAAATCCCCTGAAACCAGCCACGCACTTGTTGACAGTTTGCGCACCTGTCGCTATAATGAAAGTGCTTTCACAAATCCTTTCATCAAGGAATTCAATATGCCTGCCAGCAAAACCCCCACCATTTACGATGTCGCCGAACATGCCGGGGTCAGCATCACCACCGTCTCACGGATGCTCAACGCGCCCGACAAGGTCAACCCCGAAACCCGCGACCGCATCCTGGCCGCCATCGACGCGCTAGGGTTTGTGCCAAAAGCCGAGGCCCGCGCCCGCGCCCTGCGTCAAACCGGGCGGATTGGCGTCATCACGCCCTTTTTCACCGCTCCGTCCTTCGTACAGCGCCTGCGCGGGATTGCAGCCGCGTTGTCGAAGGAGAATTATGAACTGGTCATTTATACGGTCGAATCGGCGGCGCATCTTACGAATTATTTTGCATCCATCCCGCTCACCGGCAACCTGGACGGGCTGATTATCATGTCGCTGCCCGTCAGCAATGAGAATGTTCACCGGCTCAACATTCCCACCGTGTTAATCGAGTACCCGAATGAAAGCCTGAGCTGCGTCGAAATTGACGATGTGGCCGGGGGACGCATGGCCGCCGAGTACCTCATCAAAAAGGGACACCGCCACATCGCCTTCCTGGGCGACACCGACCTGCCCGAATACGCCATCCACCCCGTCAGCCAGCGTTTGACCGGCTTCCGGCAGGCGCTGGCCGAAGCGGGCATCGACCTGCCTGAAAATTTCGTCCGCCTGGCGCCTTACAGCATGGAACAAACCTACATTGTCGCCAAAGACCTTCTCAACCTACCCAGGCCGCCTTCGGCTGTCTTCGCCGCCACCGATTTGCAGGCGCTGGGGGTGCTCAAATCTGCCCGCCAGATGGGCGTAAACATCCCCGCTGACCTGGCCGTAGTCGGTTTCGACGATCTCGACATGGCCGAATATGCCGACCTGACCACCATCCGCCAGCATCTCGACGAATCGGGCCGCCTGGCCGTCGAAATCCTGCTCTCGCGCATCGCCAACCCCGCCCGCCCGGTTCAACATATCCACCTGCCGCTCACGCTCATCGAACGCGAAACGGCCTAAAAAACATAAGGTACACAAAGGTTTTTACAGGCCCTTTGTGTACCTTATGTCTTCGTGGTTAAAAAGGTCTTTATGTCAATTCATACTTCTGCATCCCGCTGGGTTCTCGAAACCCAAAACACCGCCTACTCCTTCGGCCTGAGCGCAAGCGGCCTGCTGGCGCATCACTACTGGGGCAAACGCCTGCCGCGCCTCGAAGATTATCCCATCCCCGCCGAGCCGAGCGGCTACGCCTCCACCGACAGCCCCGACCACTTTGTTCCTGAAGAATTTCCCGGCTACGCCGGCGTGAAATACATCGACCCCTGTCTCAAAGTCTCTTTTGCGGATGGCGTGCGCGATGTGGTCCTGCGCTTTGAGTCTTTTTCCCACGCCGACCCAGATTCACCTGAGCTTGCCCTCCGTTTAATCGACGTTTATTACCCCCTGGCCGTTACCCTGCACTACCGCATTCACCCCAACTATGACCTGATCGAACGCTGGGTCACACTTGAAAACCTGGGCAATGAACCGATCCAGGTCGAGCGGCTTTTCTCAGCCAAGTGGACTCTGCCCCCCGGTGATGACTATTCGCTGAACCATATGGTTGGCCGCCATGTGGACGAGTTCAACCTGTGGCGCGAGCGGCTCACACCCGGCATCAAAACCATCGAAAGCCGCCGCATCATCCCCAGCCATCGCGCCGCGCCCTGGTTCGCCGTAGACCGCGCCGCCAGCGAAGAGGCGGGCGAAGTCTGGTTTGGGACCCTTGCCTGGAGCGGCAACTTCCGCATCAGCGCCGAAGTGACCGAGTTTGCCTCCACCCGCATCAGCGTTGGGTTCAACGACTGGGATTTTGGCTGGAAACTCCAGCCGGGTCAACCACTGACAGCGTCCTCCTCGATTTCGGGCTATACCAAAGGCGGATTCGGCTCCGCCAGCCGCCTGCTGCACGCCTATGTTCGAGAACAACTGCTGCCGCATGGTCAGAATCCGCACAAAATCCTGTATAACTCGTGGGAAGCAACCCTGTTCGATGTGGACGAGACTTCCCAGTCAGCGCTGGCTGAAATTGCGGCCCAAATGGGTATCGAGTTGTTTGTGATGGATGATGGCTGGTTCCATAATCGCAACTGGGATAATGCCGGCCTGGGCGATTGGTGGCCGGACGCAAAAAAATTCCCGCACGGGCTGGGGAATCTGGTCAAAAAAGTTAACGAGCTGGGCATGGATTTCGGCTTGTGGGTTGAGCCGGAGATGGTCAACCCCGATAGCGACCTGTACCGCGCCCACCCTGAATGGGTCATCCACTTCCCGACCCGCGCCCGCACCGAGGCCCGCAACCAGTTGATTTTGAATATGGCCCGGGCCGATGTGCAGGATTACATTTTGGGTGTTTTGGACAAATTACTCACTGAAAACAATATTTCATTCATCAAATGGGACATGAATCGTCCGGCGAGCGAACCCGGTTGGGCAGAGGCCCCCGGCGACCAACGCGAGTTGTGGGTGCGTTATGTTGCGGGTTTGTACCGCGTCTGGGGCGAACTGCGCAAGCGGCACCCGCGCGCGGTCTGGCAGAGCTGCGCCAGCGGCGGCGGACGGGCTGATTTTGGCATTTTGCAGTTCGCCGACCAGGTTTGGGTGAGCGATAACACCGAAGCGACCTCGCGCCTGCACATCCAGCAAGGCTATTCACAGTATTTGCCCGCGATTACGATGGAAGCCTGGGTAACAGACTGGGACGAGGGGATTGTGCCGCTCGAATTCCGATTCCACGTCAGCATGTGTGGCAGTTTGGGGGTGGGGGGCAACCTGCTTAAGTGGGATGAGTCTGAGCGGGCGTTGGCGGCGAAATGGATCGGCCAGTATAAAGAGATTCGGCACATCATCCAGTGGGGGGAGCAGTATCGTCTGATTTCAGCGCAGGAAAATGCCTATTCGGCAGTGCAATATGTCAGCCAGGACCAGGCCGAAGGTGTCCTGTTCGTTTTCCGCAGCCATACGCCTGAAAAGTTCAATATCCCGCAGATTTACCTGCGCGGGCTTGACCCGAAGGCTGTTTATACGGTGGAGGGGTATGGTGAGCGCTCTGGCGCTGGCTGGATGGAGGCCGGGCTAAAAGTGCCGCTGCAAAATTTCCAGAGCAAGGTGATCAGGATACAGCAACTGACGCGGGAGTAATCCCGCGTTACTTTTTTAAATTGCCTCTTGACTCTCCTCTATCGAAGTGCTATACTCTAATTATGAAAGTGCTTTCACAGAAACTCTTTCAAACACCATCGAGTCCGTGACACCCAATTCGAAAGAAGGAGAAAGAAAATGAACAAGAAGTCCCTGTTTTTGTCCCTGGCGAGCCTGCTCGTTTTGGCTTCCCTGATCCTTTCCGCCTGTGGCGGGGCGGCCACCCAGGCCCCCGCTGAAGAAGGCGGCCTGCCAAAAGGCGACGGCAAAGTGGTCATTTATGGCGGTTACGGTGAAGCCCAGGCCGCTGCCTTCCAAAAGGCCCTGACCGAATTTGGTCAGGCGAACGGCATCGAAGTCACCTTCACCTCCCTCGCCACTTTCGACACCGACATCAAGGTGAAAATCGAATCTGGACAGGAACCGGATATCGCCATGTGGCCGCAGCCAGGTGGCTTGAAGAACCTGGCCGAGAATCTCATGCCGTTGGAAGATGTGATGGACCTGAGCAAGCCGCTCTCCACCCTGGTTCCCGGCTGGGACAGCCTGGCGGTGGTGGATGGCAAGATTTATGGACTACCGGTTTCGGCCAACATGAAGACCACAATCCATCAGCCTTTAGCAAGCATGGCTATGCTGTGCCGGCCAACGCTGCCGAGCTGGAAGCCCTGGAAGCCAAAATCAAAGCCGATGGCGCGGGCTACCCCTGGTGCGCAGGCATCGAATCGGGCGGCGCGACCGGCTGGCCGTTCACCGACTGGCTCGAACAGTATGTCCTTTCTTATCACGGCGCTGATGTCTATGCCAAATGGGTTTCCGGTGAAGTTGATTTTGCCTCCCCCGAAATTACCAAGGCGGCCGATGAAGTTGCCAAGCGACTGCTGGCCGAGGGCCAGGTCAACGGCGGCGGCCTCTCGATGGCGACCAACTCATTCCAAGACACATCCCCGCTGTTTGCGGATGGCAAAGACAATGGTCAGTGCTTCATGCTGCGCCAGGGTTCATTCATCACCGCCTTCATGCCCGAAGGTATCCAGGCTGAAATCAAAGATGGCAATTACGCCAATCTGGATGTCTTTCCCCTGCCCGCCCCTACAGGCGCCCAGGCTGGCGTGTTGGGCGGCGGCGACCTCGCAGCAGTCTTCAAGGGCCATGCTGACCAGGATGTTGCCAAAGTGCTGGAATTCATCTTCAGCCCCGACGTTTTGAAGTACCAGGTTGCCACCGGCGACATTTCCCCGCACAAGAACTTCGACCTGTCGCTCTATCCGAATGAGATGCAGCGCAAGATTGGTCAGGCGATGGCGAATGCGGCGGTCTTTGGGTTCGACGGCTCCGACCAGATGCCCGCTGAAGTAAACGCTGAATTCTGGGCCGCCGGCACCGATTTTGTGGCAGGCCGCATCACCTGGGCTGAAGCAGCCAAGCGCATCGACAGCAAGTATCCGTAAATCGTTTCGGTACAATTGTGGCACCGGAGGCTCCAGAATACCGGTGCCACAATCTTTTGAAAGACAAACACACGGAGAATGAGATATGGGCGATATATTATTTGGTCTGTTTGCCATCGTGATTGGAGTGGCTGCCAGTTATGGGTTGTATTGGCTGCTTAACTTCATCATCTCCCTGCTTCCAGAACGTTTTCGCAAAAAGAGCGACTGGCTGGCTTTTTTGACCCCCGCTGCCGTGCTGGTCATCCTGGTGCTGATTGCGCCGCTCTTCCAAACAGTTGCCTGGTCTTTTATGGACGACAGCGCCAAAAAATGGGTCGGGCTTAAAAATTACGTTGACCTTTTCACCGACCAACGCTTCTTGCAAATTTTGTTGAATAACTTTTTGTGGGTGCTGGTGGTTCCGGCAGTCACGGTGGCCTTTGGGACCGCCGCCGCGGCTCTTTCCAACCAGGTCGGGCCCAAGCTCGAAAGCATCTTCAAGTCCCTGATTTTCATGCCGATGGCAATCAGCTTTGTCGCGGCCTCCACCATCTGGTCATATCTCTACTCTTATGTTCCGCCGGGACGACCAGAAATCGGCCTGCTGAATGCGGTGATTAAATCGCTGGGGTTTCCCACGCAACCCTGGATAACGATTGACCAGGGACATCTGAATTCTTTCCTGCTCATGGCAGTTATCATCTGGCTGCAAGTGGGCTACGCTATGGTCGTCATCTCCTCTGCAATTAAATCTGTGCCTGAAGAAACCATCGAAGCCGCCCAACTGGATGGAGCCAATCCCTGGCAGGTTTTTGCCAATATCATTCTTCCCCAAGTTTGGGGCACGGTGATGTCGGTTTTTGTCACTATCCTCATCCTGGTAATGAAAATTTTCGACATCGTTCTGGCGATGACGCGCGGCAACTTCAATACCAGCGTGCTGGCCTTCGAGTGGTACAAGCAATTCTTTGAAAACTCTAACATCGGGCCAGCCTCCGCTGTTGTTACCGTGCTGGTCATCCTGATTGCGCCGCTCATGTGGCTGCAAATTCAAACTGTCCGCCAACAGGAGATGCTGCGATGAGTAAATTTCTCCACTTCATCAGGAATTTGAACCTGGGCAGCACCATTGGTATGTTGGTTCTGGTCATAATTTGGTCTACCCCAACCCTCGGTTTGCTCATCACATCCTTAAGACCCAGTTCGTTGGCCGATGTCTCACCCTGGTGGGAAGCTCTATTCAACCCGCTCAGCACCATCTGGACCATCGATGCTTACCAGAATTCGTTGAGCAGCGGCATGTTAGATTCGCTGATCAACACCATCGCCGTCACCATCCCTGCCACCATCCTGCCGTTGATGATTGCCGCCAACGCCGCTTATGCCTTTACTTTCCTGAACTTCAAAGGCAAAGAGTTTTTCTTCGCTGTGCTGGTTGCGTTGATGGTCATTCCCCTGCAATCCTCGCTGATTCCTGTCCTGCGCGGCATGGTTTGGATTCAACGCAACCTCGACATTCCCCTCACCGGAACCTATGCCAGCGCCTGGGTTGTCCACAGCGCGTTTGCCATGCCACTGGCGATTTACATCTTGCGCAATTACATGATGACCCTGCCCAGGGAACTCATCGAAGCCGCCAAAGTGGATGGCGCCAGCAATTACCAGATTTTTTGGAAATTGATTTTGCCCATGTCCGTCCCAGCGTTGGCCTCCTTTGCCATTTTCCAATTCCTGTGGGTCTGGAACGACTACTTGATCGCCTTTATCTTTGTTGGTGAACAAAAAGCGGTCATGACTTACCAACTGCTCAGACTGCTAGGGCAATATGGCCAGGGCTGGCGCGATGTGGCCGCCGGGTCCTTCATCTCTCTCATCGTCCCGCTGATTGTGTTCTTCGGTTTACAGCGCTATTTTGTGCGCGGCTTGCTGGCCGGTTCGGTCAAAGGCTAACCCGCGAGAAAAAGAAGTGGACTGGACGCCCAGTCCACTTCGAGCATAAAGAGCAGCCTCCTGTCGGTTCACACTCCCAAAATGGCCCACCGTCCCGTTCTGCACTTAACCCCGCCCGCCAACTGGCTCAACGACCCCAACGGATTGGTCTACTACGCCGGGGAGTATCACCTGTTCTACCAGCACCATCCCCACAGCCTGGATTGGGGCCCCATGCACTGGGGACACGCCGTCAGCCGCGACCTGCTGCAATGGGAGCACCTGCCCATCGCCCTCGCCCCTGATGAAAGCGGCATGATTTTCTCAGGCTCGGCAATGGTCGATTGGCAGAACAGCGCCGGGGTTGGCGCAGAAGCCCTCGTCGCCCTCTACACCTGCCACAAAGAACCGGGCCACCACGAAACCCAACACCTGGCCTACAGCCTCGACCAGGGCCGCACCTGGCAAAAATACGCGGGCAATCCCATCCTGCCCAACCCCGGCTTGCGCGACTTCCGCGACCCCAAAGTTTTCTGGCACGTTGACCATTGGGTGATGTGCCTGGCCGCCGGGCGCGAAATCCGCTTTTATGCCTCGCGAAATCTCAAGGGTTGGACATTTTCGGGCGGATTCGCCCTCGAAAATGACCCGTTCAACGGGGTCTGGGAGACGCCCGACCTGTTCCAGCTCCCTGTGGCTGGCTCCCGCCAGACGCGCTGGGTACTGACCATCGGCGTCAGCGCGCAGGCCCCTGCCGGCGGTTCCGGCTCGAGGTATTTCATCGGTCACTTCGACGGCCTCACCTTCCGCGCTGAATCAGCCCAATGGATGGATTACGGCCCCGACTTTTACGCCCCGCAATCGTGGAGTGACGCGCCTGATGGCCGCCGCATTTGCATCGGCTGGATGAGCAACTGGCAGTACGCCCGCCAGACCCCCGCAAGCGGCTGGCGCGGCATGTTCAGCATCCCGCGTGAACTGACGCTCACCGAAACGGCAGAAGGCCTGCGCCTGACGCAGCAGCCCATCGCGGAGGTCAAAGCCTTTCGGCGCGAGGTCTTCTCCAGCCAGGGATTGACGCTCAGGCCAGGAGAAAACCCATTAAACGGGAGGCAAGCCCCAGCCTGGGAGGTGGAAGCAGAAATCGCCCCCGGTACAGAATCCCGTTTCGGGTTCCGCCTCCACAACCCTAACGGCGAATCCATCGAAATCCTGTTCGACTATAAAAAGCAGGTTCTCAGCCTCGACCGTTCCCGCTCTGGCGCGGTGGATTTTCACCCCGCTTTTGCCGCGCCCATCAGCGCGCCTCTTACCCCCGGCCCGCTGCGCCTGCTGGTGGATACCCACTCCATCGAAATTTTTACGGCGTGCGGGCAGGTGACGCTTTCGGCGGCAATTTTCCCATCGGCGGCAGGAGGCCAGAAACTGGCAATTTTTAGCGAAAATGATCCCCTGCAAATTCAACGGCTGGATGTGTTTTTACTCGAACCACCTACGCCCGCCCTTAATTGAACCTATGCAACCAACCCTTTCCTTCCCCATCGAAACCGCCCGCAGCCTGCGCCGCCTGTTGCCGCGCATCGAAGCGTCTCTGGCCCCCCAAATCGCCGCCGACCCGGGCGGTTGGGAACAATTTACCCAGCGACTGGAAACTCGCTTCACGGCGTTGTTCAACCTTTACTTTGACCTGTACAGCGCCCGTTACGACTTCTTCTTCCACCTCGAAGACCTGCTGTTCAGCCTGGCACGCGCCTGGTTCAACCGCCCCGCCGACCTGCGCGGCCTCGATGACGCTCGTGAGCAAAACCCAACCTGGTTCCAGTCACACCACATGCTGGGCGGCGTGATTTATGTCGATTTATTTGCCGGGGACCTGGAAGGCGTGCGCGCTAAAATCCCTTACTTCCAGGAACTCGGCCTGACCTACCTGCACCTGATGCCGCTCTTCAAGGCCCCCGAGGGCGAAAACGATGGCGGCTATGCCGTCAGCAGTTACCGCGAGGTGGATGCCCGCCTCGGCACAATGCAGCAGCTCGCCTCGCTCTCACGCGACCTGCGCGCAGCGGGCATTAGCCTGGTGGTCGATCTGGTTTTCAACCACACATCTGATGAACATCTCTGGGCACAAAAAGCCAAAACAGGCGACCCGGATTTTATGGAAATGTATCGCATTTATCCCGACCGCACCCTGCCGGATGCCTACGAGCGCAGCTTGAGGGAAA
>Ga0116204_1001736_pt1 | contig 12085 bp, 12 predicted proteins | sample LakKivwa52mmetaG_FD_94481 | JGI IMG/M metagenome (GOLD analysis project Ga0116204, IMG submission 94481) | Anoxic lake water microbial communities from Lake Kivu, Rwanda to study Microbial Dark Matter (Phase II) - Lake Kivu water 52m metaG | ecosystem: Environmental > Aquatic > Freshwater > Lake...
AAACAAGAAAAGCAAGTCGAAGCTGTGCAGTGAAAGTTATTCGATTAAGAGACGCCAGCAAGAGCGCGCCTTCCAGGCGCATTATCTCAAAGCCGCCGCCTCTGGCGGCGGTAGTTTACTTCAAGAGGTGAACATGATTTCCATACTCAATTCAAAGACCGCACAAAACACAATTCTCAAACGCCTAAACTTCGGTGATGAAGAAGTGCCTGACTCGGTGCTTGACCGCATCGAAGCGACATTCGGAGAACGCATCACGCCAGACCAGGCTGTGACTCGCATCCTGAGTGACATCCGCAAGAACGGCGACGCCGCGCTTCATTCATGGACGGGGAAGCTGGATGGTAAATCCCCAGACAGTTTTCGCGTCTCAAGCGATTCAATCCACGTCGCATTGAATTTCATTTCAAAAGAAGAACGTGAGGCGTTGGAACTCGCTGCAAAACGCATTGAAGACTTCTATAAAAGACAACCGCTCACTTCGTGGGTCACACAGGAAATGGGCGGTGTGATGGGACAGTTGATCCGTCCCATTCAGCGCGTGGGTCTGTACATTCCTGGCGGGACTGCGCCGCTGCCGTCCAGTGTGTTGATGTCTGCGGTGCCTGCGAAGGTGGCAGGTGTGAAGGAGATCGTGCTGGCTGTCCCGCCGCAGCGAGGGACGGGTGAGATCGCGCCCATCATCCTTGCCGCCGCCGCACTCGTCGGCGTGGAAGAGGTGTATGCGATGGGCGGCGCGCAAGCCATCGGGGCATTGGCGTACGGGACAGAATCCATTCGCAGTGTGGATAAAATCTTCGGTCCGGGTAACCTGTTTGTCACACTGGCGAAGCGTCAGGTCTTTGGCATCGTCGGCATTGACGGGTTGGCGGGTCCCACGGAAACGGTGGTCATTGCGGATGAGTCTGCAAACCCCGCCTGGGTCGCAGCAGATCTGCTTGCCCAGGCAGAGCATGACGTGTTGGCTTCTGCCATTTTGCTAACGCCGTCCCGCAAACTTGCTGAAGCTGTGCAGGTGGAAATCGGCAGGCAGATGGAAACTCTACCGCGCGCTGAGATCGTGGCGCAATCCCTGCAAAGCCGCAGCGGCATCGTGCTGACAAATGACCTCGATGAAGCGGTGGAATTATCGAACGGGTATGGACCTGAACACCTGTGCCTGACGGTCTCCGATCCGTGGCTATGGAGTGAGAAGGTCACAGCGGCTGGCGGAATTTTTATGGGAGAGTATTCGTTCGAGGTGTTGGGAGATTATGTGGCGGGACCGAGTCATGTCATGCCGACGGGCGGGACGGCGCGTTTTGCATCCCCGCTCAACGTGTGGGATTTTGTGCATATCATCAGTTTGGTGGGGCTGAATGAAAAAGCAGGGCGTGAGTTGTCCAAGTCTGCGGCAGTGATCGCCCGCTCAGAGGGTTTGGAAGCCCATGCGCGTTCGGCAGATTTCAGGAAATAACGAATGATAGGCCGCGTTTTGAAAAATGCGGCCTATTTTCTTTTTACATCCAAAATTGCGATCTTCGTGGAATGATTGAACGGAGCAGGGTCGGTGACAGGTTTGCCGACACGTTTCGTTCCAATGAAATTCTCAAGGACGGGAATCAACTCGCGGATGCTCAAGTAGCCATCTTTGCAAATGTCTTCAAGGGTGTGCATATACTCACTGCCACTGAGGAAGACGGCGTTGTTGATGGCGATCAGCACTCCGCCGTCATTGATCAGCGGGCGGACTTTGTTAATAAGGCGCTTGCTCTCATTGACCAAATCCACTTTGCCGCGAGAGGTGGTGGAGAAGAAAGGCGGGTCAATGATGACGCAGTCGAAAGTTTGTTTCATGCTTTTGAAACGGGCAATGACGGGGAAAAAATCCTGTGCGAGAAAATCCTGTTTGTGGATGGGGAATCCGTTTAGGGTATAGGACTCTTTGGCGAGGTTGAGGAATTGACGACTAAGGTCGGTTTGCATGACGCGGGTTGCTCCGCCTGCAAGCGCTGCCACGCCAAGACTGCCTGTGTACGCAAACGTATTCAACACAGATTTTCCGCGCATGTTTTCCAGCAGCCATTTGCGTAAATTTTGTGTATCGAGGTAGAAACTTGCGTCGCGGTTCATGGTCAGGTCGAGGGCGTAGGAGATGCCGTGTTCCACGATCTTTTTGTCGGGGGAATTGCCAAAGAGCAGTTGCCCCTGTTTTTCTTCCTGCGTTTTGCCATTGCGGAATTTGACACTCCCTGCGCGTAGCCAATTTAGGGAAGTGTGGATGTACTCGGCAATTTCGCGCATCAAACTTGGGGACGGCTGTTCGCCATAGTCGTGGACGACCAATGTGCATCCATACACATCCACTACAAGATCGGGACAGCCTTCGTAGAATCCGTTGAAGAGGCGAAAGGCTGCCTGATGCTCAGAGTCAGGTAACGGCAGGCGTGAAGCGAGGGCTTCATCCAACAATGGTTTGATGGTTTCAAAGTTCATGGGTTGATTGTACTTGATGAAAATGTCCCCTGTGTTTTTGGTTAGTTGTGAAAGACCAGCCGATGGGCGAGTTGGTCAATCTGGTCCACACCGAGTGGTTTTGAAAGGATCAGCAGGTTCTGACTGTCCACTTCGGCATGAGTGAGTTCAGCGGCTTGGGTAGGTGTGGCGGTGACGATGAGCACCCAAGTTTCGGCGGTTTCGGGCTGCTTTCGTAGGTGGCGAAAGATTTCGATGCCAGAGCGGTTTGGCAGATGCAGGTCTAGCAGAATGAGATCAGGTTTCAACGGGCTGATCTGTTGAATGGCGGTTTCCCCATCGTGAAAAGTTTCCACGCGCAAGCCGATACTGCGCAGGGTATCGGAATAGATCTCCGCAAGGAATGGGTCATCTTCCACTACGACTGCGAGGCTGTTCATGCGGGTGCTTCCTGTTCTTCGATGATCGGCAGGGTGATGGTGAAGGTGGTGCCCTGCCCAACCTGACTTTCAAGGGTGATGTTGCCTTTCATGAGCTGGATCAATTGTTTTGTTATGGAAAGCCCCAGCCCATATCCCTTGCGGATGATCCTGCTGGCTTCCGGTAATTGCTTGAAGGATTCAAAAACCATGTGCATGGCTTCTTTGGGAATACCCGGGCCTGTATCCCTGACTTGCATTGTCCATGTGGAGGGAGCGGATTTGAATATCTTCACATAAACCCCGCCCGTTTCGGTGAACTTGATGGCATTGCAGATGAGGTTGACGAGAATTTGTTTGAGGCGTTGGCTGTCGCCAACGATCGAGACAGGCATGTCATCAGAAATGATGGCGCTGTACTCGAGGTTTTTTGATTCGGCGAGAACACTTAACTGGCTACAAGTTTTTCCCAGCACTTCACGAATCTCAAACGGTGTTTCGGAAAGTTTCAATTTTCCGCTGTCGAGCTGTGCCTGGTCGAGTAATTCAGAAACGAGTTTATCGAGATATTCCGTACTCTCCCGCACGCGCGTAAGGACACTGATCTGCTTTTCATTCAATTCGCCGTAGGAATTGCGCGATAGCAAGTCGGTGTAGCCCATGATGATGCCGAGTGGTGTGCGCAGTTCATGGCTGACATTTGCGAGGAGTTGAGTCTTGAAATTATTGGCGCGGACAGCTTCGTCTCTGGCATTGGCGAGCGCCGCTTCATTCTCCTTTAGGCTGGTTACATCGCGCAGCGTGATGATTTGTCCACTGTGACGTTTGGACGAGTCGCGCAAAGTGCTGATCGAAATATCCAGCCAGCGGTCAGGTTCGTTTTTGATATGAATGACAATTTCCTTGTGGTAGCCATGTTGCCGCAGGTCGGTTTCGTTCAGGTGAAGCTGAATGTTAAGGATGTCTTGAAAGAATTTTCCAATCACTTTGTCAGGTTGTAGCTTGAATAACTCTGAAGCAGCGGGATTCATATCCACAATGCGTAAGGTGGGGTCAATCACGATGACCGCGTCGGAGATGCTTTCGAATACAGCCCGATGCGCCACGGGGATGATATCCAGCAAGCCGTAGCGGAAGAATCCCCATCCCAGAATCAGAATGGAGAATGAAAAGGTGACAGAAGTAATATCAATTTGAACGGGGGAGAGGCGGAAGATCACAATTCCATTGGCGACCCACGGGAGCAGGATGGCGATCATATTCACAACTGCCTGCGAACGGTAGATCTCCCGTTGATTCCAATATTCACGGAATAAATAATAGGAACCGAATATAAGAAACCCGTAGACGTACACAGCGTGCAGCCAGAACCACCAACCCAGTGGATTCCAGATCAGCAACAAGCCTGAAAGCGCATCCGTGGTGGTGCCGATCTCTGTGAAGAACCAATAGTGATGTTCATTCGTCCACAGCACAAGCAGGGTGATGATGGGGAAGATCAACGCGAGCAGGATATTCCGTCTGGTAAGCCAATGTCCATGCCCGGAGTAGGCAAGGGCGAATGCCGTCCATGAAAGTGGCACACCGATGATGCCGATGTATTCGATCTTTATGGCAGCATACTTAACCGCCAGACTGGTGCTGCCAAGTTCAAAGATGTATGCAAACGACCACAAGGTGGCGAAGAAACACATCGCAATAAATGGGATGGCAGCGAAATGTCCCCTGCGCCGAATTGCAATCACACCCATAAAGAAGGTAAGGGTTACGGAAATAAACCATGGAATCAAGTAGGGTGTGTTTTGCATGGGCGAATTATACCCAGCGCAGTTACAAATTGTGCTTTTTCGGAAAGGGGAAACACAAATTGTAACTGCGGGTATTACATACAACCTGAGCGGTTTATTGGTTTACTTTTCTTCTTATATTCTTTGGGTTGAAAATTGAAATTTCCCCGATCTTCAAAACCGCACGCGAAACATCATCCAGTTTTACCCAATAGAAACTGCGGTGTTCGGAATACGGCTCAATGCGAAAGACAATTCCGCGATACCAGCCTTCCATTTCACCAAATTTCGTATCAAGACGGAACTCGACCTCGTCACCGATCTGGATCGCAGCTTCCATTATTTTCGATTTGAAAACCAGAATAACCCTGCGCCGACAAGTGCTGTGATCGCGCCGTTGATTATCCATTGCGGGTCACCGCGCATGAACGTGCCAGGCAGTATGTTTAGTCCCTGAAGCGCCCAAACAACACCTGAGAGCATTAATAGAACGGCAAAGACTTTGAGGATATTTTTCAACATACAGACCTCCTGATGATTTTCAAAAACTCCCTGCCAGATGATTATCAGACAGGGAGTTGATTGACGAACATTCGCTTCGCACTGGACCTATGGGTTGGGCGTGCCTTGGACAGTGACTCCTACCCAGGTAAAGACGCGCTTATCACTGGCTGCGCCAGAGGCGACCCAAATGGGCTGACCCTGCTCATCCACACCGGTCTGGCGGACAGGGATGATCCACCAACGCATGACATGAGCGACATTGTCCCTCGGTCGGAAGGAGGTCGGCACGATGTATTTCGTATCGGTGACATAGTCGGTGATGCGGCGGGTCTGACTGGCGGTCACATCTTCCACAATGACCTGATAGGCTTCCACGTCCCGCAGGGTGCCGACAGACGCCCATTGCAAGGTCACCACGTCATTTGCCAGGGTGAAGGCAGCGCCGTCCGCAGGCAGGAGCAGGTTCGGGGCGGGGTAGGGAGGCGGAAGCGTCGCCGTGGGTGTGGGGCCCGGAGTGGCGGCACGCATACATAATGGGACGAGAAGCGATTGCCCCAGGAACACGTTGTCGGTGGTCAGCCCGTTGAATTCCTTGATGGCAGCCATCGGGACGGCATAGTTGAGGGAAATGCTGGAGAGTGTGTCGTTTTCCTGTACGGTGATCGGCACGGTTTCGCACGCCTGTTTGGTGGCGATATCAGCAAGGGGCGTGTTGGTGGGTGGCGGCGGGATGGTCGGTGTGGGATAGGGGATCAACAGCCTTTGTCCGACCGAAATGGGGCAACTGGATGGCAGGTTGTTGGTGATGATGATACTTTGCACCGAAACATTAAAGGCAAAAGCGATCTGTGAGCAAGAGCCGTCATTTACCGAGACCGTATATTCAAACGGCGGTTGAAGTGTGGCGGTTGGGATGTCGGTGGGCGGCAGGGTGTTGGTGGGGGGAATTGTGGCAGTTGGGGTTTCGGTTGGTGTGGGAGTATCCACGGTCTCGAAGGTCCCTTCCGGTGCCCCTGCGCGCGCAAGGAAGAAGGATGCTACCGCCACGATGACGATAAGGAGCGCCAGAACACCGATTGCTGCAGGCAGGCTTAATCGAACCTCTGGCATGCGGCTGGCTTGCACCGATTTTTCGGTCTTTTTGGCTGCCTTTGATTCAGGCTGCGCGGTGAACTCTGTCCCGCAGACGAGACATCGCACAGCGTTGTCGCTGAGGCGTGTTCCGCAGGTGGGACAGACCTTTGTTTTGCTGGAAGTGGGTTCTTGAGTCATACGGGCGAAAATTATACCATTGAACACAACTGCGATTTTTTCTGCGGCGCAGCGTGCTCACCCCTCTGTGGTGTGGTTTTTTTGTTTGGCGGTCACGAGTATCTTGTCCACGCGTCGTCCATCCATGTCGATCACCTCAAAACGGAGGTTGTTCCATTCAAAATGGTCGGCGGTTTGGGGGAGGCGCCCCAGCGAAGTCATTATAAAACCGCTCAGGGTTTCGTATTCGTTCTCATGAGGCAGTTCATTCAGTTCGAAGATTTCCTTGAATTCGTCCACTTCGAGCATGCCGTCCAGCAGCCAAGAGCCATCCTGCCGTTGGGTGGCTTGAGGATCCTGTCCTTCCATCTCTCCGACGATCTCTTCAAGAATATCGTTGATGGTCAAAAGCCCCTGTACGCCGCCGAATTCGTCTACGACGAGCAGCAGTTCGGTATTCTTTTCCTTCAGAATCTCCAATGCGCGGGAAGCCAGCATGGTCTCAGGGACAAAGATGGCGGGTTTGGTCAATTCCTTAAGATGGATTGCTTTGCCCGACAGACTGGTTACGAGCAGGTCACGCGCTTTGACGATGCCGACAATGGTTTCGAGTGAGTCCTGGCGGACGGGGAAGCGTGAATAGGAACAATTGGCGATCTTTTCCAGAATTTCTTCCGTGGTATCGCTGATATCCAGCCAGACGATTTCGGTGCGCGGCGTCATGAGTGAATAAACACGTTGGTCGCCAAGACTGAATACGCCTTCCACCATATCCTGTTCAGATTCTTCGAAGACGCCTGCCTGCGTGCCCTGATCGATCAGCATCTGGAGTTCCTCTTCGGTGATGGGTGGCTCGGTAGAGGCATTTACCCCAAGAAGGCGCAAGGCGAAATTTGTTGCCTTGCTCATTCCGTTAATGAATGGGGAAAATATTCTTGAAATGAAGAGCATCGGTCCAGCCACAAGTTGGGCAATTCTTTCAGGACTATTGATACCCAGCCGCTTGGGAACCAATTCACCCAGCCAAATCGTCAGGATTGTAATTGTGAGAACCACAATCCCCAATGCAATCGTTTCGCTGTAGGGACCGATATAGGGCACATTCATTATTGCGGTTGAAATTGTTTGCGATAAAGTAATACCGCCCACCGCTCCTGACAAAACCCCAATCAGGGTAATCCCTATTTGAACTGTGGATAGAAAAATATTGGGATCGGCGATCAATTTCAATGCCATTACGGATTTTTTATTGCCTTCATTTGCCTGTTGTTGAAGACGGGCTTTGCGTGACGCCACCAATGCCGCTTCAGACATGGAGAGAATCCCGTTTGTCAAGACCAATATTAGGATTAGTAAGACTTCACTGCCGATGTTCATGGTTTCCTTGTTTTGCTAAGATGAAATATACTGCCTGCTGTGAATTATTAAATTCATACAGCCGCGCAAAAAGAATCGCGGCGGATGGTTCTTGCCAATTAAAGTGGACAAATAATGGGGGGGAGTAGGGTCTGGTTCTAGTGAAGGTTCAGGCATGATATTTCGTACAGAAGATTTCGCCCTTATTGTACCTGAAAGTTAAGGCTATTTTTTGATTTTGTCTTCCAGTTTCTTTAAACGCTTATTTACAGCCGCGTACCCGCGGGTGACAATGAGCGGAATAATGATCGCAAGCGCGATCAACCCGCAGGTGATGCCAAGCTCGATAATTCCAATGCGGAACATGATGCTACCGTACCTCGATTCCATGACCCCCGCGCGCCTCGCCGACCACCCAGTAAGGCTGGTTCAGTTCCTGTGCGCGGGCTTCAAACGCTGACAGTGTTTCACGTGCCAGCCCAAATAACAGTCCGCCGCTGGTTTGCGGGTCGAACAGCAGCATTTGCGACGGTTCATCAATGCGCTCAGCAAACGTCACAGACGGTTCAAAATGCCCCTTATTATCGAATGCACCGCCAGGGAAGATGCCACGCTCGGCATAACCGCGTGCGCCGCTCAAGAAGGGCAGTTTGTCAAATTCAATGTATAGCGAAACGCCCGAAGCTTCCGCCATTTCCATTGCATGACCGAGAAAGCCGAAGCCAGTAATATCCGTGCCGCCACAGACGCCGAACTCCACAGCCAATTCGCTGGCGGTTTTATTCAAGCGTGACATCCACTCAATTGCCTCGGTGACGTTAGTTTCCTCTGCCTTTTCCTGCTTCAAAGCAGTTGTTGTCACTCCGCCGCCCAAAGGCTTGGTGAGGATTAGCACATCGCCTGCTTTGAGTCCGCTTTTGCTGATGATTTTTTGAGGGTGAACAAAACCGATCGCCACCAGTCCGAATTTTGGTTCTTTATCCTTGACAGTATGCCCGCCCGCGATCACTACGCCTGCCTCACGCGCCTTCTCTGCCCCGCCGCGCAAAATCTCGCTGGAGATTTCCGCAGGCAGGGTATCTGGCAGCGCTGCAATGTTCAACGCGAGGAAGGGTTTTCCGCCCATTGCGTACACATCTGAGAGGCTGTTGGCGGCAGCAATAGCGCCGTATTCGTAGGGCGTATCCACTACGGGGGTGAAGAAATCGGTAGTGACGACGATGGCTTGCTCATCACTTAAACGCCAAACGACCGCATCATCCGGGGACGATAGACCAATCATCAGGTCCGGATATGAAGCGGGGTCGAAGATGTCTTTGAGGGGACGCAGAACCTGCGTCAACGCATTCGCGTCTAGTTTAGACGCTCAGCCAGCACAAGCCGAAAGAGTCGTCAGGCGGATTTCGCGTCCAGTTTGGGGAATGGGCATGTTTTCAATAATCTGGAGTCAGGAAGCTAATTGCCCCGAAGGGGTATGCCCACGCGTATTTCGGGGCTTGCTTCCTGACTCCGTGTTCTAAAAGAAATTAAGGTGTCGTTGTGTTTGGCAGCGGCAGAATGAACTGATTGCCGCTTGGCACGAAGATGGTCTGAACGCCGGGGGCGAGGTTCAAAATATATTGATACTGGATCAACTCAGATGTGAGCGAGGCTGCGAGCAAGCGGTTGGCTTCTGCTTCTGCCTGCGCTTCGATGAGGCGTGCTTCCGCCGCACCCGACGCTGCGATCACTGCCGCATCTGCCTGACCTTGTGCGATCTGGCGAGCCTGTTCAGCTTCCTGCTTCTTTGATTCGACTACGAAGCGAGCCTGTTCTGCCTGCTGTTCAGCGATCTGCTTTTGCTCCACCGCAGCCGCATATTCATCGCTAAAGCGGATGTTGCGAAGCACAAAATCCCGCATGATCAGATTATTGAGGGCAAAGTTTCTTTCCAATTCTTCGGTGATCAATTGCGCCATTTCAGCACGCTTGCTGCTGACGATCTCTTCCACACCATATTGCGAAGCCACATCACGGATAATGCCGCGTGCCTGGGTACGCACGAATTGATCTTCGTAGTTGAAGCGCCAGGTGGAGTACAAGTCAACCACCTTGAGCGGATCCACCGCATAGATAACCGAGGCGTCGATAAAAACCTGCTGACCATCCTTTGTACGGACTTGAATGGAATCATCCCCGCCATCCTCGCTCTCGTCTACCACTGAAGACATGGTATAGGTCTGGTTTACTCGCGGGAAACGCTCCACACGTTCTGCGAACGGCACGATCCAGTGCAAACCAGAATCCAATGGGTCAGGGCGAATGCCGCCTGTTCCAAGTACTGTCACTACCACGCCCAACTCATCGGGTTCAATGAAGACCAACCCGGCGCCTATCGAAGTAAGCAAAAGAGCGCTAACTCCCAATACGATTACTATAGTTGTCAGACCCTTTACAGGCTGGTTGCGGCTGGCGCGAATAAAGATTGCAACAACCACGCCGAACAAACCGACCCATGCAAAGGATGCAATACCTTGCAACAAACTCGAAATATTCATGGTTCCTCCGTTTCAATTCCGAAATTATACCCGTCTTGCATCGGGCATCGAAGCATGTTAATATTTCTCCAATGAAGACAGCCAAAGGTATCGTTGAAGAACTATTCTGGGATGGTTCCGCCCGCATCACTTGCCCGCCGGAGCTGATTCCTGCGCCCGGGCAGTACCTGCTCGCCCACGCAAACGCCTCCCCCGACCTTTTGCCTGTTCCTCTTTTCTCCAGCAACTCAACCCCAAACGGATTCCGCTCCGGGCCGCCCCTGCCGCGCATCTGGCGCCCCGGTGACTCGCTCACCATGCGCGGTCCCATTGGGCATGGATTTGCCCTGCCGTCTGCCGCGCGCAAAGTGGCTCTTGTCGCCTTCGATGATTCTCCTGCACGCGTGTTGGGCTTGATTCCCCTTGCTCTCAAACAAGGCGCAGAGATCGTCCTCGTCAGCGACAAGGTGACAGAAGACTTGCCCGAGATCATCGAAGTCCAGCCGTTGAAAGCCATGCACGAGATTCTGCAATGGGCTGATTACTCCGCATTGGATGCAGCGCGTGAGAATCTGAATCAGTTGCAGGGAATGTTTGCAGGGCAGAATCAGGCTGGGCTACAGTGCGAAGCGCAGGTTTTGGTCCGCGCCCCCATGCCGTGCGGCGCGCTGGCCGAGTGCGGCGTTTGTGCGGTGACGGTCCATCATGAATGGAAGATGGTTTGTAAAGATGGCCCCGTTTTTAGTTTGAAAGAACTTCTGTAAAAAACTCCCGCATCTGCGGGAGTTTTTTAGTACCAAATTCTGAAGGAGGTCGTTGTGTTCGCGCTGAGCGAATTAAAGGTGCAGGTGATGTCTGTATAAATGAGGCTGCCATATGGCTGGTTGTTGTAGGAGAGTGAAAAAATGCCCACTCCATTGGTGTTGGTTACGATGGCGGTGGAGTTTCTTGTGCCGCTAGGCCAATGTACAACCGATGTGCAGGTTGAATTTGCCACTGGTTGTGAATTCTGGTCTTGAACGATCACAAAGAAAATCTGATTGTCATTGGCAAGTGTCACGGCTTTCCATGGAAAGGCGCGCACCTGAAGTTTTGTGATCACGATTGGCGCATTGCTCGAAGGCTTAACCGGGGCGAGCAGGGCAGGGTCTTCGCGCGATCGGTCAAAGTAAATGCGCCCGAGGTCTGAAACGACCACGCGTTGTCCTTCGGGTTTCCACGGCTGCCATTCGAAGCGGGCATTCTCGAAATATTGCACGAGTTTGTTTTCATGATACTCAAACCCCGAGATCGGGTAGCCGAATTGTGTTACGCCGCCATATTTATCGAAAAACTCCAGAAACGCAAAGCAGATCGAAAACCCTGTCTGCGAATATTGACGGCAGGCAAAGGCGGCATTCTTTACATCCACAGGGCCGGTAGATACATACGTCTCACGCCCGAGCGGAGAGAGTGTTATGCGTTGTCCAGCGGGCAGGCTGGCATTATATTCAAACCGTGCGCGTTGAAAATATTGCACGGTTTTCCCGTCTTTGCTGGTAAATCGTTCTGTTATGGGGTATCCGTAAAGGAAGGTGGCGTTCGGGTTGGCATTGTAAAAACTTAGAAATTCACCGCTAACATTGTGCCCGGTTTCACTGAAATACTTTGAATCCTGCGATTGCGCGTGAACAGAACCCCAATTCGCGCTGACTAGGAAAAATGTAAGCAGAAATGCCGCCAACTTTTTTAACATAAATCACCAAAATCATTATACTCAGAAATACCCCGAAAAAATTCAGCGTGACATTACAAATCC
>Ga0116204_1001737_pt1 | contig 12084 bp, 10 predicted proteins | sample LakKivwa52mmetaG_FD_94481 | JGI IMG/M metagenome (GOLD analysis project Ga0116204, IMG submission 94481) | Anoxic lake water microbial communities from Lake Kivu, Rwanda to study Microbial Dark Matter (Phase II) - Lake Kivu water 52m metaG | ecosystem: Environmental > Aquatic > Freshwater > Lake...
CAGTAAGCCTGAAGCACTTCAGGCAGGAAAATTAATGATTCAGGGTGAAATCGACAAGGCAGGCTATGCTGATTTCGCGAAGATTTATCAACGAGAGGTCTTTGTAAAAGAAACCAAAGAGGGCGAGTTTTTGGGTGCATTTCGCTACACAGGCTACTCCCTGTTCGACTTATTAAACAAGCATTTGTTGCAGAAGAAAAACGCAAAGGAATTTCCGCCGGCCATTGATGCATACATAGTGGTTGAAAATGAAGCTGGCGAAAAAGTTTCCTTTTCATGGTCGGAAATATTCCACACAGCACAATTGCATCAGGTGTTGATTGCAACTGCAGCTGCGCCAATTCAGCCTTATAAAAAAGAGGTTAACTATCCTATACCGGCAAAATGGAAACTTATTGCAGCCGGCGACTTTACCTCAGAGCGTTTTCTTGACAATCCGGTTTCAATAACCATAGTCTCATTCGATAAAAAAAGCTATCCGATTGTGAAGGGAATGAAACCAGCATACAGCGAGTTCATTTCACTTGTACTTCATGACAGCATTGTAGCACAAATAGATAAAAACGGGCTTCACAATTGTGAAATCGCATATAAAACATCTTTTTATGGAATGGGAATGGGGAATCATCCTTCGGAGGGTTTCATGGGATTACCGTTGGAATTAATGATAACAGATGCAATTCCGCATTCAGCTGAGCTTAAAAAAGAAGGTTTAATATGTTTTGTGGGAATTGACGGTTACAGAACAGTGTACAGCTATAGTGAGTTATTCAACAGAGCCGACGCGGTAAAACCCATTCTCACGATGAGCGAGCAAGCCGATGGAGGTATATTCAGGATTTTTCATCCAACAGATTTTTTTGCTGACCGGTCAGTAAAAGCACTGATGGAACTCTATTTCTTCACTCCCTAGTGTGGCAGACAGTTTTTTAAAGAAATCCCAACTCAAGCTTTGCCTCATCAGTAAGCATGCTCTGATCCCATGGTGGTTCAAATGTGAGCTCAACTTCCGATGATTTCACGTGTTTCACCAGTGCTACCTTATCCTTAACTTCCTGCGGCAGACTTTCGGCTACCGGACAATTGGGTGAAGTAAGCGTCATCAATACACGAACGTGGGCTTCATCAGAAATGCTGATTTCATATATCAGCCCAAGCTCATAAATGTTAACAGGAATCTCCGGATCAAAAATAGTCCGGAGAACTGTAATCACATTTTTTTCGATGTTCGAACGTAGTTCAGCATTCATAGTAATACAGTTAAGCGTTATTGATCTGCGTTTTTCATTTTAAACACCTGAGCGTACAATTTCATTTGCCTGATCATGGAAACAAGTCCGTTTGAGCGGGTAGGCGAAAGGTGTTCCTTGAGGCCAATAGAATCGAGAAATGATAAATCAGCAGCCAAAATATCATCCGGACGCTGACCGCTCAACACCCTGATCAGCAAGTTGATAATCCCTCTTGTAATCACAGCATCGCTGTCGGCTGTATACCTTACAACTCCATCCTGATATTCAGCATGCAACCAAACCCTCGATTGGCAACCATTGATGAGATGGTTATTTGTTTTATAGCGGGCATCAATCATTGGGGTATCCTTACCGTTTTCGATCAGCAGGTTATACTTATCCATCCAATCATCGAATGCAGAAAACTCATTGATTATTTGTTGTTGTATAGTGCTTATATCCATGGTTTTAACATTTTTCTTCGAATCAGTTACATAAGCATTTGAGCAGCCTTTTTCACTGCATCGGCAAGCTGGTCAATTTCTTCGATTGTGGAATATACAGCCAATGATGCACGAACGGTACCGGGAATGTTAAAAACCTCCATAACCGGTTGTGCACAATGATGCCCTGTTCTAACCGCGATCCCCATTTTATCGAGAAGCGTTCCAAGATCGTATGGATGTGTATTCCCAACTAAAAATGAGCAAACAGCAGCTTTACCTGGCGCCTGACCGATAAAGCGGATGCCATCAACCTCAGCCAATCTGTTTTGCAGGTAATCGAGCAAGTACTTTTCATAGGCTGCAACATCCTCCATTCCCAGCTTATCAAGATATCGCAATGCTGTTTCGAGTGCCAACACAGCACCTACATTGGGTGTCCCGGCTTCAAACTTGAATGGCAACACATTGAAGGATGTTTGATCAAATCCTACCTGATCCACCATTTCGCCTCCAAACTGATAGGGGGGCATTTTTTGAAGCCAATGTTCCTTACCATAAAGTACACCAACGCCCATTGGCGCATAAACCTTATGTCCGGAAAAGACAAAAAAATCGCAGTCAATATCTTGTACATCAATGGATTGATGCGCTATTGACTGAGCACCGTCAACCAACACAGGAATTTGACTGCGGTGGGCCATTCGAACCATTTCTTTTACTGGATTTACTGTTCCAAGCGCGTTGGAAATATGTGCCACGGCAACAATGGCCGGACGCTGCTCCAGAAGTTCAGAAAAATGATCCATATCCACCGAACCATCGGGAGCCAATCGGGCTATCAGCAGTTTTCCATCATAATCTTTGCACAATTGCTGCCAGGGAACAAAGTTGCTGTGATGTTCCAGCGCAGTTACCAAAACACTGCTTCCTTTTTTCAATAGCAATTTACCCAGTGAAGCGGCAACCAGATTTACCGACTCAGTAGTACCCCGGGTAAAAATTACTTCTTTTTCAGAAGATGCGTTCAGCCGATTGGCTATGTATTGCCGCGCCTGCTCGAATGCAATGGTGGCCTGCTGGCTCAAAAAGTGTACCCCGCGATGAATGTTGCTGTTTTCAGCTTCGTAATACTGTTGCAAACGGCGTATTACGGGAAGCGGTTTTTGAGTTGTAGCCGCATTATCAAAATAAACCAATGGCCTGTTGTACACCTTTTGGTGCAAGGCCGGAAAGTCGTCTCGTATTGATTGTATGGCTGCAGCAGAAAACATGGCCTTAGATTTTGCTAAGGTCAATGTCGAAATGTATTTCTTTTTCGGGCATGCCACAGTGAAGAACACATTTTTCGCATACCGAAAGCTCTCCTCTCAAGCGTTTCTTCACCATATCATCAATTCGGTTGCGCAATGGCTCAATATTGATGTTATTGATAATGTCGGCAGCAAAAGCATACATGAGCAGCAAGCGGGCATTGGCAGCACTGATACCACGCTGACGCAGGTAAAACATTGCCTCCTGATCGAGCTGCCCAATTGTAGCACCATGTGAACACTTTACGTCATCGGCATAGATTTCGAGAAAAGGCATGGTATTGATCGTGGCTGTAGGTTTCAGGAGAATATTGTTGTTGTTCTGGTAAGCGTTGGTTTTTTGGGCATCACGTGCCACATAAATATATCCGTTGAAAACAGCTGTAGCCTCATCATCGAGTATGCCTTTAAAAAGCTCATTGCTTGTGCAATGCGGCTGATTATGCAAAATGCGTATCTGATTATCAACATGTTGCTGCTTATCCATGAGATAAAGCCCCAGCACATCAGCATGCGCACCTTTTCCATCAAGCGCAACCTGAATATTGTTGCGAATCATACCGCAATTAAAGGTAAGCGTATTGGTTTTAACGTTGCTGTTGGCTTCCTGTTTGATAAAGGTTGAATTCACCAGCCCCGATTGATCATTTAGGTTTTGCAGTTTATAAAGCTCGAAAACCGCATTTTCGCCAACAAAAATTTCAGTTACTGTATTAACGAGGCTGGTATGCTGATTAATGGAATCGTCGCAATGCATCAGGCTCAACTTGCTGTTTTTGCCCAGGATTATCAGATTGCGGTTTTGCACGAAGTGATTCTCACTGTGATCAATCAGTTTAATAATCTGCAGCGTTTTGGAAGCCTCCACCCCATCAGGAACATAAATAAAAACACCATCCTGCACCAAGGCAGTATTAATACTCACAAAGCTATTGTTGGTGTTGTGGGCGATTAAACCATAGTACTTTTCGAAAAGCGCCGGATGTTTCTCCATTGCTGATTTGAAACTGCCAATAATCACTCCCTCGCGGGTAATCTGCAAACCTCCGTTTTTGTCATGAAACCACCCATTAAGTACTGAAACTATTTCGGTGTTGAAATTGTGTACCTCACACCTGAAAAGCTCCTCCAGATTCTTGTTGGTAGGTTTTGGTTGCAGTTCGTGATGAAATGGCATGCCCAGCAGGTCTTCAATCTCCGAAAACCGCCATTTTTCCTGCGAGGAATCTGGAAATCCCTGCTGAAGAAATTCATTAAAATGCTGCTCACGCAGAGCCTTCAAACGCGGGGTATCATTAAGCGTTATCATGTCGAAAGCGTTGTGATACTGCTCCACAAGCAGCTGATCGAGTGGCAGGGGGCCTGTTATTGTTGCTGTATTCATGGTTTGTTACTTTGAATTACCGGCTGAATCAGACCAGTTGGTTTTCCTTGATCCACTCATACCCTTTTGCCTCAAGCTCGAGAGCCAGATTTTTGCCTCCTGTTTTTACAATTTTACCATCATACAAAACATGCACAAAATCGGGAACAATATAATCGAGCAATCGCTGATAGTGCGTAATAATCACAAATGCATTATCTTCTGAGCGCAGGGTGTTTACGCCTTTTGCAACTACTTTGAGGGCATCAATATCAAGACCTGAGTCAGTTTCATCGAGTATAGCCAGTGTTGGTTCGAGCATTGCCATCTGGAAAATTTCGTTGCGTTTTTTTTCGCCGCCCGAAAAACCTTCGTTCACTGATCTATTGGTGAGTTTCGAGTGTATTTCAACAAGGTTTTTCTTTTCCTCCATCAGTTTCAGAAAATCACCGGCCGAAATAGGAGCCTGATTCAGGTATTCTCTTTTTGCATTGATGGCAGTACGCATAAAGTTTGTCATGCTAACGCCAGGAATCTCAACAGGATATTGAAAACTCAGAAAAATACCTTCATTGGCGCGGGCATCAGGATCCATTTCTACAATATTGATCCCTTTATACCAGATTTCGCCCTCGGTAATTTCATAGCCTTCGCGGCCTGTAATAGCAGCTGCAAGTGTGCTTTTTCCGGTTCCGTTCGGTCCCATTATTGCATGCACCTCACCCTTGTTAACACCAAGATTCAGGCCTTTGATGATCTCTTTTCCATCAATGGCTACATGAAGATTTTTAATATTGAGTAACATTTCGGTTTCTTTTTGGGTTATGTGACAGATCGCAAAATCTGCCGTAAATTCATATAATTCGTTCAAAATATTCAAAAAACAATTAGCCTACACTTCCTTCAAGGGTGATCGACAGCAACTTTTGAGCTTCAACGGCGAACTCCATGGGTAGTTTGTTCAGAACTTCTTTGGCATAGCCGTTTACAATCAGGCCAATTGCTTTTTCTGTGTCAATTCCACGCTGATTGCAATAGAAAAGCTGGTCTTCTGATATTTTGGAGGTGGTAGCCTCGTGCTCAACAATACTGCTTTCATTCCTGGTTTCGATGTAGGGGAAAGTATGTGCTCCACATTTATCCCCCAAAAGCAGGGAATCGCATTGCGAGAAGTTTCGGGCATTTGTGGCTCCGTTTAAAATTTTCACCAGTCCGCGATAGCTGTTGTTACTACGTCCGGCACTTATCCCCTTGGAAATGATGGTGCTGCGGGTATTTTTTCCAATATGGATCATTTTTGTTCCGGTATCAGCCTGCTGATAATTATTAGTAACTGCCACTGAGTAAAACTCTCCAATGGAATGATCGCCCATTAAAATACAGCTGGGATATTTCCAGGTAATGGATGAGCCTGTTTCAACCTGTGTCCAGGCTATTTTTGAGTGCTTACCCTTACATAGTCCACGCTTTGTTACAAAATTATACACTCCGCCTTTTCCCTCCTTGTCGCCGGGATACCAGTTTTGAACAGTTGAGTATTTCACTTCGGCATGGTCGAGCGCAACAATCTCAACAATAGCTGCATGCAGCTGATTCTCATCGCGCATGGGAGCAGTGCAACCTTCCATATAGCTAACATAACTGCCTTCTTCGGCAACGATCAGCGTTCGTTCAAACTGTCCGGTGTTGGCTGCATTAATCCGAAAATAGGTAGAAAGCTCAAGCGGACAGCGCACTCCTTTTGGAATAAAGCAAAAGGAGCCATCGCTGAAAACAGCTGAGTTAAGCGCAGCAAAATAATTATCGGTGTATGGCACCACACTTCCCATGTATTTTTGCACCAATTCAGGATGCTCCCGCACTGCTTCGCTGAAGGCGCAAAAAACTATGCCATGTTTGGCCAAAGTATCCTGAAAAGTAGTTTTTACCGAAACACTGTCAATTACTGCATCAACGGCCACCCCCGAAAGGCGTTTTTGCTCATCCAGCGAAATACCAAGCTTGTTGAAGGTATCGAGCAATTCGGGATCAACCTCATCCAAACTAGCGAGTTCTTTCTTTTTTTTGGGTGCTGCGTAGTATATAATATCCTGATAATCAATCTTGGGATAGTGTATATGAGCCCATTCAGGTTCTTGCAGCTGCTGCCAGTGTCTGAAGGCCTTCAACCTGAATTCGAGCATCCATTCAGGCTCCTGTTTTTTTTCCGAGATAAAGCGAATCGTGTCCTCTGTCAGGCCTTTTGGCGCCATTTCGGTTTCGATATCCGTGTAGAATCCATACTTGTATTCTCCCTGCGTTACCTCATCCAATATTGTGTTGCTGTTATTAACTTCCATCTACATTACTTATTTAGAACTTTTATAAATAAGACCGCAAAGATAGCATTTTTCTACCTTTGGCTGGTCAACGACCTGGTATCTACTAAACCTGTTTAGAGGTAAAAATGTTCGCTCTGATTGTTGATTTTTCAGAGCAGGAAACTATTGTTCCAGGTCACCGGAATCTGTTTGGTTGTCAACCAGTTTGTATACCTTGTCGCCCCGACGAACTGCCTGCGAAACAGGAATGGAACAGTTCTCGCCTTTCTGGCTTTGCGGTACAGAGATTAAATCCACCCTGATCTCAGAAATCCGATCTTCATGCACACCTGTTGTTGGACCAATAATCAGAATATCATCATCTAATTTGATGTGTTGTGTTTCCATCTTGATTTCAGCCACAGCCAGTTTAGCAAAATAGTTATTGATCTTCCCAACATACACTTTTCGGCGGGTTGCCCGCGAACCATATGCTTCGGTCCATTCGCCCAGTTTCCGGCCAAGGTAATAGCCATCCCAAAAGCCCCGGTTATATACAGAAGCAAGAGAATCGTTCCAAACCTGTACCTTTTCCGGACCGAAAGTTCCGTCCTGAACCGCCTTTACGGCTTCACCATATACCCGGGTTGCCACTTTTACATATTCGGGTGAACGACCACGACCTTCAATTTTTAAAACCTGCACACCTGCATCCAGTATTCTATCAAGAAATCCGATGGTGTTCAAATCTTTCGGCGACATAATATACTCATTTTCAATATCCATCTCAAGCTCCTGCTCGCGATCTTTCACATTGTATGCTCTTCTGCAAGGTTGAAGGCAGGCACCCCTGTTGGCTGATGAATTCATCAGGTCGAGACTTAGGTAGCACTTACCGCTTACAGCCATGCAAAGTGCACCGTGAACAAAAATTTCGATACGTACCAATTCACCGCCAGGCCCTTTAATTTGTTCTTTTTCAATAGCTTTTGTGATTTGCTTCACTTGATCAAGGTTCAACTCGCGCGCAGTTACCATCACATCGGCGTAGCGGGAATAATAGCGAACTGCCTCAATATTGGTGATATTACACTGGGTTGACATATGCACCTCAACCGACTTGCTTACGGCATATTGAATCACAGCATGATCTGATGCGATCACCGCACTTATGCCGTGCTGCTTGCAGGCATCCACCAACTGGCGCATGGCCGCAAGCTCTTCATCATAAATAACGGTGTTGATGGTAACATAGCTTTTTATTCCACGCTCATTGCAGGCAGTGGCAATGCTTGCCAAATCATCTAGCGTAAAATTTTGAGATGATTTAGAACGCATGTTCAATTTGCCAACCCCAAAATAAACTGATCCCGCTCCGGCCTGAATTGCAGCTGACAGCGCCTCGAACGATCCAACGGGCGCCATGATTTCGATATTTTTCATCGGGCAAAATTAGGAGTATTTTGTCTTTTGATCGCAAACAAAGCTCCTTTATCTTCCGGCTTCGGTTTCCTCTTATTCAATCAGCTGAGCAAAAAGGACGATATAGTTTTTACCATACTTCTTTGCGCATATCGGACAAGTGGTATACCAGGTATATTTTTTCGACACCTGTAAATTGTTTGATTGCAGGTGATCCTCAAATTGTTTCATCATTTTTCCTGCATCCTTGTATTCTCCTTCAAATACTTTTGAATAAAAACTACCATTCATCCGCATGTTCTTTGCATTGGCTACTGTTTTGTTTACCGCCAGATACAGGTCCATTTTCCATGCTGAGCGATGATCCGAAAGACAAAGCCAGTCCGGCATTTCAGCCTCAGCAGCTTCAACCTTCGCGTTAAGCCTCCGCATAACAGCTCCAAAATTAACAGGCATATAGAAGAAGGTAATTACCGAGTCGGCAATAAAGGGTTTTTCACTCCAGATATGTGTTTTCTCATTCCAGTATTCCGGCTGAAACTCCGGGCAGCATATTTCGCTGTCGCTTGTTTGGGTGCTCATGATTTGTTTTAATTGGGTGAAGACTACGAAGAAAAATCCCTTCAAAATTAACACCCAATCCAAAAAAACACAAGTGAAATCCCATCGGATTAGCAAAAAAAAAGCCCCTTAAAAAAAGGAGCTTCTCAATTTAACCAACACAAAACTATATGAGTATGAAAAGTATGCTAATTATTTATAATCAGTCTGTTTACGACCTGGAATGTATTGAAGGGAATGTCATTTATAAATCCCTCTTCCTGCATTCTAAAAACAGACTTTTCTGCCTTTGTGCTTTCGAGGATTGCTGCAGTATCAAATGGGATATCATCCACACTGCCTTCATCCGCCATTTCAAATTCAGCGTTCATCAGCTCTGCAAATCTTGCTTCATTGCTGATTAATGCGGTGTTAAAAGGTATATCATTTACCTGAGCCTCCTCATTAATTCTGAATTTCATTTCATCCGCCTGTAATTGCATTAATCCAAACATCCAGGCTACAATTGCTAAAGTTAATTTTGCTTTCATGATATCTATTCTCTTTATTTTTTATTCTTGTTAATTTGATATCATTATATCATATATCGTGCCAAATATTATTTATAATTGATTTACAACACTTTAAATTTACCTGACATTTTTAAATCGTTTGCACCAATGTTCATTTCTTAACAAAAAATGTCCGCTGCCGAACATTTTGTCAGTATTATCGTACACTTTTACCTAAATATTGTCAGCAATATGTCAGGCAAAGGGCAAAAACAAAAACTTATTACAAACTCCGCGGAAAAACTGCCTTACAAGATATTGAGCCGATTGGCATCCTGCTTCAAAAAAACAAACAGCATCAGGGTAAACGCCCATAAGCTTGATCCGCCATAACTTACAAAAGGCAAGGGAATACCAATAACCGGAACCAATCCTATGGTCATGCCGATATTTACAGCAAAATGAAAAAATATCACAGCAACGATAGAATATCCGTAAACCCGTGCAAACACAGAACGCTGACGCTCGGCCAATTGAATAAGTCGCCACAGAAGCAGTACATATAAGGTAATCAAAATCAGCGAGCCAAAAAAGCCCCATTCTTCACCAATGGTACAAAAAATGAAGTCGGTGCTTTGCTCGGGCACAAAGTTAAACTTGGTTTGTGTTCCATTCAGAAAGCCCTTTCCAAAAAGACCTCCGCTCCCGATAGCTATTTTCGACTGGTGCACATTGTAACCAGCCCCTAACAGATCGTCGTCTAAACCCAATAAAACATTAATTCGGGTACGTTGATGCGGTTCGAGAATGTTGTCAAAGGCATACTCCACACTGATTACAAAAAGACTCATTATCAACAGTATACCTAACAATCTAAGTATATTTGGCAAGCTCCTTTTGATAAAAAACAAACTGAGGCCAAAAAGCAACACCAGGCCCGGAATAACATAAACAGGGTCGGTATACAAAGTAAGCAAGAAAAGCAAGCCTGCCAACACCGCCAATACCAAGGGTAAACCTGACATTCCTTCGCGGTACAAGACGAGTATGAAGGCCGAAAAAACCAATGCAGATCCCGTGTCGTATTGCATCAGAATAAGCAATGCCGGCAAAATAATAATGATAGCTGCCCAGATACGTGTGCGAAACTGCCCTAAATGGGTGTCCAATCTTCCCAGTAATGATGCAAGAGCCAATGAAGTACTGAACTTTGCAAACTCAGCAGGTTGCAACGCAAAACCACCTATTTGAAACCACGACTTACTTCCGGAAATGGTTGCACCAAACAACAAAACAGCTATCAATAAAACAATCGTTATCAAATAAATAAGAAACGCAAAAGCATTAAAAAATTTCGGATCGGTTAAAAGCACCATAAAACCCAATACCAGCCCGAGACCTATCCACAGCAATTGTTTACCGTATCGCATCGAGAGGTCAAAAATACTTTGATGGTCTTCGTCGAAAACAGCAGAGTAGATACTTATCCAACCAATAAATGCCAATGCCAGATATATCAACAGCACAGGTTTGTCGATATTGGTAATTATGCTTTTGCTCTCTCTCATGCACTAAAAATTTGTTGAGCCTTCGAACATTCTCAATTCCAACTCTTTTCGTTTCACCTCGCCAGTAAGATACTGCTCCATCATAAGGCTTGCAATTGGCGCAGCCCATGTTGATCCAAATCCGGCATTCTCAACCACTACAGCAATGGCAATCCGGGGATTGTCAAAAGGTGCAAAGGCCATAAACATGGAATGGTCTTTCCCGTGAGGATTTTGTACCGTTCCGGTTTTACCGGCCGCCTTAAAAGCGTCCGTTTTAAAGTGACGCGCTGTTCCTCCGCCTCCCTCAAAAACATCGAGCATAGCTTCCTTAACGAGCTTGAAATATTTTTTATCAATGGCTGTTTCGAGCAGCGTTGTAAACCTTTCAGGAACCACCCCGGCACCTTCCCCGATTTTCCTAACAAGATGCGGAGGATAATAGACTCCTTCGTTACCAATTATGGCTGCCAGATTTGCAAGTTGAAGCGGTGTAAGCAATATTTCGCCTTGTCCGATACTTAATGAACGAACTGTGAGCGCATTCCAACTGCCCCGATAAACTTTATCGAAATACTCCCGGCTTGGAATATTTCCAGGCACTTCAAACGGTATGTCGGTATCAAAACGATGGCCTAATCCAAAAGCCAGCATTTTTTCGTACCAATACTGATATGCCTCTTTTTGGTTTTTGAATCGGGAGCTATACAAGGTATTTCTAAAGGTGTTCCAAAAAAACGGGTTGCACGAATGCTCTATAGCTGTTTTAACGGCTAAAGGACTTTGGTGATCATGCGTACATCTGATCGGGGTAGATCCTTTACCCTGACAGCTGAACTGTGTGTTTTCGGTAATAGCCCCACTTTGTAGTGCCACCAACGCATTGATCATTTTAAATGTGCTTCCCGGAGGGTAGGTTCCGCTGATAGCTCTGTTAATCAGTGGTTTATTGGGGTCGTTGAGCAACTGGTTAAAATTTGAGCCTCTTACCCTTCCCACCAAAAGATTCGGATCGTAGGCCGGACTGCTAACAAGCGCCAAAATTTCACCGGTTTGAGGATCAATTGCAACAACACTCCCTGTTTTATTGGTCATTAATTGCTCTCCATACGCCTGTAGCTGCGCATCCAATCCAAGCATAAGATGTTCCCCTGAAACTGGAAGTGTGTCGAACCTGCCGTCTTGAAAACTCCCTTTCTCGCGGTTGTGAACATCAACCATCATCACCTTCATCCCCTTACGTCCGCGCAGGTGAGTCTCATAAAACCGTTCGATCCCCGACTTGCCTATATAATCACCCATACGATAATGCGGATCGCGCTGCAAATCGTTGTTGTTGACTTCACCCACATCGCCTAAAACATGGGCAGCTATGGGCAGCGGATACTTGCGCAGCGTTCGCGCCTGAAAAA
>Ga0116204_1001741_pt1 | contig 12080 bp, 10 predicted proteins | sample LakKivwa52mmetaG_FD_94481 | JGI IMG/M metagenome (GOLD analysis project Ga0116204, IMG submission 94481) | Anoxic lake water microbial communities from Lake Kivu, Rwanda to study Microbial Dark Matter (Phase II) - Lake Kivu water 52m metaG | ecosystem: Environmental > Aquatic > Freshwater > Lake...
ACGACGCAGCACCCGCCGCCGTGGTTTCTTTTTTCGTTTTTTCGGCGCGCTGGCTACGCTCCCGGCTGGTTTTCAGCCCAAGTTTTGGCTATTAATGAACGGCTTCTTGCAGAGGACTCATGTTTGTTTAAGAATAAGTGGCATCACACAGGGGAACAGTATTCAATAGAATACGCACTCAGGGTGGTGGTTTATTCTGTTAATGCTACTGTTTCACTTTAATGCCCGCCGCAATTTCTCGGCAACCGTGCGCAGCGACTTGATGCGCGCAAAGTATTTGTCGTTGGCTTCCACCAGCGTCCAGGGCGAATCGGGGGTGCTTGTCTTCAATAGCATCTCTTCGGCGGCGATGATGTAATCTTCCCATTTGCCGCGATTACGCCAATCTTCATCTGTGATCTTCCAGGCTTTGTAATTGGTGCGTGTGCGTTCACGGAAGCGGCGCAGCTGTTCCTGCTTGCTGATGTGCATCCAGAATTTGAAGACGATCGTGCCGTAGTCGGTGAGTTGACGCTCAAATTGATTGATCTCGCCATAGGCGCGGCGCCAATCTGCTTCGGTGCAATAGCCTTCAAGGCGCTCCACCAAAACGCGCCCATACCACGAACGGTCGAAGATGGCGATCTGTCCCTGTTCGGGCAGCCGCCGCCAGAAGCGATACAGGTAATGCCGCTCCTTATCTTCGCCCGAAGGCGCCGCAATGGGCAGAACCACGTATCCGCGCGGGTCGATGCGCTCGGTCAGGCGTTTGATGGTGCCGCCCTTGCCTGAGGCATCCATGCCTTCATAGACGATCACCACGGGGCGCTTCTGTGCATAGACCTGGAACGCCAGTTCGTGCAACTCAGCCTGCAACACCTTGAGCTGTTTGTTGTACTCCTCGCGATCGATCGCCTGTGTAAGATCAAGTCGATCAAGCATTGACAGCTCCCTTCATTTCCTTTTTGGTGCGAGACCGTTTGGAGCCAGCACCCGATGAGGCAGGCAGACCCAGACGCGCTTCGAGTGAGGCAATGATGGTCTCGAAAACCTTGATGCGCATGTAATACCGATCGGCGGCCTCAACAATCGTCCAGGGGGAGTGAGGCGAATCTGTCCGCGCGATCATATCTTCGACATAGTTCGTATATTTTTCATAACGCTTGTTTTGCAGCAGGTCTTCCTCGCTGACCTGCCAGGCAGTCAGCTTGTCTTTGCTCAATTTCTTGATGCGCTTCTTTTGGTCCGCTTCGCTGATGTGCAGCCAGAACTTTAATATGACCGTTCCATCGGCGCTCAGCATCTCTTCGAATTCGGCAATGTCTTGATAGGCGGCACGCAGATCGTCTTTGTTGACCGTCTTGTTCAAACGGTCGATCAAGACCCGGCGATACCAGGATGTATCGAAAGCGACCATTTACCCGCGGGCGGGAATCTTTTGCCAAAAGCGCCACATCCACGGATAGCGCGTTTCGGCGGTGCGCGGCGGTGTGATGGGGACGACGCGAAAGCCGCGCGGGTCGAGCCGTTCTGCAAGCAGGCTGACCAACCGTCCCTTGCCTGTGGCGGCCCAACCCTCGAACACCATGATGACTGGAATTTTTGCGTCGAAGACCGCGTGCTCCAATTCATAGAGCCGCTGCTGTAACGGTCTTAATCGCTTTTTGTATTCCTCCTGCGGTATAGCCAGATCCAGGTTGACGTATTCAAGCATGGGAGACTCCGATTTGGTAATTTGAGAACTTGTTGGTTATTTTACCTCTCCCGCGCCTCTCCCAACCCCCATTCGGGGCAAGCGGGGAGGAGCTAAAACCGCCTCCGCCCGTCCTCCTCCAAATCCGACATTGAGAGATTTTTTTTCGATTCATTCAAAGTATAACTTGTCGGATTTGCCCACAGGGTACTTCGCAAGGGGAGGTGCCGTAGGCGGAGGGGGTGAACAACAACCAAAAAATACCCTCTCCTTTAGGACGCGTGCCCGTAGGGTAGAGGGGCAAACGGACAGAATTGATTATTACGCCAATCAGGGAGAAGTCCAACCGTCACACCGATCAGGTAAGAAAAATGGGACGGCATCCCACCCCTAATGCCGTCCCATTAACCAAACTACACCTTCACCGCCGAAACCAGCCTTTATTTTTCCTTCTCCTGCTGTTCCTGCTGACGCTTTTTCCGTTTCTCTTCCTGCTCCTGATCGAGCTGCAGTTGATTCTGTTGGCGCACTTTTTGTTTCTCTTTCTGTTCCTGTTCGAGCTTCAGTTGATCTTGCTGGCGCTGTTTTCGTTTTTCCTCCTGTTCCTGCTCCAGTTTCTGTCGCTCCTGCTGCCGTTTTGCCTGCTCGTCTGCCTGCTGTTGTTGCATGATATTTTCCTTCTCGAATACGGGTCACGACCTGCAAGTATAGGCCGTGACCCGTATTGAATGATTACAACTTCGCGAACCTGCTCACCACCTTCGCCGCCGAAGCGGGACGATCCATCACGCCGCCTTGATGGATGAGGATCGGCGTGTCCAGTTTCGAGTATGCCAAGTCCACGAATGCTTGACCCGTCAGGAAGCGCTCCGAGTCGATCGCGCAGGAGGTCACAAAGCCGATGCGTTCGCCGTTCGCGTTGACCACAGGGTCGCCGTTATGCGCCATGCGCACGCGCTGGTCGTCAAAGCGGAAGCGGATGACCACACCCTTGCGTTCCTGCTCACGTGCCACGAAGGCATCGCGACCGATGAACCACGGCTTGTAGGTCTTCACGTACGAACCAAATCCGCCTTCGGCAACGCCGAGATCACGTCCGTCAAATTTACCTGAACCCAGCCCCATCTCGTGACCGTACAACGGAAGTCCCGCTTCGGTTCTCAACGAATCACGCGCACCCAAGCCAATGGGCTTCACGCCGAATGGCTCGCCAGCTTTCATCACCACCAGCCAAAAGTCCACGGCGCGCTCGGGGTGGACGAACAACTCGAACGCCATCTTCTCGCCTGTGTAGCCCGTGCGCGAAACGATGAGATCGAATCCACCGACGACTGCATCACACAACTCCGTCCGCTTCAACTTCATGATGCGCGCGCGCGTCTTATCATCCACGCCCATCGCCAGCAAAATGTCGCGGGATTTCGGTCCCTGCAGCGCAATGTCAACTCGCATTGCCGAACCAGATTTCGGGTCACGCAGGTTGCGGATCTCCGCGTTGTAGCCGTAGGTCCGCGCCCACGGTCGGTCGTTGTCGATCCGCACCGTGCCGTCGCGCACCGCTTCCAGCCACGTGCGATCCTTGTCATCGTTCGAGGCGTTCACCACCACGAGGAAATCATTCCAGCCGAGGCGATACACCAGCGTGTCGTCGATCACGTCCGCTTCAGGCGTGAGGAAATGCGTGTACAAACTTTCACCGGGCATCAACCCGCCGCAGTCGTTGCCGCAGACCGTATCGAGGAACGAAGCCGCATCCGCGCCGCGCACATCATACGCGCCCATGTGCGAAACGTCGAACAGTCCCGCCGCCTGACGCGTGGCAAGATGCTCTTCAAAAATGGAGGTATACACCACGGGCATTTCCCAGCCCGCAAACGGGACCATCCGTCCGCCCAGATCGCGATGCGTTTGATTCAGCGCGGTCTTTTTGAGTTCGCCTTCCACTTCGTTCCATACAAAGGAAGGCTTCGCCGCTTCATTGCCTGCGGGAGAGTTGATACCGATATAGAAAGGTTTTTCCACGCTGACGTTTGGCTTCTGCACCACCAACACACTCGGCTTTACATTTTTCTTCTTCACATCCGAAACAAGGAACGGACCAGGCAAACGCTTGGTGCTGAAATCTTTCGTGCCATCGAGGTTGAACGACATGTACCCGTCTGAAAGGTCACGCAGCCAGGCGGCAAACACGCCCGCCTTCGCGGCAGGCACTTCCAGTTGATAGGTATTCTGGTCAACGCAAGTCAGCACGCACTTGACAGTACCCTTGGGAGTCGCAATCGTCGTCACCGCCGATTTGCCCTTCTTCAACGCGGACATATCGCACGCCGCCGCATAATCCAACACCTGACGAATGCGCCGTCCGCTCAGTTCAAAAACACCGCTCTTGCTTTTATCGTCGATGTAATAGAAGTGCGGGTATCCGCTCTTCTCCACTTTGAAATCAATGCCCACAGATTCAGAAAGTTTACGGATCTTCAACTTGGCATCGTTCAACACGCCAAAATCCAATTTCGCCCTGCGCTGTTTGCCCTTGCGGACGGTATCCACCGCATGCGGCGCGCACGCCAGCAAAACATCCGCGATGATGTCGGCAAGTTGGCGCGATTGCTTCTCGTTGAAACCACGCTGGGTGAGCCATGGTGTGCCGAGGCGGATGCCCGAAGGAGCGGCTGCGCTTTTGTCACCGGGAATGGTGTTGCGATTGACAACAATGCCAACGATATCGAGAATCCGCGCCGCCTGGTCACCGCTGAGTTTCGTGCCATCTTCACCGATGACAGAGGAACAATCCACATTCAGCATGTGACAATTTGTGCCGCCAAAAGGTACGCGCAGTCCGCGTTTGACGAACTGATCTGCCATTGCCTGCGCGTTCTTGACGGTCTGCGACTGTAATTTTTTGAATTCCTTGGTCTGTGCCAGTTTGAAGGTCAGCGCCAAACCAGCGAAGACGTTGACATGCGGTCCACCCTGTTCACCGGGGAAGACGGCTTTGTCGATTTTCTTGGCAATGGCGCCATCGGTGGTCAGCAATACCGCGCCGCGCGGTCCATTCAACGATTTGTGCGTGGTGGACATAACTACATGCGCATGTCCAATTGGCGAAGGCACAACTCCCGCCGCCACCATGCCGCCAATATGCGAGATATCCGCAAGCAGGTACGCGCCGACTTCATCAGCGATCTCACGGAATTTCTTCCAATCGGGAACCCATGAATAGGATGAGTAGCCCGCGATAAGCAATTTCGGTTTGGCTTCGTTCGCCAGTTTGCGAATGGCATCGTAGTCAAGTTTTTCGTTCACATCCACCGAGTAATGAACCGCGTTGAACCATTTGCCGCTGCGGTTGACGGGTGAGCCGTGCGAGAGATGCCCGCCATGCAGTAGGTCGAGTCCCATCACCGTGTCACCGATACTGAGCAAGGCTTGATACACGGCGTTGTTGGCAGGTCCGCCCGAAAGCGCCTGCACATTGACGTAAATTTGATCGGCAGTAAAACCGTTGGCAGCGAAGGCTTGCGCGGCACGGCGGCGGGCAAGCGCTTCGACCACGTTGGCATACTCCACGCCTTTGTAGTAGCGCGGGTCACCGTTGCGGCGATAGTTGGCAAGGCTGGCTGGGTAATCGAGGATCTCGTTCTCGCTCATCCAGCGCGTTTCTTCATCGGGGTAGCCTTCGGCGTAAATATTTTGGAAGGCAGACATCAAGGTCTCACGCACGGCCATTGGGGCAGTCGATTCGCTGGGGATGAGGATCAGTTTGCGGTACTGGCGTTCGGCTTCGAGCTGGGTCAGTTCATATACATCGGGGTCGAGTTTGGCTAAGTTACCGCGGAATAAATAATCGGGCATGGGAAATCTCCTTTTAACGGAATCAGGTTTGAGGTCGAAAAAGAGGCGTACAAAATGAATTGTAGGACGTTCAAGGGGAAGGGTCAAGTGAAAAAAGTCAGTCAATATTTCGGGCGTCGTTCTTTATTGACATCCGTCCCTCCCTCAGGTAGAATAGCGTTCGCCTATAAATTTGGGCCTGTAGCGCAGTTGGGAGCGCGCCTCAATCGCACTGAGGAGGTCAGGGGTTCGAATCCCCTCAGGTCCACAATAAGGCGGAAACTACCATGGGCCCATAGCGCAGTTGGGAGCGCGTCTCAATGGCATTGAGAAGGTCGAGGGTTCGAATCCCTCTGGGTCCACCATAATTTTTAGGGGCGGGGTCATCCCGCCCAAAATAAAGGTCAAAGCAGGAGTAGTAGGTCATCCCGTCAGCGAGTTGGGAGAGTGAGGTGGAAGCCCAGCATCAGCGCCCAAGGGAGCGCATCAAGACCGAACTCGCCTGACTTCTCGCAAGAGAGACTGCACTGGTGAACGCGGATACATGCCGCAGGTAGTCAGCGCCGGGAATGCCCGTTACAGCGATAAAGAGCGTTTGAAATTTCAAACGAATCTGGGTGGTACCGCGGAGTGAACTCTTCGTCCCTGATGTGGATGAAGGGTTTTTTTTGTTCTTAAGACCATGAACGATAGACCATTGACGATGCACAACCTTCTATCGTCCATCGTCCGAACTTGAAAGGAGGCACGCATGAACATCAAACGAAATTTCTGGAAGCAGGGTCCCCTACCCTTCGACGAGGCTCTGGGCAGGCTTGCGGGTCTTCCTATTGATTCCTTGAACTGCAAATAAGGTGTACTCTCACCTGACACCTGAAACTTACCAGAGGCAAGAATGGCTGAAACGAAAAAAGAAAAGGAAGAAAAACCCGTGAAGGATATGTCGTATAACCCGAAGAGCATCGAACAAAAATGGCAGGCAAAATGGGATGCGGACAAGTTGTACCGCTCCGTGATCGATGAGCGCCGCCCCAAGCACTACGCGCTGACCATGCTGCCCTACCCCAGCGGTGACCTACATATCGGTCACTGGTATGCCAAGACCCCGTCCGATTCGCGCGCGCGCTACATGCGTATGAAGGGCTACAACGTGCTCTTCCCGATGGGCTTCGATGCGTTCGGTCTGCCCGCGGAAAATGCCGCCATCAAGGACGGCATCCACCCGATGAAGCGCACCTACCAAAACATCGAACGCATGCGCAAACAATTGCGCAGCATGGGCGCGATGTTCGATTGGGAGCGCGAAGCCATCTCCTGTGACCCCGAATACTACAAGTGGACACAGTGGTTCTTCATCCAGTTATACAAGAACGGGCTGGCGTATCGCAAAATGTCACCTGTGGACTGGTGTCCGAACTGCAATACCACACTGGCACGCGAACAGGTCTGGGGTGACGACCGTCACTGCGAACGCTGCGGCACGCCCGTCATCAAAAAGGACTTGAACCAGTGGTTCTTCAAAGCCACCAAATATGCGGATGAATTGCTGCGCTTCGATGAATTGGATTGGCCCGAACGTGTGAAGACCTTGCAAACAAACTGGATCGACCGTAGTGAAGGCGCCTCGGTTCTTTTCAAGACGGAAACTGGCAACCACACCATTGAAGTTTTCACCACCCGACCAGATACCCTGTGGGGCGCAACCTTCATGGTCTTTGCACCTGAACATCCGCTGCTGGACGAGATCACCACGCCCGAGCAGAAATCCGCTGTGGAAGCATACAAAGCCGAAGCGGCGCGTCAGACCGACATTCAGCGCGGCGCAGTGGACAAGGAAAAGACGGGCGTGTTTACAGGCGGCTACGCCATCAACCCCGTCAATGGACAACGCATCCCGATCTGGATCGCGGATTATGTGCTGATGTCGTATGGCACGGGCGCGATCATGGCTGTCCCTGCACATGACGAACGTGACTTTGCTTTTGCCAAAAAGTATGACCTGCCCATCGTCGAAGTGATCAGGCCCGAGGGTCAGGAAGAAGCGAATGAATTAGAAAACGCTTACATCGGCGCAGGCGTCATGGTCAACTCAGATCAGTTCAACGGCACAAAAGTCAACACCGAAAAGGGACGCAAGAACCCTGGCATTGCGGCGGTCATTGACTGGCTGGCTGGGAAAGGCATCGGCAAGGAATCGGTCAACTATCGTTACCGCGATTGGTTGATCTCGCGCCAGCGGTATTGGGGCGCGCCCATCCCGATGGTGCATTGTGAAACGCACGGCTGGAATCCCATCCCCGATGAGCAGTTACCCGTGGAATTACCCGAAGATGTGGAATGGCGCCCGACTGGTGAAAGCCCGTTGAAATTACACCCAACCTGGAAGGATGCCACCTGCCCCATCTGCAACGGACCCGCCACCCGCGAGACCGACACAATGGATACATTCATGTGCTCGTCGTGGTATCACCTGCGTTACCTGTCGCCGAAGTATGACAAAGCACCCTTCGATGATGCAGAGTACAACTATTGGATGCCCGTCGATACCTATACGGGCGGCATCGAACACGCCACCATGCACCTGCTGTACACACGCTTCTTCCACAAGGCGTTGCGTGATGCGGGCTTTACCAAAGGCAACGAGCCGATGATGCAATTGCGCAACCAGGGCATGGTGCTGGGTGAAGATAACGAGAAGATGTCCAAAAGCCGCGGCAATGTCATTGCGCCTGATATTCTGGTGGACAAATACGGCGCCGACACCGTGCGTGCGTACATCATGTTCTTTGCGCGCTGGGAAATGGGTGCGCCATGGGACTCAAACGGCATCGAAGGAAGCGCGCGCTGGATCCGCCGTGTGTGGACTCTGTTCACGGATCCGACCTCGCCGCCAACGGCTTCTGACGAAGTGAAAAAGAATCTACGCCGTAAGGTTCACCAGACCTTGAAGCGCGTGACCCGTGACTTCGAGAATTTCGACTTCAACACCATCGTCTCCGCGTTGATGGAACTGCTGAACGAAATGTACAAGGCGCATGAAGCAGGCGCAGTTGGCACGGACGAATGGAAGGAAGCGCAGGAGATCTACCTGAAGATGATGGCGCCTGTCGCGCCGCACATCTCCGAAGAGTTGTGGACGGAGCATTTGGGCAAGCCCTATTCCATTCACCAGCAGTTGTGGCCCACTGTGGATGAAGCTGCCGCGAAGGATGATGTCATCGAACTGCCAGTGCAGATCAACGGCAAGGTGCGCGACCGCGTCAAAATCGCTGCCGACGCAAGCGAAGATGACATCAAGGCTGCGGTCATGGCATCTGAAACTGTCCAGAAATACTTGGAGGGCAAAGAGCCGCGCAAGATCATCATCGCAAAGGGCAAGTTGGTGAGTTTGGTAGTTTGATAATAAGCTAGTGAAATCCCCTGAAGAATTTTTCTTCGGGGGATTTTTTTTTGGTCGTATAATCTGACCATGCCCCCCGTCCAACTCTTCATTACCTGTCTGACCGATTCATTCTTCCCCCAAACTGGTGAAGCCGTCGTGGAGATTCTTCAACGCCTCGGCATGGATGTGGAATTCGCCCCCGACCAAACCTGCTGCGGGCAGCCGCAATTCAATGCGGGTCTCCGCAAAGATGCGCGTGCCATCGCGCAACATACCATCAAGGTTTTTGAAAAAACAAGCGGAGACATCGTCACACCGTCTGGGTCGTGCGCTCATCATTTCAGACATAATTATTTGGAACTCTTCGAAGGCGATGCAGAATGGCATCCGCGTGCTAAGGCGTTGGCGGGACGCGTCTTTGAATTTACCGAATATCTCGTGGACAAGCTCCACGTCACCGACCTCGGCGCACGCTGGGACGGTTTACTCACCTATCACCCATCCTGTCATACCCTGCGCGGCATCCATGTGGACAGACAACCGCGTATGCTTTTGCAAAACGTCCACGGCGCAACGCTGGTGGATTTACCAAACGCTGAAGAGTGCTGCGGCTTCGGCGGCGTGATGTCTGTTGAACACCCTGAACTCTCTGCAGAGTGGTTGAAGCGCAAGATATACAACCTCGAAGCGAGTCAGTCGCCTACATTGGTGGTGACGGATGCGGGTTGTCTCATGCATATTGCGGGCGGACTGCATCGGCTGGGAAAGAAGCGGCAAATCATCCACATTGCGGAAGTTTTAAATCAGAGGTGAATATGTTTACGAATACGGCGACCTACTATGATGAAATCTATGCCTCCATGAAAAAAGACTATGCGGGTGAAGCTGCCAAAGCGAACAAGTTCATCCAGAAGCACAAGAAAACAAATGGGAGAAAACTTCTCGATATTGCCTGCGGGACGGGTACCCATGCAAATTACTTAAACCAGAATTATGATGTTGAAGGCATCGATCTGGATACCAAAATGATAGCTGTTGCCAAGAGTAAGTATTCGTCGATAAAATTTCAATACGGCGACATGGTTAATTTCAGCTTTCATCGCAAGTTCGATGTAATTACCTGTCTTTTCAGTTCCATCGGTTATGTCAGGACAAAGTCCCGCCTGCAAAAAGCCGTCAAAAACATGGCTGACCATTTATCACAGGGAGGTGTGTTATTGGTCGAGCCGTGGTTTTCACAGGATCAATGGACCGTCGGGCGGGTGAACCTGATTTCCATAAATCATGATGACTTGAAAATCGTCCGCATTAGTCGCAGTTCACGCAGGGGCAGCATTTCCATTATTGAATTTCAATACTTGATCGGAACATCGAAGAAAATTGTACACAGCACGGAGAGACATGAACTAGGTCTATTTTCAGAGAAAGATTACCTTGACGCCTTTCATTCTGCTGGACTGATAACTGTTTACGACTCTAAAGGTCTAAATGGTCGAGGATTGTATCTCGGTGTCAAAGCTGTGAAATAAACATGTCCAGGGAAAGTTCAGAATATCACTTCGTCAAAGTTGGCAAGGGGAGACTGGCGCTCAACCACCGCCCTGGCGGCAGGGATTTCAAACTCTTGCGCGAGTTGGGCTGCACGCATGTGGTGACCCTGCTAAAAGAAAGCGAGTTCGCGCAAAAGATCGGCAACCAGACCAAGAACGCGGGCTTGGAGTGGGTGTGGGTTCCCGTGCCGAATGGGAATTATCCTCAAGGTGAGGTACATGAACGTTTATTGAATGCCATGCCACACCTCTCGCAACTGCTGGATGAAGGCAACTCCCTGTTCATCCATTGCTCGGCTGGGATTCACAGAACGGGCACAGTGGCGTATGGTTTGCTGCGCTGGCGCGGCATGGAGCGGGACGAAGCGATGCGGGTTATCAATGAAATGCGCAAAGAGACCGCCGAAGGCATGATGGAAAAACGTCAGCGCTGGGGCGACGAGAACGCAAGACAGAAAATTCAACAGGAAACATCATGGGTACATTCCGTCAAAGAATCGTTGAATCGATTAATAACCAAACTCTTCAAGCCGCGTTAGATGCCAACACCGAGCGCCGCCTGAAAGGGCGCGCCGCCGCATTTGAATCGATTCCCGACTGGCGCGAGCGGCGTCAACGCGCGCACAACATCCGGGCGGATGTGATCGAACATCTCGACGAATACCTACACCAATTCATCGCCAAGAACGAAGCCAACGGCGTCATCGTCCACCGCGCCAAAGATGCCAACGAAGCCATCGAGATCGTATTACGAATTTCGAATATCGAATCTCGAAAACCGCTCATCGCCAAATCCAAAAGCATGGTCAGCGAAGAGATCGAACTGAACCATCATCTCGAAAAACACGGCATCAACGTCGTCGAAACCGACCTCGGCGAATACATTGTGCAACTGCGCAAAGAAAAACCGAGTCACATCATCACCCCCGCCGCGCACCTCAAAAAAGAACAAGTCGCGCAACTCTTTCACGAAAAACTTGGCATCCCCTACACCGAAGACATCCCAACCCTCACCGCCACCGCCCGCAACGTTCTGCGCGAAGTCTTTCTCACCGCCGACATCGGCTTGAGCGGCGTCAACTTTGGCGTGGCAGAAACGGGCGCGGTCTGCATCGTCACTAATGAAGGCAACGGGCGCATGGTCACCACCCTGCCAAAAACGCACATCGCACTGATGGGCATGGAACGTCTCGTCCCCAACCTCAATGACCTTGCGCTGATGCTCTCACTTCTGCCGCGTTCTGCCACAGGGCAAAAACTCACCGTCTATACCCAACTGTTGCACACCCCGCAACCAAACCAAACCCGCCACCTCATCATCCTCGACAACGGACGCAGCAAACTGCGCAACTCGCCGCTCAAAGAATCGCTCTACTGCATCCGCTGCGGCGCGTGCCTTAACGCCTGCCCCATCTTCCGTGAACTGAGCGGTCACGCCTATATCGGGCGCGACCTCTCCATCGCGCCATACCCTGGTCCGATCGGCAGCGTCATCTCCCCTGGCTTGCTCGGCGAAAACTACGTCCAACTCGCACAAGCCTCGTCCCTGTGCGGCGCGTGCAAAGACGCCTGTCCCGTGGATATTGATCTGCCGAAGCTGTTGACTCGTGTGCGGGCGGGGCAAAGCCTCAAAGACGATGGA
>Ga0116204_1001743_pt1 | contig 12074 bp, 12 predicted proteins | sample LakKivwa52mmetaG_FD_94481 | JGI IMG/M metagenome (GOLD analysis project Ga0116204, IMG submission 94481) | Anoxic lake water microbial communities from Lake Kivu, Rwanda to study Microbial Dark Matter (Phase II) - Lake Kivu water 52m metaG | ecosystem: Environmental > Aquatic > Freshwater > Lake...
CCCGCGTCATCGGGCTTAATCTGCGCTTGCTTTTGGCCCTTGCGGCCAGCTTGGGCCTGCTTTTTCTCGATGCGCGGCAGGGCTGGATGGCTCCGGCGCGAAGCGCGGTGGCCCAGGTGACGGTGCCCTTGCAGTGGGCCCTGGCGCAGCCCTTTGTCGGCTTGGGTCATGCCTTTGCTTTCATGACGCAGCACCGCGAGTTGTTGCGGTCGCAGGAGGTCTTGTCTCGACAACTGGCTACTTTGCAGGCGGGGCAACTGACGATGGCCACTCTGGCGGCCGAGAACGCCCAGTTGCGGGCCCTGGCCCAGTTGCCCTTGCCGCCGGGGCGGCGGGCCGTGCTGGCAGAGGTGGTGGCCATTCCGGATGATGCCTTTTCGCGCCGCCTGCTCCTGAATGTGGGCGCGGCCGCTGGGGTGCAGGCTGGTGCGCCGGTTATTGATGCCCACGGCTTGGTTGGCCAGGTGACGCATGTCGATGCCGTGCGCTGCGAGGTGACAACCATCGTATCGCGGCAGTTGTATATTCCCCTCCAGAGTGCTCGTAGCGGCCTGCGTTTGCTGGGGCGCGGGGCGGGGTCGGAGGCCGCCGTTGAAATTCCGCAGATGGATGCGCACAGTGACCTTGAGGTGGGTGATGTGCTGGTGACTTCGGGCCTTGACGGGATCTATCCGCCGGGCCTTCCGGTGGCGCGGGTGGGGGTTATCCAGCCACCGCGCAACAGCTTGCCTTTCGCGAGCGCGCTGGCGCAACCGGTATCGAGGGTGGGCCACGCCGGACCCCTCATGATTCTGCTTCCCACAGAAAATCCGGCGGCGAGCAAGGGGACTAAACCATGACCTTGAGCGAACCACTCCTTTTGCAAGGCCACGCCCTGGAACTGCCTGTGCGACCGGGCTGGGTGCGTCTTTCACTCCTGTTGGCGGTGCTGGTAACTTGGCTGCCGTGGCCGGAGTGGATGGCGTGGTGGCTGCCCGATTTTTTGCTCATGACTTTGCTCTATTGGACCTGGCGCGCACCTCAGCAGGTGGGAATCGGAATGGCCTTTGTACTGGGCTTGTTGACGGATGTTGATCATGGCGCCCTGCTGGGGGGCTATGCCCTTAGCTACAGCCTGGCCGCCTATGTGATTTTGCGGATGCGGGTGCGCCTGGGCGGCTTTGACTGGATCGGGCGCGCCGCGCATCTGGCCCCGGTTTTGCTGCTAACCCCGGCCTTGGCCTTGTTGCTTGGCGAAGGATCGGGCTTGCATCCCGATCCGTGGTATCTGGTCTCGGGCCTCAGCGCGGCGGCGCTGTGGCCGGGCTTGGCCTGGGTCCTGGATGGCACCGGACGAGTCTCATCGCATGCCGTTGCTTTGCGTTCGGGCGCTGCTTTGCTGTGAGTGAGTTCGTCAATACGGCGTTGTTGCGAGAGGAATTTCGGCGCCGTAGCCAGATTGCGATCGGGGTTGTTGTGGGCCTGTTTTGCATTCTTTTTTTTCGTTTTACCTGGCTGCAACTGGTTCAGTATGAGCGTTACAGCGCCTTGTCCGAGAGTAATCGCGTTTCGCTGGTGCCGAATATCCCGCCGCGCGGCGTGCTCTATGACCGCAACGGGGTGGTGTTGGCCTCGGGTGATTGGGGTTATGCGCTGGAGGTGGTTCCCGAGAAGATTGCCGATCTGCCGGCCCTCTGGGCGCAACTGGCAGAGATCGTGCGGATCGAGGCGGCGGATCTGCGCCGCTTCCACCGTTTGCGCGAGGATAGCCGTCCCTTCGAGGCCGTGCCGATCCGACAGCGTCTGACCGAGGTCGAGGTGGCTCGGTTTGCGGCCCAGCGTTATCGCTTTCCTGGCGTTGAGATGCGGACCCGGGACTGGCGTTCGTATCCCTTTGGACCGACCTTTTCGCACCTGATCGGTTACATCGGCCGCATCAGTCAGAAGGACAAGCTGGCCTTGCAGGAGGCAGGGCGCTGGTCGGCCTATCGCGGGGCCCAGTACATTGGCAAGGCCGGGATCGAGAAGCGTTACGAGGAATGGCTGCACGGTCAGACGGGCTTTGAGCATATGGAGGTTGATGCGGGGGGGCGGGCTCTCCGTTCGCTGGGACGGACCCCGGCCCTGGCAGGAACCAATCTGAATTTGCATGTGGATGCCGGTCTGCAACAAGTGGCCGAGGCGGCGTTTGGCCCCTATCGCGGGGCACTGGTGGCCCTGGACCCCAATAATGGGGGGCTGCTGGCGTTGTTGTCCAAGCCGGGTTACGACCCGAATCTGTTTGTGGATGGAATTGATGTCGATACTTGGCGCGGGCTCAATGAATCGCTCGACAAGCCGCTGGTTAATCGTGCCTTGCGCGGGGTCTATCCGCCCGCTTCGACAATCAAGCCCTTTATGGCCCTGGCGGGCCTGGAGCTGGGTCTGATCAAGCCGTCGGACAGTTTCACCGACCCGGGGTATTTCAGCTTGTCGGCCGGGGGGCATCGGTTTCGCGACTGGAAGAAGGATGGGCATGGGACGGTGGACCTGCATAAATCCATCGTCACCTCCTGCGACACTTATTACTACCGCCTTGCCAACCAGATGGGCATCGAGCGTATGCATGACTTTCTGGTGCAGTTCGGCCTAGGCGAGCGCAGCGGGGTGGATTTGGACGGCGAGTTGGCCGGTTTGATGCCGAATGCAGCCTGGAAAACGCGGCGCTTCAAGCAGCCCTGGTGGCCTGGCGAGACGGTGATCGCCGGGATTGGGCAGGGTTATGTGCTGACCACACCGATGCAGCTGGCTGTGGCGACCATGGCGATCGCTAATGAGGGAGTCGTTTACAAGCCGCAGATCGTCCGCACCTGGCGTGATCCCAAGGATGGCCGCCTCCATACAGCGGCCCCCGAGGTAGTGCGCAAGCTAGACCTGGATCCCAAACACCTGCGTTTGGTTAAGGCGGCGATGCAGGCGGTCACCCAGCCGGGCGGAACGGCGGCTGGGGCCGGCGCCGGGGCAACCTATAGCTTTGCCGGTAAGACCGGAACCGCCCAGGTGGTGGCCATGAATGCGGCCGGGCGCAGTGTCAGCGGATCGGCGCGACATCGTGACCATGCCCTGTTTATCGCCTTCGCGCCGGTCGATAAGCCGACTATTGCATTGGCTGTGATGGTTGAAAATGGGGGACATGGCGGCTCCACGGCGGCTCCGATCGCCCGCAAGGTACTGGACTATTGGTTCTTGGGGCAGACGACACCGGGTGCGGCAGCCATGCCTGCGCCGGGGCTGGCAGAGGCGACAACCGGAGAGGGAGATCATGCAGATTGAGCCTAGGATTGCGGACCTCGTCCGGGCGGGCCTGCGCCGCGTATTCAGCCATGCCGACCCGGTTTTGCTGGGACTGATTCTAGCCTTGCTGGCCCTGAGTACCCTGACGGTGGCCAGCGCGACCAGCGGCGCTTATCTGGCGAGACACTTGACTAACATGAGCGTGGCCCTGGTGGCGATGTTGCTTCTCTCGCATGTGCCGCCGCAGGTGTTGATTCGCTTTGCGGCCCCGCTTTATATACTCGGTTTGCTTTTGCTCCTGGGTGTGGCGGCAGCCGGGGATGTGGTCAATGGTTCGCGGCGTTGGCTCAATCTCGGCGTGACCAGCATCCAGCCTTCCGAGTTGATGCGCCTGGCGGTGCCGATGGCCATGGCCGCTTATCTGCATTACCGTCAGGAACATTTGCACAACCGTCATTTTGCCCTGGCCGGTCTGCTTCTGATCTTGCCGGTTGCCCTGATCCTGCGCCAACCAGATCTGGGTACCAGTCTGCTGATCCTGGCCTCCGGATTTTTTGTCCTGTTCCTGGCGGGGCTGGCCTGGCGGGTCATGGCCGGTTTGGCCCTGCTCCTGGGGGCGATCGTGCCCCTGGCCTGGATGTTTTTTCTGCATGACTATCAGAAGCAGCGGGTTCTGACCTTGTTTGATCCGACGAGTGACCCGCTCGGCGCGGGCTATCACATTATCCAATCCACCATCGCGATTGGCTCGGGTGGTCTTTTTGGCAAGGGTTGGGGTCAAGGAACGCAGGCCCGCCTCGACTTTCTGCCGGAGGGCCATACCGATTTTGTTTTCGCGGTGTACTCCGAGGAGTTTGGCTTATTGGGCAACCTGGTGTTGCTGGCCATCTACGCCGTCATGGTTGCGCGGGGCCTCACCCTTTCCTATAACGCCTCGGGCCTGTTCGGTCGTTTGTTGTGCGGCGCCATATCGCTGACCTTCTTTACCTATGCCCTGGTCAACATGGGCATGGTTTCTGGTCTTTTGCCGGTGGTGGGGGTGCCCCTGCCGCTGGTGAGCTATGGCGGAACTTCCATGGTGACAGTCTTGCTTGGATTTGGTATCTTGATGAGCGTTGCGTCGAATAAGAGCTTGGTAAAAACATGAGCTTGCTGTTGAAAGCTGCGGTTATTTCGAGCTTGTCTGCTGGTCTGGCCAGCTTGCTGGGCGGCTGCGCGGCCCCGGTGACAACGCAGCCCCCAGCTCCGGCTGCCAATGGCCTGGCGATGACGCCATCCGCGCTTCCACCCTATAACGGCGGCGGCTATTACAAGGATGATGGCCCGGGAGCGAATCCCCCGACCAATCTGGAGGCCGTCCCGGATGCGGTCCCTCGGGCCGAACCTCTGCACCGCTATGCCAACGACACCTATCGGGTCATGGGCGTCTCCTACACCCCGGACACTACGGGCCGGCCGTTTAAGCAAAAAGGCTTGGCGTCTTGGTATGGGCGCAAATTCCACGGCAAGCCGACCTCTTCCGGCGAGCTCTATGACATGTATGGCATGACGGCGGCGCATCGGACCCTGCCGATCCCGTCCTTTGTGCGCGTCACCAATGTCGAGAACGGTCGCAGCGTGGTCTTGCGGGTCAACGACCGGGGGCCGTTCCACAAAGATCGAGTGATTGATCTGTCCTATACGGCAGCCTACAAGCTGGATATTTTGAAGGGCGTGACGCGCGTCGAGGTGGAGCGCATTGACCCGGAACGCACGGCTACCCCGAATGTCCCGCCAGAACCAGAGCCTCTGGCTGAACCGATCCGCATTTACAAGGCACCGGAAGTCGCGGTGCTACGCGCCCAGCCCTTGTCGAGTGAGACGGCCCAAGCCGGGGGCGAGCCGATCTGGCTGCAAGTGGGCGCCTTTGCCAAACGCGAGACGGCCGCGCAACTGCAGCAGCAGGCCGGCCAGATCTTGGGGGCGAACCGGGTGGTCCAGCGCGAAGGCGGTGGCCTGGTGCGGGTCCAAGCGGGCCCCTTCGCCTCGCCAAGTGAGGCCGACCAGGCCAGCCAGCGGCTGACCGAGCAACTGGGTTTGCGACCGTATCGCGTTACCGAGGTCAAGCCAACGATTGTGGAGAAGGTGAGCACGGCTCAACCGCCCGCCGCCGCAGAGCCGGTCAACGCCGCGCCAACCCTAGCCCAAGGGCCGGCCGCAGCGCCGGCGTCAGGCCCTGTTGTGGCGCCGGCTCCCGGCCTCTATCTGCAAGTCGGTGCGGTCTCGAAAACGGAGGCAGCCGATGCCCTGGTGGCGCGGATGGGCACGGCGACCGGGCCAGGCGTACACCGCATTGAGGCGGGTGCGCTGATCAAGATCCAGACTGGGCCGTTTGCCACACCGGCGCAGGCTGACGAAGTGGCCGCTGCCCTGGAAAAGATCCTCGGCGTAAAACCCTTCCGCATTACGCGCTGATTGCCGGGAGAAATCATGCGCTTACGGCTGGGCAGTCTTCTGGCATGGCTGTGCGCCTATTCCATGGCCGTGCTGGCCGAACCGGTGGTCAGTCCGGCACCGCCGGCCGTGGCGGCGCGAGCGTGGCTCTTGGTCGATGCCAACAGCGGCCGTACCCTGGCCGAGCAACAGGCCGACAGTAGCGTCGAACCCGCGTCGCTGACCAAACTGATGACGGCCTACCTGACCTTTGCCGCTGTGCGTGATCAGCGTCTGACTCTGGAACAGCAGGTTCCGGTATCCGAGGCGGCCATGAGGGTCAGCGGAGCGCGGATGTTCTTGCTTCCGGCAACACCACCCACGGTGGATGCCTTGTTGCATGGCCTGGTCACGGTGTCGGCAAACGATGCGGCAGTGGCTCTGGCCGAGGCTGTGGCCGGCAGCGAGGCGATCTTTGTCCAGAGCATGAACCGGGAAGCGCGCCGGCTGGGCATGAACCAGACCCGCTTCATGAACGCCACAGGCCTGCCGCACCCGGAGCATCGGACGACCGCGCGTGATTTGGTGCGCCTGACGCGGGCCTTGCTGCGCGATTTTCCCCAGCACTATCCGCGGTTTGCCGAGCGTGCCTACACCTACAACCGGATCACGCAGTCCAACCGCAACGCTTTATTGTGGTTGGACCCGCATGTTGACGGCCTGAAGACCGGGTATACCGCAACGGCTGGATATGCCTTGGCGGCCTCGGCGCGGCGGGAAAATCGGCGCTTGATCTCGGTGCTCATGGGGGCAGCAACGGAAGCGGCCCGGACGACGGACAGCCTGCGTCTGTTGAACTATGGCTTTGCGAACTTCGAGACCCTGCGCTTGTATTCGGCCAGACAGGGTGTGGCGAGTCTGGAGGTCTTTCATGGCCAGCGAAACCGCCTGGAAGTTGGCTTTCTTGCTGATTTTTATGTCACGGTAGCCCGGGGCAGCGGCCCGCTAAAGGCGCAGGTCATTCGCCGCGAACCCTTGCTGGCGCCCTTCCGTCTGGGCCAGACCGTTGCGACCTTGCGGGTGACGGCGGGCGAGCAGACGGTGGGCGATTTTCCCTTGCAGGCCTTGGCCGAGATGGAACGGGCCGGTTTTCTCGGCCGGCTTTGGGATAATCTGCGCTTGAAATATCGGCAGTGGAGCAAACACTGATGGAGCTTTGAGATATGGCAGTTAGCGAGACCGGAACCTTGTTGCAATTTCCCTGCGCCTTCCCGATCAAGGTGGTCGGGTTGAGCAGCGCCGATTTTGTACAGCAGATCACGGCCTTGGTACAGGCGGAAGTCCCTGACTTCAGGCCCGAGACGGTGGCGCTGCGGACCTCGCAGGGCGGCAAATACCTGGCGCTGACGGTGACGCTGACGGCCCGCTCGCAAGCTCAGCTTGATGCGCTGTATGCGGCGCTGACGCGTCATCCAGGTGTCAAATTTGTGTTGTAAAGTGTGACTATTTCTTCGAGTACGACGAACATGGCCAAGAAACGCATCGGTATCCTGACCGCCGGGGGCGACAGTCCCGGCCTTAACGCGGCCATTCGCGCGGTCGGCAAAGCGTGCCTGGGGCATCATGGCATTCAGATCATCGGTTTCCGGGATGGTTTCCGGGGCCTGGCCGAGAACCGCAGCATGGCGCTGGATGGCGGTCAACTCTCGGGCATCCTCACGCAAGGCGGCACCTTGTTGGGGACCAGCCGCGACAAACCGCACCGGATGATGGTGAACGGCCAACTGGCCGACATGACCGACGCGATTGCCCGTAATTACAAAGAGAACGGTCTGGACGGCCTAGTTTGCCTGGGCGGCAATGGCACGCAAAAAAACGCCCTGCGCCTAGCAAACAAAGGCCTCAATGTCATCCATTTGCCCAAGACCATCGATAACGATGTCTGGGGCACAGACATGACCTTCGGTTTTGATACGGCGCTCGGCATTGCCACCGAGGCGATCGATCGTTTGCACAGCACGGCGCACAGCCACCATCGCATCATTGTGGTCGAGATCATGGGCCATCATGCGGGTTGGCTGGCCTTGGGTGCGGGCGTTGCGGGTGGCGCAGATGTCATTTTGCTGCCTGAAATTCCGTATACGGTGGAGAGTGTTGCCGAGGCAATTCGTGAGCGTAGTCGCAATGGCAAGCCCTTCTCCATCGTGGCGGTCGCTGAAGGGGCGCTCTCGCTGGAACATCATGCGGCGCTCAAGGTCGCGGCCGGTAAAAAGAAAAAGGTTGAGGCGGAGACCGAGCTGGTCCTGGCCAGCCGAACCCTGCGGCTCTCCGAGCAGTTGCAGAAACTGACGGGATTAGAGGCGCGCGTCACCATCTTGGGCCATTTGCAACGGGGCGGAGCCCCGTCTGCCGCCGATCGTCTGTTGGCGACCCGCTTGGGTACGGCGGCTGCAGACTTGGTCGCCGATGGCACCTATGGCGTCATGGTGGCTGCGGTGGGTGAGGGAACGCAGCCCGTGGCCCTTGATGTGGTGGCCGGCAAGATCAAAACCGTTCCGCTCGAGCATGAGTGGATTGCCAGTGCGCGCCGAGTAGGTACCAACTTTGGCGACTGAGTCCTTGCAGCAAGCCATTGGCCGCCAGCGTCAGGCTTTGGCGGAGATGCTGACGCAACCACTGGCCGATGCGGCCCACGCCGCCAGCGCGGTATGGGGCAATGCGGCGCACCTCAACGACGCCTTGGAGGCGGCTATCCACGGTCTGCCGTATTGCAAGTTCATGTATGCCCTGCGGCCGGATGGTATTCAGGTTAGCGATAACCTGATGCAAAACGGCCGTGATGCCGGCGATGTCGGTCGGGATCGGTCGCAGCGCCCTTACATGCGTGAGGCCGTGCCCATAAGCGGTTTTTTGTTGTCACAGGCCTATATCAGCATGCGGGTGAAGCGCCCGTCGCTGACGGCAATCCAGCTGGTCCGCGATGACACCGGTCATGTGCTGGGTTATATCGGCGCCGATTTTGACTTGCGCGATCTGCCGTTGACCCGCGAATTGGCCGATGAGCCGCGCAACTGGCGTCAGATCAAAGGCGATCCGGCGATTCGCGGCACGGTGTTTCATCAGTCGCGTAGCGATAGCCAGATGGACCTCCATATCGACACCGTGTTGGGGGTAATGGAGGAGCTGATCCTCGACCATGGTGTCTTCCACTGCAAACTGCATCTGTCCAGCAGCCGGCTGACGCTGTGGCTGATGGACGACCCCTATCGTTACCGTCTGCTGGATATTGCTAGCCTGACCCGGCCGGATATCTGTCTGACCTTCCCGAGATGTAATTACCCATCGGCAATACCGTCTAAAAACGAAGTCTGCGCGCACTTTCGGGAGGGTTCACGGTGTGGGGCCGCGGTTCCCGGCGCGGCGCTGATCCCGGCTGAGCGCATTCGCGACATCCTGCAGGCCATCAAGCGCCTGCGTTTCATCGACGAGACCTTCTATCTGCGCTCGGCGACCCTGAATATCTTTAACGGTATGGTGGCCCTGACCTTCTCCTGCGACGGGACGCATTATTTGCCTTGGGACGAGTTCCTCTCCAAGGGCGATGCCTTCTGGGTCAGCGGGGAGACGAGCAATAACCCATGAGGTGTGGGGCACGGGGTTATGAGGCGCAGAGGCCTGTCGTGACACCGCCTATTCAGGTGCGCTCGCTGGGCCGGGTACCCTATGAAGCGACCTGGCGTGCCATGCAGTCCTTCACGGCAGGCCGCGACGCCCATACCGAGGACGAAGTCTGGCTGGTGGAACATGCGCCGATCTTCACCCTGGGCCAGGCCGGGCGGCGTGAACACCTGCTGACGGAGGTGGGTATCCCGGTGCTAACCATTGATCGCGGCGGTCAGGTGACCTATCACGGCCCGGGGCAGGTGATCGCGTATGTCCTGTTGGATCTGCGCCGGCGTGGCTATGGCGTCAAGGAGTTGGTGCGGCGTCTGGAGCAGGCGGTCATTGAGGTCCTGGCCGCCGAGGGGATCGTGGCAACGCGCCGGGCCGGGGCGCCGGGGGTCTATGTCGGAACGGGTGAGGGTGAAGCCAAGATTGCGGCCTTGGGCCTGCGCATCCGCAACGGTTGTAGCTACCACGGCCTCAGTCTTAATGTGGCGATGGACTTGAGTCCTTTTGCGGCCATCAACCCGTGCGGTTATGCGGGTCTGGCCGTGACACAGATGCAGGACCAAGGCTGCTCTCTAAGCCCCGCCCGCGTTGCCGAGCGGCTTACGGAGTGTCTGTTGCGCCTACTTTGAGGGGCTTCCGTTGCCGGCATAATCGGCCAAGATGGCGCGCATATCCGCCTCCCACTGGCTGAGCAGCGGGCGCGACCAGGTATCGGAGAAGAACTGGCGCCAGTATTCAAAGTCGTCACTCATCAGCGCGACCTCATCCTTGCGCAGGATCATGACAATGCGCAGGGGCAACATTTGCATCAGGAGTGGGGCCTTCTCTTCCGCCTCGCGTACGGCCTCGGCCTTGCCAATGAAAAAGAGCCGCACATGGGGGTTATCAAATCCCCGCTTGGTCAGGGCACTGTCCACGGGTTGCAGCTTGACGATGGTGTAACCGTGGTTCGCGGCCGCGCCGGCAAGATCGTCGAAGGCGGCCCGGGGATCGGTTTTTTTGCTGGCGATGAGGGGGGCCGCCTGGACGCTACCCAGGCTAAGGGCCAGGAGGCAGAGCAGGCTGCCGGCGACCTTGATGGCGGCTGTGATGGTGACCTTGATGGCGCGGTTCACAGGGACACCTCATCCATGATGGCGAGATAGTCGCGCTTTAGTTCGAGGCAATCCGGATGCAGGAGAGGGTTGTTGAGGCCCTCCGAGACCCAGGCTGGATTAATGGCAATCAGGGACACGCTGCCATTTTCGGCCTCAACCAGGGTGAACCGGCAGGGCAGGATTTGCGCGGCACGCACATCGATGTTGAGGGCGCGCTCCATCTTGGCAAAATTGCAAAAATAGATGATGCGGACTTTACGCCCCTCCAGGGTTTGTGGAACCAGACGGGCATCGGCCGCCTGCTGACGCACAAAGGTGTAGTTGTGGTTGGTAATCGCGTTAATGAGGGCGGTATTCGCCTGGTCGAGGCTGTAACCGGGCAGGCTCCGGATCAGGATCGGCATTTCATCGGCGGCAGAGGTGCCACCAACCAGCGTGAGGAACAGGAGCAGGGTCAGGCGAAGCATCGTTCGTAGCATATGAACCCTTCGGAGCAAGGGTCCTAAGTATAAATCACGACATACGGCAGTAGACATATTGCGAGCGCATGAAAAACCCCCGACCGGACGCAGTCGGACATCTCGCTTCGGGAATCATAAACCGCGATAGATGCAACCGGCGCGGTCGGTTTCCTGGACCCGGACCTCCGCCAGGCCAGGCAGTTGAGGCAGAAGTCGCGTCCAGAACCAAAGCGCCAAATGCTCGCTGGTCGGGTTTTCGAGGCCGTGAATCTCGTTCAAAGTGCGGTGATCCAGCTGGTCCCGCAAGGTATTGCAGACGGTCTCAAGCTCGGAAAAATCGCAGACCCAGCCCAGGGCGGGGTCGAGCGGTCCGCTGACCCGGACTTCCAGGCGGAAACTGTGGCCGTGCAGACGCGAACACGGGTGTTCGCTGGGCAGATTCGGAAGCCGCCGGGCGGCTTCAAGACGGAAACGGTAGAAGAGTTCCATGCTGAGACGCGTGCGGGTTCCAGCGCCTTAGCCGCGCCGCATCGAATCGAAAAAGTCGGCGTTGTTTTTGGTGATGCGGACCTTGTCGACGAGGAACTCCATGGCCGCCAGATCGTCCATCGGGTAGAGCAGTTTGCGCAGCACCCAGGTCTTTTGCAGGACATCGGGCTTGATCAGCAATTCTTCCTTGCGGGTACCGGAGCGGTTGACATTGATGGCCGGGTAAACGCGCTTCTCGGCCATGCGGCGGTCGAGGTGAATCTCCATGTTGCCGGTGCCTTTGAATTCTTCGTAGATCACATCGTCCATGCGACTGCCCGTATCGATCAGGGCGGTGGCCAGAATAGTGAGCGAGCCCCCTTCTTCGATGTTGCGCGCAGCCCCGAAGAAACGCTTGGGTTTTTGGAGGGCGCTGGCATCGACACCACCGGTCAGAACCTTGCCGGAGGATGGGGCCACGGTGTTGTAGGCCCGGGCCAGACGGGTGATGGAGTCGAGCAGAATGACGACATCCTTCTTGTGCTCGACCAGCCGGCGGGCCTTGGCGATGACCATCTCAGCCACTTGTACATGGCGGGCAGCCGGTTCGTCGAAGGTGGAGGCAACGACCTCGCCGCGTACGGTGCGCGACATCTCGGTCACTTCTTCCGGGCGCTCATCAATTAGCAGGACGATGAGGACGGCGTCCGGG
>Ga0116204_1001744_pt1 | contig 12073 bp, 8 predicted proteins | sample LakKivwa52mmetaG_FD_94481 | JGI IMG/M metagenome (GOLD analysis project Ga0116204, IMG submission 94481) | Anoxic lake water microbial communities from Lake Kivu, Rwanda to study Microbial Dark Matter (Phase II) - Lake Kivu water 52m metaG | ecosystem: Environmental > Aquatic > Freshwater > Lake ...
TATTCTGATGAATGCGAATACTTTAGTAAAGGTTGAGTTTAATAAAATTAATGCCTCTTTTGCATTTGAAAACTTTAATCTCATTTGTCGTCTAATTGATCAGAAATATCCCAACTATGAAGCAGTCATACCTACTCAGAATCCGAATAAACTGATTGTCAACAGAAATGAACTGATTAATTTGCTGCGAAGAGCGACCATTTATGCAAACCAATCCACCCATCAGGTTAGGTTTATTATTGCAGGTCAGACGCTCACTCTAAGAGCTGAAGATATTGATTTTGCCAACGAGGCCGTAGAGTCAATCCAGTGTAATTATGATGGAACTGATATGGAAATTGGGTTTAATGCAAAATTTATTGTTGAAATGCTTCAGAATCTTGATAATGACACTGTTTTGTTTGAACTTTCCGAATCGAAAAGAGCCGGTTTGATTTTGCCTTCAGAACAAGCAAATCCGGATGAGGAAATACTGATGCTTGTGATGCCGGTCATGATTGCCGGATAAAATATGGATAGTATTGTTGAATTTATTAAGAACGTGGTGTTTCATCCTTCACCACGTTCTTTTTATTTGCTGTCGGCAGCAGCTATTGTATTATACAGAATTCCTGTTGTTGACAGAATTTTAAGAACATTTCACACATTGTTACACGAAAGCGGACATGCATTTGCTGCTTTGCTGACAGGAGGGAAAAACCACAGAATGGAATTGAATCCAAATATGAGTGGTTTGACAATTACTGAAAGTAAATCAAAATTTCATCAGTTTATTATTTCAATCAGCGGATATCCATTTGCTTCGGCATTTGCTTTCGGAGGAATTTTTCTGATCACACATGATATAACAGGTGTATTTATGATTACTTTATTAGTCTTAACCGCTTTTCAGTTACTAATGAATATCAGAAACCTGTATGGTATTATATGGTCATTGGCTGTGATTGCACTGATGTTTTTACTGCTTTTAAAAATGCCTCAGTTAATGTGGGCCACCGGTGTTGTTGTCAATTCAGTTGTTTTATTTGAATCTTTTGTAATGGCAGGGCATATTCTGTTGTTAAGTTTTAAAAAGCCAAAGATGGCTGGTGATGCTGCAAATTTACATGCTCTGACGGGAATTCATGCATTGATTTGGGGTGTTTTCTTTTTTGCTCAGGCTGCTTTCTTTGTATTCATTTCTGTCAGTCAAATCATAATCTGGGATGGTTATCTTTAAAAGAAAATAAATAATACAACAAACAGGAAATCAGTTGACCAATTTCCTGCTTATCAAAGATATAAACAAAAGAACTGTGACCTAAACGCTTGGATATTTTCTGAAAATATCTTCTGATTTCATAAGGATATCAATATATTGTGCACGTTTATATGCAAACATATCTTTAGAATTCACGGCTGAAAGTTTTCCTCTGAAGTCTGAAAGTGAAGAATAATTCTTTGATTCCATCCATTGTTTCATTTCTGAAAGTATTTCTGCGATGACGTCAACTTTGTTTTTATAGAGAGTACTAACAACCTGAACAGTATCAGCCCCTGCAAGTATCATCTTAATGACATCATTACCTGAGAATATTCCGGTGTTTGCACAAATACTTCCATTAACCTTACTGTAAAGCAGACCGGCATAACGCAGTGGAAGGCGATTGTCTTCGGGATGACTAAGATTATAGGGAAAATGATGTATTTCACGGTCAAGGTCAAAATCGGGCTGAAATAGACGATTAAAGAGAACAAATCCTTTGACTCCGAGATTGTCGAATTTTTTAACAACATTAAGAATGTTTGAATAGAAAGGACTGAGTTTAACGGCAACTGGCATTTTCACTGTATTTATCACTGCCTGTGCAGCTTCTACCTGAGCCATAATAACATCATGCCCTGATGTTTCCATGTTAATATTGTCTGCATAGAAATTTAATTCAAGACCTGCAACTCCCATATCTTCAATTTTTTTTGCATATTCAGTCGAGGTGTCAACATGAATGGCGTTAAGACTTGCTAATACCGGAATATTGAGCATTTTTACAATCCTTGCAAGATTGAAAAGATATTCCTCCGGGCCGGCATGGTCAATATTGGGAAACAAACTTGTCATTTCGGCATGTCGTTCATTGAACTCATCAAGCTGATTTCCCATTTTCAGGTTTTCAAGCTGAATTTGTTCTTCAAAAAGTGATTTATAGACTACTGCTGCAGCCCCTGCTTCTTCAATTTTTCTCAAAGTTTTGTCATCAATAGAAAGATTGCATGATCCCACAATAACGGGGTTTTTCAGGGGGATGCCCATGTAAGTAGTATTCAGGTTGATCATATTATTGAAAGTTTAATGTGGTACATAAATATAACAATTCAAAATTACAATTTTTTTTGGAAAGTCAGCAAAAAACCAAAAAAATTCAGCCTTTCTGTTTCATTTTTTTTTCATAATTTCGCCATGATTTTTGAGCACGTTAACAATACATAATATATGAAAAAGAAAAAATTTATCACATGTGACGGTAATCATGCCGCTTCACATGTAGCTTACATGTTCAGCGAAGTTGCTGCAATTTATCCGATTACTCCTTCATCAAATATGGCAGAAAATGTGGATGAATGGGCTGCTTTTGGAAGAAAGAACGTATTTGGTGATACTGTTCAGGTTGTTGAAATGCAATCCGAAGCCGGAGCAGCAGGTGCTGTTCATGGTAGTTTGCAATCAGGGTTACTTACATCAACCTATACAGCATCTCAGGGATTGCTGTTGATGATTCCAAATATGTACAAGATTGCCGGTGAATTGCTCCCGGGTGTATTTCATGTTTCTGCACGCAGCCTTGCTGCTCAGGCATTGTCTATCTTCGGTGATCATAGTGACGTAATGAGTACGCGTCATACAGGGTTTGCAATGTTAGCCACAGGTTCTGTTCAGGAGATTATGGATATCGGTGCCATTGCACATTTTGCAGCCATCAAAACAAGAGTACCTTTTCTGCACTTTTTTGATGGATTTCGTACTTCACATGAGGTTCAGAAAGTTGAGTATTTTGATAATGATGAATTATATCCTTTACTTGATTTAGAGGCATTGAAAGCTTTCAGAAACAATGCACTGAATCCTGAACACCCTGTAACCAGAGGAACAGCTCAGAATCCGGATATTTATTTTCAGTCACGCGAAGTTGCCAACAAATTCTACGACGAAGTGCCTGATATCGTTGAAAACTATATGCAGGAAATTAGCAAAATGACCGGTCGTGAGTATCATCCTTTTGTTTATTATGGAGCATCTGATGCAGAAAGTATTGTTATAGCCATGGGATCAATAACAGATACTCTGAAAGAAGTTGTAGATTATCTTAATGCTTCAGGCAAGAAGACGGGAATAATTGCTGTTCATTTGTACAGACCATTTTCAGCAAAATATTTTTTCAATGTGCTGCCAAAAACGGTGAAACGTATTTCTGTTCTTGATCGCACAAAAGAGCCCGGAGCTAACGGAGAACCATTGTATCTTGATATTAGAGATTTGTTTTATGGCAAGCCTGATGCACCGATGATTATCGGAGGTCGCTATGGATTAAGCTCAAAAGACACAACTCCGGCACAAATGATTTCTGTTTTTGAAAACCTGATGTCAGATCATCCGAAAAACAGATTCACGGTAGGGATTTATGATGATGTAACTCACCTTTCTCTTCCTGTTGGGGAAGAAATCGGAATTTTACATCCGAGTATATATTCAGCCAAGTTTTATGGCTTAGGTGCAGATGGTACAGTTGGAGCAAATAAAAATTCAATCAAGATTATTGGTGAGAATACTGATAAATATTGTCAGGCATATTTTGCTTACGACTCTAAAAAGTCTGGTGGATTTACAACATCACACCTGCGTTTTGGTGATGTTCCCATTAGAGCACCATACCTTGTAAATACTGCTGATTTTGTTGCATGTCATAAACCATCCTATATTTATCAGTATGATATGCTTAAAGGGATTAAGAAAAACGGAGTTTTTCTTCTGAATACAATTTGGGATATTGAAGAAACAATTGAAAAACTTCCCAACAAAATGAAACGTGTTTTGGCAAAGAAAAATATACGCTTTTATGTGATCAATGCCACTGCAATAGCTGAAGAAATAGGCCTTGGCGGCAGAATCAATACCATTATGCAGTCAGCCTTTTTCAAAATTGCTGAAATCATTCCATATGAAAAAGCTGTAACGGATATGAAAAAAGCGATTGAAAAGGATTTCCGCCGTAAGGGTGATATGATTGTCAATATGAACAATGCCGCTGTTGATCGTGGTGGACAGGTTCTTGAAGTAAGTGTGCCAAAAGAGTGGGCTGAGCTGAAAGATGAACCACTACCAGTTCCTGCAGGAGTTTCTGAGTTTTATGAAAAAGTTGCACATGTCATCAATAGTCAGGCCGGTGATACTTTGCCTGTGTCAACCTTCTTAGGTAGAGAAGACGGTACTTTTCCGGCTGGAACAACAAAATATGAAAAACGTGGTATTGCCGTTAATGTTCCTGAATGGATTCCCGAAAGCTGTATTCAATGTAATCAATGTTCCTATATTTGTCCTCATGCTGCAATCAGACCGTTTCTTCTTACTGATGAAGAAAAGACCAAAGCACCTGATGGGATTCAAACCATTCGTGGAATCGGAGGATTCAAGGAATATAACTTCCGCATGCAGGTGAGCGTTCTCGACTGTACAGGATGCGGCAATTGTGTTGATATTTGCCCTTCCAAATCCAAAGCACTTGAGATGAAGCATCTTGAAACACAAATGCACGAACAGAATCATTTTGATTATCTTGATGCTGTTGTTGGATATAAAGATCAGGTTGGAGATAAATATAAAACAGTGAAGAACAGTCAGTTTGCTCAGCCTTTATTTGAGTTTTCAGGAGCTTGTGCAGGTTGTGGGGAAACCCCGTATATCAAAAATATCACTCAATTATTTGGTGAGAGAATGATTGTTTCTAATGCTACCGGATGCTCTTCTATTTATGGTGGTTCGGCTCCTTCAACACCATATACTGCAAATTATAAATCAGGTAAAGGCGTTGCATGGGCAAATTCTTTGTTTGAGGATAATGCTGAATATGGATTTGGTATGGCAGTGGGTATTCGTAAAATCCGTGAACGTATTGCCCATGAAATGCAGGAGGAAATTGGTGCCGGCACTGTTTCTGCTGAACTAAAACAGGGAATTGAAAACTGGATCAACACAATGAATGATGGTGTTGCATCAACTTCAGCCAGCGAAGAGCTTGTTGCTTTACTGAAAAAGGAGAAAAGTGAATTTGCAAAAAAACAACTTGAGTTTGAACAGTATTTTGTGAAAAAATCAGTTTGGATTATCGGAGGTGATGGCTGGGCTTATGATATTGGCTACGGTGGATTGGATCATGTGATTGCTTCGGGTGAGGATGTCAATATACTTGTACTTGATACTGAAGTGTATTCCAATACCGGAGGTCAGGCATCAAAATCAACTCCTGTAGGTGCGGTTGCAAAATTTGCTGCATCAGGAAAAAGGGTACGCAAAAAAGACCTTGGGATGATGGCCATGTCATACGGATATGTGTATGTTGCTCAGGTGTCTCTTGGAGCCAGCCAATCTCAGTTTTTTAATGCCATCAAGGAAGCTGAAATGTACAATGGTCCTTCAATAATTATTGCATATTCTCCATGTATTAACCATGGTCTGAATGAAGGAATGGGAAGAACTCAATATCAAACCAAGTTTGCCGTTGAATCAGGATACTGGCAAATGTTCAGGTACAATCCAATGCTTGAAAAAGATGGAAAGAATCCGTTCACTCTGGATTCAAAAGAGCCAGACTGGGAATTATTCCAGAAATTTCTCAATTCAGAAGTGCGTTATACTTCACTGAAGAAATCTTTCCCCAAAGAAGCCGCCGAATTATTTACTGCAGCTCAGGAAAATGCTATGTGGAGATATAAACAGTACAAACGGATGGCTGAAGCAAAGTATTAACAGTTAATTGCTAATAGTTATTAGTTGTTATAAGATAGATTATGGTTTGATGATGTGGGGTTTACAATTGCCTTTATGTAATAGTCAATTGTAAAAATTCATATACAGTTCTTATAGGAGTGCTTTGTTTTATGATTAAAAAGTAAATGAATGACTTTATTTGAAATTATTATCATTGCTATTGTTGAGGGTCTTACCGAATTTTTACCGGTGTCTTCAACAGGTCACATGATTTTAACTCAGGCTGTTTTAGGCGTTGAGAGTACTGATTTTACCAAAATGTTTATCGTTAATATTCAGTTTGGTGCAATTCTGTCAGTGGTTGTTCTGTATTGGAAGAGATTTTTTCAGAACATCAGATTTTATTTAAAGCTTCTCGTTGCTTTTATTCCTGCAGCAGTGATTGGTTTTCTGGCCGGAGATTATATTGATATGCTCCTTGAGAGTGTTTTGGTTGTTGCTGTTTCGTTGTTTCTTGGAGGTATTGTTCTGATTGGAATTGATAAATGGCTTGCAAAAGTAACACATCAAAATGAAATTTCTTATCCCAAAGCATTTAAAATCGGATTATTTCAATGTATTGCAATGATACCGGGTGTTTCAAGATCAGCAGCTACGATCATTGGAGGAATGACGCAAAAGCTTGATAGAAAAACAGCAGCTGAATTTTCATTTTTTCTTGCTGTTCCGACTATGTTTGCTGCATCTGGATATAAATTATATAAGGGTATAGATCTTTTGACAATTGAAAACCTGCCTGCTTTGGCAATTGGCAATGCTGTTGCTTTTGTGGTTGGGATGATTGCAATAAAAGGATTCATTGCTTTTCTGACCAAATATGGATTTAAGGTGTTCGGATGGTATAGAATCATCTTAAGTATAATAATTTTTATACTTCTGCTAGCAGGAGTTGACATGTCAATCATATAAAATGCTATACGAATATCAGAGAGGAAAACTTTTGTTATTTGATAAACCACTTCATTGGACATCATTTGATCTTGTAAATTATGTTCGTCTTGAGTTGAGGAGAAAAGCAGCAATCAAAGAACTGAAAGTTGGTCATGCCGGAACATTGGACCCATTGGCATCTGGTCTTGTGATCATCTGCACCGGTTTGTGGACAAAGAAAATCAATGAGTTTCAGGATATGGAAAAGGAGTATATCGGGCAGATCACATTGGGAGCCACAACTCCCTCCTTTGATATGGAAACCGAAATTGATGCTTCTTATCCAACGGAACATATTACTAACGAGATGATTTATGAAGCTGCTCAGTCTTTTCTCGGAGAGATTGAACAATATCCGCCCATTTTTTCTGCAATAAAAGTAAAGGGACAGCGCGCATACGAGTATGCCAGAAAAGGAGAAGAAGTGGTTATGAAACCAAAAATCGTCCACATTTATTCTTTTGACATTAATCTTATTGAAGATCATATAATTACTTTCAGAATAAAGTGCAGCAAGGGAACCTACATTCGTTCAATTGCAAATGATATTGGAAAGAAGCTCGGTTCCGGAGGATATTTATCAAAACTGAGGCGTACTGCAATCGGTGAATACATGGTTGTCAAGGCCATTACCCCGCAGCAATTTACTGATGAATTGCTCAGCAATCTTGAAATTTAGTCTTTGTATATTGGAATTCAAGCTTCTTTCAACTATTTTGTAACTTTGCATCATGTAAGTCGTCAGATCTTAATAAGAAATCTTTGTCGTTGAACTTCAGGATATTATTTTCAGTTTTCTTTATTTCACTTTGCTTAGCCGGAAATTCTCAGCAGGTAAAAGGTGTAGTTACTGATGCATCTGGGAATCCCTTGCCGGCAGTCAATGTGTTTATCAAAAATACAACGACGGGTTCTACTTCGGGTGTGGACGGAAAATTCAGATTTGAGGTTAAACAGGGAACACAGACAATCGTTTTCCGTATTCTTGGTTATGAAACAGTTGAACAGGAAGTTGATATCAGCGGAAACAGACCAATTGAACTGAATATCTCATTGAAGGAGCAAAGTGTTTTACTGAATGAAGCTGTTGTTTATGCCGACCGAAGAGATATTGCTAAAAAAGTAATGCGTGGAGCAAGGGAAAACAGAAAATTCTATCTGGATGCCTTACAAAGTTATACTTGTCTGTTGTATCGAAAGGTTTCGCTGAGAAAAGAATTTCCACCGGGAGATAAAACTGATACGATTTTTAACGAAGATCATACAGAAGTTATTGATATTGTGCTTCCGGATACTGTCAATCAACTGAAGACAACAACATTAAGAGAATATTACAGCAGAATTTTTTCAGAAGGCAATAATTTTAAAGAAGAAATTCTTGCTGAAAATGAATATAAGGCGCAAAGACCAGGCGGTTCAATCAGTGTGACAATGGGGGTTGAAAGCAAGGGTTTGAATATATCAAATATGGGAAGGCAATGGCTTGACCCGTATATTATTTTTCACGATGCTGCTTCATCAGCGTTTAATTTTCTGAATCCAACAATCTTTGTTCCTGAAATATGCGAACAGCCAATGCTCTCACCACTTGCTCCAACGGCATCATTGTCTTATGTGTTTGATTTTGATGGCGTAAGATACGATGAAGGTACTAAAATATACAGGATTCTGATTACTCCATTATTTTCGGGAGATGCTCTGTTTTCAGGACACATGTTTATTGAAGATAGCACCTGGGCATTACGTGGTGTTGATCTTTATGTCAATCCTGAAGCATTATTATACTGTAAAGAATTCAGAATACGGCAGTCATATCAGAAAATGAATGATTCGATTATTGTTCTTTCAAAATCTGAATTTGATTATGTAATCAAAGATGGGAAAAATCATATTTATGGTCAAATACTTCTTCAATATGCTCAGTATGAACCTAATGTTGTGTTTCCGAAGAAGACTTTTTCTAATGAAATCATGCGATATGATTCCGAAGCATTCAACAGAGACAGTGTGTGGTGGAAAAGCATCAGGCCTTTGTCCTTAAGCACAAATGAGACATCATATGCGATGCATATTGACAGCCTTCAGATGAAGTATTCAAGCCAGATTTATATTGATTCGCTTGACTCAGCTTACAATGATATTAATATCTGGAGCTTTCTGATTCGAGGCGTTGGAATCAGAAGCAGTGTGCGGAAAAGTGAATTGTATTTTATTCCTTTGATTGCCCAGATCAATCCTGTGGGCATCGGTGGATACAGACATCGTTTCGGGGGTTATTACAACAAGCGTTTTGTCAATGACATGTTCATGGAAACTGAGACTTTGATTGATTATGGGTTTAACAACAAGGATCTGAGAGGAAAAGTTGGTGTTGGGTTTACATATATTCCTCAGAAGTTTGTAAGAACATTTGTTCGGTTTGGTGATTATTACGACATGATCAATGATTATGCATCCATCGGGTCAATTTTCAGCAGAAGCAATTATGTGCGGACTCAGAATCTCAGCATTGCTCAACGTATGGAGATTATCAACGGTTTATTTGGTGAGCTGACCCTGAGTTTTTCGGATCAGACACCGATTAGTAACATGCAGTTGGAAAGTTGGTCAAATCAACTGTTTGGTGAACTGAACCAACCATCAGACTTTGAAAGGTATAAGAAATTTGAAGTTCGGCTCGAGTTTAAATTCAGACCTGCTCAGAAATATATTATGAAAGGGAAACAAAAACTGATTCTGGAAACCAATATGCCCGAATTTTCTTTGCTTTACAGAAAAGGAATTCCCGGAATTTTCGGAAGTGAGGTGAATTTTGATTTTCTCGAACTGGGAGTGAGGGACGAAATGAAACTCGGACGTTGGGGAACATCCAACTGGTCAGTTATTGCCGGCTCATTTGTCAACAGAAGCAGCCTCAGGATTATTGAACATCGTTATTTCAGAGGGTCTGACCTGTTTTTCTTTTCTGATCCTTTGCAGTCATTTCAGTTACTTGGAGCTACTCTGAGTAGTTCAACAAGCTATTTCAGGGCAAACTATATGCATCATTTTGAAGGTGCAATTACCAACAAACTTCCACTGTTCAATCGTTTGAAAATTGGTTTGGCAGGTGGTGGCGGAATTTTAATGATGGATGAAAATAATTTCAGGCATGCCGAAATTTTTGCCGGAATTGAAAGAGTTTTCAGAATCAGAAAACAACTCTTCAGGATTGGAGTGTTTGGTGTCACTGCCGATGATAATCTGTCTAAAGCAAGAATCACCTACAAGGTTGGAATAAATTTCTATAATCCGTTTACACGGAAGTGGGATTATTAAGCCTCTAACGTTTGAGATAAGAATATTTTTCTAAATGAATAATTCAAATACAATATTCAGTTTGACTTTGCTTTCCTAATGCGTCTTCGTCATTGATGCAGGTGTAACAATCATAAAATCGGCTTTGTTTTCAGTTGGGGGCTGAGTCATATCTTCAACTTCTTCGCCCGAAATTGTGAGGATTTTTAATGCCGGTTTTTTCTCCGACAGGGAATAATAATGTTTGACATACCAAATAATACCCTCATAATTATCAGAATGATATGCTCCGTTGAAATGAATAAACACTTTTCCGGGGATCAGATTTTGAAGAATAAACCATCCCATCGCAGCATCTTTCAGAGCCTGAGCTTTGGCAATATTATCCGAAGCACCCGGTTTCCCACCCATACCCATCATTTCTCTCATTGCTTTGTATCCCGGAAGTTCAGAATCGTAGGGAATTGGGATTGGCGGAAAATACTGCATGGATTGGGCCTGAAATTTTTCAAGTGCTTCAAATCCACCGTTATTCACTGCTGAAGCATACCGGCGGGGCACGTTTGTGGCAATAAAGGGCAATGTATTGGTTTTGGCAAACTCAACCAAAGGCTTATAATCAGTAGAATAATTAGACCACAATCTCATTTCGTCCATAAAGTTTCGTTCTCTGATTAGTCCCTGAAGATATTCGTTGAGTAAAAGTTGATTGTCTGCTTCAAACATCTCTGCCCCAAGGCTGATGTTGCCATTTTTCATTGCGTGCAGTTCTTTTGTCAGTTCAAACTGTAGCCAGTGATGAATGGGATTGTTGTGAAATTCCCCAAAAAATACAAGGTCTGATTGTGCTGCTGCCTTAAGGAGTTCGGACCAGGAGGAAGGTTTGCCGTTTTGAAATATAAGATACGCAGGTTTTTCGTTGTTTTGTGCGAAAAGCTGACCCGCAATAAGGCAAAGCAATAGTGTGATTTTTTTCATAAACAAATCATGAATTATGTGAGAGCAAAGATGTCAGATTAAATGAAAAAGGCATAATATCCTCAACGCTGTCAAAAATAATTCCGTTGCCTTTCAATGAAACAAGAATGATTTTGAGATGATGATGTTGTCTGTTTTGGGTTTCAAGCATAACCTGACGGCAGGCGCCACAAGGAGAAACAATCTCCGAAAAATCAGCATCTTTGAGGCTTGAGGCAATCACTGCCACAGTGGTTACTTTCTTACCCGGAAACTGAGCCCCTGCATAAAATAATGCAACTCTTTCGGCACAAAGTCCGGATGGATAGGCAGCGTTTTCCTGATTATTGCCTTCAATGATTGTTTGATCATCCATTCTCAGAGCAGCACCCACGCTGAATTCAGAATATGGAGAATAGGCACGTTGCATGGCACTCCGGGCAGCATCAATCAGTTCTATATTCTGAGTGTCCAGTTCATGATATGACTCGAAATACTGATAGTGAATACAAATACTTTTCTTTTTCATTTGGTTGTGTAAATGACTACAAATTTACAATATTTTTTGCAGTTCATTCACTGAGTTTCTGGTGGATACATCTCGACATGATATCAATTGCAACCACATTCGAGCCACCCTGAGGAACAATGATGTCGGCAAACCGTTTGGTTGGTTCAATGAAGGTGTGATACATGGGTTTAACCCAGGTTTCATAATGTTCAAGCACCTGCGAAAAACTTCTTCCCCGTTCTTCAATATCACGCCTTATAATACGGATCAGTCTGTCGTCTGAATCGGCATCAACAAACACTTTAATATCGAGTCGGTTGCGCAGATCTTCGTCGGTGAGAATGAGAATACCTTCAACA
>Ga0116204_1001746_pt1 | contig 12063 bp, 14 predicted proteins | sample LakKivwa52mmetaG_FD_94481 | JGI IMG/M metagenome (GOLD analysis project Ga0116204, IMG submission 94481) | Anoxic lake water microbial communities from Lake Kivu, Rwanda to study Microbial Dark Matter (Phase II) - Lake Kivu water 52m metaG | ecosystem: Environmental > Aquatic > Freshwater > Lake...
AGCATGCCTCACCTGAGCCTTGACATGACTCCGGCTCAGGCGTATGAGCTGCGAAAGTGGAATAATTAAAAGGTGAAACAATGAACCCTAATCAACGAGAGGAAGTTAATTCAGGATACCACACCCGGAAAACTGGGCGGAATGGCGGCGCTAGTCCTCTTTCTGCGAGACTATCTCCCGCTCAAGCTTGTCAAGCTGCCGGCTCACGCGCTCCATGGTTTGCCTGATGCCAGCTATTTCGAACTTGATGCTCTGCAGATAGACTTTGTCGAAGACAACGGTGGGCTTGGCAAGCGCGACCTCCTGCAGCTGCGGCTCGGGAGCCGACTCTTCCTTGACGCTGTTGAGGCTCGCCTCGATGTGGCGGGGCATTTCGCGCACCCGCGGAAGCTCGCTTGGCGCGTGGCGCACCGGCTCTATCCCATACCTGCGCTCGTTCACCTTGAAGGATTGTTTTTCCGGTTTTTGGTGCTTTTGGGGCCTGCTTGCGCCTTTCTTCTGTGCTGCCGCCGCCTCCTTCTTCATGCCCGCGCGCGCAGCCTTCACCCACTTCTTCACATTGGAAAAGGGGGCGAACTTGTTCGTTTTCGTCCCAGAGTAGACGGCGTCGCGGATTTCGGAGAGCTTTTCCTGGTTCATGGGCTCGCCTTCGAACTTGCGAAGCTTCGCTGACACAATCTTGATTATTTTCTCGTCCATCATTACCACCGTTCCTACAAAAGCAGGCGCTTCCTGCGACTGGTTTCCTTTGCGTCGAAGGCTTATATAGCTGCCCCCAAAAGTGTCGCTAAGTGTAGTTTGGCATGCTTAATCTTGACTTTTGTCTTCCTCATCACGGTACCTGCGCGTTATTATCTCACGAAGCCTTTTTGCCTTCTTCTCGCCAATCTTGCCAACCTCTTTTAGCTCGCTTTCTGGCGCAGTGAAGACGTTTTCCACGTTGTTGAAGTAATTGAGGAGCGAGCGGGCAAGCGAAGGGCCCACGCTGGGCAGCGACTCCACGATTGCGCGGGAGAGCTCGGAATCGTTTTTCGCCCTCCTTTTAGCAAATACTGGGAGGGTGTGGGGCTTTGCAAGCTGTTCGTGGCAGGCAAGCGCAAACACCATTTCAGCGGTTGCCTGGGGGGAGCGGGTGAAGAAAAGCGCGCAGCCGTAATCTGAAATTACCGAGGAGTAGGCGCCAAGAAGCGCGGCGCGGGAGAGGCGGCTTTCGCCGTCCCCCTCCCCCTCTACGATGAACACGACCCGCGAGTAGGCTGCCGAGAGGCCGGAGAGCTGGGAAAACAGCCTGCCGTCGAATATGGAGGACTCGAAGTCCTGCCGCGTCTTTCTTTCAACTGCGAGCCGCTCGGAAAGCACGTAGTCTCCAAGGGGCAGCTGGGCGATTTCAAGCGTTGCGCCTTGTGCCTCGAGACTGTCGCACACCGAATCAGGCTCGCGGCTGTCGACAGAGATTTTTGGGTGCTTCTCTCCCGGCAATTGCTCACCTTACCTTTTTCTACGCGACAGGTAGAAGTCTATTTCCGAGAAGCCGACTGCGCAGCCCGCGTATTTTAGGCGGTAGAGCGCGGCTTCTATCGCGTCCTCCTCAAGCTCGCGGTAGTCTCGGAAAAAGCCCCGCTCGGCTGCCAGGAGGAGAAGCTCGCTTGAGCGGAAAAAGCGCATTCCGCGCACCATGCGCAGGAACTCCGAGAGGTTCTCCTCGTCAATTTGCACAGGGCGTCTAAGCTCTGCCTCAAGATGGGCGCGAAGGGCTTCCGCGTCCTCGCAAAGCATCCTTGTCGTCCGCTCGTCCATCAGGATGTTTTGCACGCCGGCTCCAAACGCGAGCGAGAGGACGTCGGACTCGCCCTCGTGGAGAAGCCGCAATGGGGCGCCATCGACGTTAAAGAGGCTGTTCGCAAGGTAGCGCACCTGAGAGGCGAGCCTCTCGTCGCCGTGCTCGGCAACCGTTATGATTCGGTCGTTTATCGCAAGCCTTATCCGAAGCGCGTGAAGCGCGTGGGCGCGAAGCCTCATGGGGTTGGTGACGCACTCGCGCTCCACCGAGGGGGGAATGAGAAAGCTTCCGCGGTACTTCTTCTTGAGGAAATAAAGTGCGCCGACAAAGCAGGAGTCGGTGAGTGAGATTAGCGCCGATGCGTCGCACACGAGCGATTGCCCGGAAAGTTTTGCCATTTTCATCACTTAGCCGCAAGGGGCGCATTGCCCCCGCCTTCCCGCCGTTCCCAAAACTTTTGCCATCATCATCAACTTATGAGAATATTTCCCGCAAATCTTTCATCCTCTGCCGCATGCCCCGCTTTTCCTTGAGCCGATCGAACATTGTGGTCTGCCCGGCGTAGAGGAGCACCTCGCGCTTGTCGCAATCCGCCATCTCAGCCGCGCTTCCAAGCGAGAGGCCTTGCGCATAAAGCGTGGAGGCGATTTTCAGCCTGCCCTTCTGTAGGATTCCTTTCACGAACCTGCGGTCCCGCTCGTCGAGCCTCTTGATTGTCGAGAGCATCTTGTCCTGGTGGGCGAGGAGCGCGGCGTAGTCCGCCGACGCTGCGGATTTCTCGCAGCGGAGAAGAAGCGTGTGAAGGTCGGCAAATGCCTTGTCGGCTTTCCCGGGGGGGAAATAGCGGGGCTTTGAGAGTATCTTGGAGAGCGCATATGCTATGAGTGCGAAGAGGTAGGTGTGCTTGGAGAACTTCACGGCTGTCTCGGAGAGGCACCTGTCGTTTATCTTGCGCATGGCGCGCACGTCACGGTTAGAAAGCGCCTGCAAGAGGAGAACTGAGGTTTCGGAGAGCGAAAGCGCCATGAAATCAGTTTTAGCATTTGGTTTATCGTGCTAAAAAATATGGGCAGCGCCACGAGGATGAACCCTACTGGTTTAAATATATTATCATGATAACGTCATGACAATACATTGACCCGTCCAAGACACCAACATGACAATGGCGAGAACATGAACAAGGACGAAAAATATAAAGCTATCGCGGGGGGCGCGGAGAAGGAAATGGCGGAACTTAAAAACGAAATCCTCACCCCTCTCGAAAATGACATTCACAGGCTCCGCGACCCAATCGTGCTTGCGGCGCTGATGAACAGCGTGGCAACCGAGCGGGAGAACGCGAACCGCCTGCTGAAAACGCTTGTCGAGAAGCTCGATGAGCGGTTTACGCGAGTGGAAGAGAGGCTTTCCGCCCTTGAGGGGCGCCGCGCCGCAGTGCGCGAGTCTTCGGAGGAAGAGGTGCTCCTCCCGCAAGTGGATGAGGAAATATTGAGGCTCGTGAAGGAAAAGCGGCATGTGTCCGCGGAGGAAGTGAGGAAGCGGTTCAACTACAGGGGGAAAAACGCGGCAAGCGCGCGGCTGAACAAGCTCTATGAGATGGGGCTTCTTGCAAAAAGGCAAGTCGGCAGAGCTGTGCTCTATTGCCACAAGCCCTCTTGAAGGAACCAAAAATCATGCTTGCAAGAGATGCAAGGCGACCAAAAAGGACGAACCGTCCGCAGCGGGGAGGCGACTTTCCGCTGTTCATATTTTTGGGGAAACGGGGCGCCGTTATTCACCTCCCACACCCTACTTTTTTGCGCCCCCTTCCCCAAAATATTCCTCTTCTTTTGATGCTGGGGTTTTCAATTCAAATATAAACCTTAGCCGAGAAGATGGCGCATGGAAGAGCGGACGATAATAATCTCCAGCCGCGACCTTGTTGACCACACCGTCCTCACACGGCGGAAGAACGAGCTCTCCTTCAAGCGCGACCTTTTGCTCCGCTCTGGCTGCACGCCAGAGGATATGAGCATCAAGGTGCTTTGCGGCGAACTTGCCCAAGTCGAGTCAAAGCTTTCGCCTGTTGCCGAAAAGGTGGGGGTTGCTGACCTTGTGACTGTGGTGCCCGGCAGGCGTGAAATAGGCGAATACACCACAAAGATAAACCAGTACTCGAGAGCCGAACTTGACTTGACGATAAGAAAGAAGAGCGGGGAGGCGTACGAGCTCATGCGCAAGCGGGCAGAGCTCGTCAAGGGCAACTATGAGCGGCGCGAGGACATTGCGAGGCTCGTCGTAATGCTCAATTCTCTTCCAAGGAAGGATGCCGAAGCCCTCGCCGCGCTTGTCGAGGAGGGGCAGGGCTCCGACGTTGACGTGTCGTTCTTGCCAAAGGAGAAGCAGCAGGAGCTTGTGAACCTCGTTTTTAGAATCGGGCGCCCCTGCAGCGTGTTTGCCGGCAGCTTCTCCCTTGATAAAAAAAAAGCTGAATCCGCCGAGCTCCGGCCTGCAGATGAGGTTTCAAAGCTCCTTCCAGGAGGAAGGCGGATTTGGATAGACGCCTCAAAGGTAGCGGAGTTTGACTCGAACGAGAAGGAGCTTTCCTCCCTTCTTGCAAAGATACAGGCAAAAAACGCCGAGAAGCAGGCTCGCACCCTCACCGAAGAAGAGTCGGTCTACTTTGACAAGATACAAGGAGACTACTTGGCCGCGCTTTCCAAAAGGAACGAGCTTGCAAGTGGGATTGACCTCAAGGAGAGCGTGAAAGTCTACAAGAAGGGAATCCCGCCTGCGATGCAGGACCCTTACTGATTTTGCCGAAGAGAAAGTGCCCATAATAAAAGGGCTAGCTCCCATATAGGTAAGCATGGCTGGGGCTGAGCCGCGTGCAATTCCTGCTTTCGGAAAGCCAAGACCAGCCACGAGAAGCAGCCCCAATCACGTGAGACTGGGAAGAATCAGGCTCCCCGAGCCGCAAGTTGATGGTGAGCCGGCTGTTTATGCCAAGCTTCGCGCAATCTACCTTGCCAGTGTGCATGAAGCCAAAAAAATGGAGAATGGGAAGAAGCGCGACTGGGAGCTTTACGAAGCCTGCTTCATGCAGGCAGAGCTTGGCTTTCCCAAAGACGCGCTGCGTACTGCCAACCTCATCTTCGACCTTCTTGTGAAATCATTTGCCTATCTTGCCATGCACGAGTTTTCTGAAAAGCATGGCGTGCAGGACAAAAAACTGGTTGAAAAGTCAGTTGCGCTTGCAAATGAATACAAAGAGAGGAAGAAGAAAAATGGGCCGGAAGATGTCGCACGAACATAGGCGTTTTCTTTGGGGGTGATGTGCATTTTGCTAAGGCAAAATGCATCAGACATTTTCGCAACAGCAAAAATGCTGAAACCCTCAGCCCCTTTCTTCCCTCTTTTTGCCCGAAGGCAAAAAGGGGCGCCGTTTTGCCGAAACAAAACGGCCGTTCTTAAAAGAAAGGGGATATGGGCCGGAAGCGAAGAAAGCCCGAAAGACGAAATCTCTTAAGGAGGATGAGGCTACTTATCACAATTAATTTAATTCGTGGTGCTAAAGCACACAAACAGACATATTTATATACTTTTTCTAACATTATACATTCATGCATCCCTCTACCCAGATGAAAATTGGCAGGCTGCTAGGGCTGCCACCTAAAACATCCAATGCATTCTATTTCCGTATTCTTGACAACGAAGGCCGCCAGATTGTGCACGGAAGATATAACAACCTGGCAAGAACAGGGATAAAATGTGTCTTTTTCGGGCAAAAACCGCTTGAATCTGATATTTCGTTAAATGGGGATAAGACACTCACGTTTGCAATAAAAACGAAAGAAGATTCCGAAATAGTACTAAAAGGTCCTTCTACCGAGCCGCTTGGCTATAAATTCAATTTCCGCTTCAGAGGCTTTCTTGGAGGCTCGATGTGTAGCTTTATTTGTAGTGTGCTTGCCTCGTTTGCCCTCCCTCTCAATGTCTCCCCAGATGGAAGTAGTGTGCTTTCCTATATGGTGAGTATGGGTTATTCCAATGCAAGGTCAAAGCAACTATTTCCAGCTCTTGCTAAGCACTTATGTGCGATAGGTCTTGCGCATATCATATCTGGTTTTTTCAATTTCTCCAACGAGATCAAGAACATTTTTGTAGTGCTGTCTACAGTCGTGGTAAATGAGATCAACGCGCTCTATTCATGGTATGCCAGACGCGAAGTAAATCGTGGAGTCAGACACCTCAAGGAGTCTGAAGCTGAGTTTGCCGAGGTCGACCTTAGGCGCTACAATGAGTTTGGGCTCTGATTCCGCACGCATAATAGCCCAAGTGGAAGAAAAACAGTCTATAAACTGGACTTTTGGGAATAATGGGCCGGAAGAGATTTGAACTCTCGACCTTTCGATGTCGAAACCACCGGCGGGTTTCGACGCATCCTGCGTCCAGTCCGCTCCGACGGTTTATCAGTCGAACGCTCCAACCAGGCTAAGCTTCCGTTAACAGTTGAAATTCAACTGCCAATACCGGCCCCTGGTATTCGGCTTTTTTCTATTCGTGAGCATTAAAAAGCCTTAGCTTTCCCGAATGCGCGCTAGAACAAGCCGTGTGTCGCCTCGCCCGCATAAGCAAGAAAGATATAGCGGAGGGTTTTCCCTGCCCCGACAGCGATGAGGAACTTCCAGATTGGCATCTTTATTGCGCCCGCTGCTATTCCTGCGACATCAAAAGCCGGGTTGGGGAGAAGCGAGAGCAGGAAAAGCGCGAACATGCCGTTTTTCTCTATCTCTTTTTTGTGCTGCTTGAAAAGGGAGGTGTTCATGACTGCGTTGTGCCCGGCATAGCCTGCCAGGTAGCCTGTCAATTCACCGATTGCCGAGCCGACACCTGCGGCAAAGCCGACAAGAATAGGGTTGAGAAAGCGCCCCATGGCAAACACGACCGCAAAGCCCGGGAGGGGGAGGAACACGGTTGCGCTTGAAAGAAGCGAGATGATGAAGATGCCAAAGTAGCCGGTTGATGAAAGGAAGGGAAGGCTTGCGAACGCGTAAGCTGCACCGGCTGAGAGGAACAATGCGAGAAGAAGCGGGAGCGCGTCGCGCGGGGTGAAAATGCTTGTGGATTTTTCTGGCTTGCCTGCCGGTTTGCCGGAAACGCGCTTAATCGATGGCTCTTCTTGCCGCTTGGCTTTTTTCCCCATGCGCTCTGAAGCGGCGCGCCTGTTTATATTCCTTGCCTGAAAAGCCATAATCGGTGCTTCTTATGAACCGTGAAATCCTGCCTGCCTCGATAATCGCGCTCATGTTCTTCCTTGCCTTCTACGTTGAGCCGATGCTGCAGCTTGGCTGCGGGGGGAAGATGATAGGCCATTGGGGCATAACCGGCATGCCGGACGGATGGGTGGACAAGAACGTGGGGCTTTTCCTTATACCTGCCCTTTCGCTTGTCATCTACCTTGTTCTCCTCATCATACCGAAAATAGAGGTCTATAAGAAAAACATGCGGGACTTCGACCTGCAGTTCTGGGGCTTCCGCGTGGTGTTTGTTTTCGTGATGGGCGTAATCTATGTGGCAAGCCTGCTCCCCAACATGGGCTACCCGACCGACACGCTCCTCATCGTGATTTCCGGGGTTGCAGTGCTGTTCTTCTACGTCGGCTACATGCTCAACTACACCAAGAGGAACTACTTTGTCGGTGTGCGAACACCATGGACTCTTGCGAATGAAAAGGTGTGGGAGAAGACCAACCGCCTTGCCGGCAGGCTGTTCTGGGTGTGCGGCGCGCTCTGCCTGGTTTCCCTCGTCACCCCAGCGGGGATGCGGCTGTGGTTTGTGCTTGCGCCAATCATACTGCTTGTTATCGCAACCACGGTTTACTCCTACCTTGAGTACCGGAAGGTGAAGAAGGGGCAGGCGGACAAGGCAAGCCGCAGGCGGAAGAAGAAGTAGCCTGCCTATGGCTTTGGCATGTGGTGCGAAATCGCGTGCTGCCTCGGCTCGTTGTGCTTGCGGTAATATTCGGCATACTTGACAAAGCGGGCAATTGCACGCATTGCCGATGTTGGCGAGGAGTAGGCAGGCACCCCGTAGCTTTCGAGTATGCGCTTGTGCATCTCGGTGTATTCCCCGCCCGTGCAGACTGCGATTATCGGCTTTTTCCGTAAGTCGGAGGCGCGGATTGCGATGTTGACCACCGAGCTGTCTATGCCCGCTGTCTGGAAGAGTATTATCAGGAGTATGATGTCCACGTTGTCGTCCTTCATCATCGAGTTTATCGCAATCTCGTAGCGGTGGGAATCGGCGTCCCCTATGATATCCAGGGGGTTTCGCACGTTCGCGTATGGGGGAAGCGATGCCCGCAGGAGCCCGTGCGTCTTTTCAGAAAGATGCGCAAGCGCCATGCCCTCGTCTGCAAGCGCGTCCGTGGCAAGCACGCCCATCCCGCCTCCGTTCGTTATTATGCCTACCCGCTTGCCAGCCGGAAGCACCTGGTCGAATATCTTTGCGAAGTCGAAGACCTGTTCGAGCGTCTGCGCCTCGATTGCATGCGACTGCTTGAATGCTGCGGAATACGCCTCGGTGCTCCCCGCAAGCGAGCCGGTGTGGGAGCGCGCGGCCTCGGCGCCAGCCGCGCTCTTGCCCGCCTTTATGACCACGATGGGCTTTTTGCGGGTTATGCTCTTTGCTACCTGGAGGAATCTCTTGCCGTCCTTCACGCCCTCGAGGTAGGCGACTATTATCTGCGTGTCGTCATCGTGCAGCAGGTATTCGAGGAGGTCGCATTCGTCCACCACTGCGGCGTTGCCGTAGGAAATGAACTTGCCCATCCCTATCCCCGCCCGCGCGGCAAGGTCCACGATGCAGCCGCCGACTGCGCCGGATTGCGAGATGAACGATATGTTGCCGACCCGCGGGCGACCGAGCTTGAAGATTGGGAGAAACACCGAATCAACGCGCGAGGCTGGAGTTAGCACGCCCATGCAGTTCGGGCCGATGAGCGCGATGTCGTATTTGTTCGCAATTTCGGCTATCTTGAGCTCCGCATCGACTTTTCCGACCTCGGAAAACCCGCCGGTTATGAGCACAACGCCCCGTATGCCTTTTTTCCCGCATTCCTCCAAAACGCCTGCGACCGCGGCTTCCGGCACGGCGATGACCGCGGAATCGACCTTGCCTTCGATGTCTAGGACGGATTTGTAGGCGCGAAGCCCGAGCACCTCGCCCACGCCGGGGTTTATCGGGTATATTTTCCCACCGAAGCCGCCGTCCACGAAATTCTTCACGATGACGTGCCCTATCTTGTTCGGCTCGCGGCTTGCGCCTATTACCGCGATGCTTGACGGGTTGAAGACCGCATCGAGGTTTTTCACTTTCTTTGACAATGCCATCTTTCCACCTACTGGAGGAACCGCACATCCAGCGCAACGCACCCGCGCTCATCCACGAGAAGCGGGTTTATGTCGAACTCCGAAGGGTTCTCCTTCTCAAGGAGCCGCGAAACCTTCACAATCGTGCCTGCGAGGACCTGGAGGTCGGCGGGTTTCCCCCCCCTTATGCCCATCAGCATCTGGAATGAACGGAGCTCGTGTATCATCTCGAAGGCGTCCTCGCTGCTTATGGGGCACACGCGGAACGTCACGTCCCTGTAGGCTTCCACGAATATGCCGCCTAAGCCAAGCATGACAAGCTGCCCGAACTGCGCGTCTTTTTTCCCGCCGACAATCAGCTCCACCGAGCCTCGCGCCTTGGTCGCCATCTTCTGCACGAGCACGCCTGTGAGGCGGGAGCCGAACCTTTTCCTGAAATCGGCATAAACGCCCTTTGCCTCCCCCTGCGATGCCACGTTGAGAACCACGCCGCCAATGTCGGTTTTGTGGAGCGCGGTGTCTTCGCCGGAAATCAGCTTCATGGCTACCGGAAAGCCGATTTTTGAGGCTGATAGGGCTGCCTCTTCCTCGCTTTTCGCAACCGAAAACGGCAGGCGCGGGATTCCGTACTTGTCAAGAATGGAAAAATCCAATGCAAAACCTCATGAAAGCTTGGAAAGCGAAAGGAAAATCGCCGCAACGAATATCGCGGCAACCGCCACTATGAGTATGATGTAGGGCAAGTACTCCGTGAAATAGTAGTGCGCCTTTGAGGCAAGCCGGCGCCTTTTCTCGCTTGCCTTCCGCTCTTCCGGCGTTTCTGGCTTCCGGTGGTGTTCGTGCCTGTGCTCCTTCTTGTGGGCGTGCCCGTGCGCCGGTTTTGCCGCCTCGGAAGCCTGAGCCACCACTGCCTCATCGGTGCCGAGTATGGACGCGACATCCTCATCCTCTATCCGCCATTTCCCCTCCTTCTTCGCGGGCGTTGCGGGAACGTTCTCCCTTTCGGCAGGCTTTTTCTCCTCCTGCAAAAGAGGGGACTTTGCCGGCTCGACTCCGAGCTTCTGCTGCACGCGCACCCCGCCCACGCTGTTGAAGCCGGCTTCGGTGAGCACAAACGAGACTTTTGCCGACTTCACCGAGTAGTCCATAAGGCCTTGCGCGACAAGCTTGCCTATGTGGAAGGCAAGGTCGCCGCTTCTTATGTTGAGCGAGGACTGGAGGGCGTCAAGCTCCTTTGCCCCGCCTGCGAGCGCGTGGAGGATTGCGTTGTCAAGAGGCTCGATGGGCTCCTTTGCCCTCTGCTCCGCCACCGAGAGAAGCGCGCTCCCAGCCTCGGTGAGGGTAACTTTGCTAATTCCGCCAACCGACGACTCGATGTTTACGTAGCCCTTTATCTTCACCGTGCCAAGTAGGTTTGCGGTCTCGAAAAACGAGGTATTGATGATGCTGCCGAAGCGTTCTACGGACGCCTCGGAATCGACCTTCTTGAGAATCGCCAAATCGAGGAAATTCAGCTCGTCCATCGAATGGGTTTATAGCCTTAACTTTTAATAGCTTAGCATGGAGCTGACGTTTTTGGGCGCTGCGCGGGAAGTCGGCAGGAGCTGCGTGTTCGTCTCATCAAAGGAGCGCGTGATGCTTGACTGCGGGGTGAAGATACACTCCGATTCCCCTTTCCCGGTCGAGCCGCCTGCAAAGCCAGACTTTGCCGTGATATCGCATGCGCACCTTGACCACTCGGGCTTCTCGCCGGTCCTCTACAGGCACGATACGCCCGAGCTAATCTGCACGCCCCCCACAAAAGCTATGGCGGACATCATAATAGAGGACTCGATGAGGCTGATGGCAAAGCGCGGGGAATACCCCTACAAGGCTTCGCACATAAAAAGGATGGATGCGAGTACCACGCTCCTTTCTTTTGGCAAATGGTATGAAATCGGCGAAGGAACGGTCACTCTTTACAACGGCGGGCACATACCTGGCGCCTCGATAGTGGATTTGGATGCCGGAGGCGGGCGCGTCGTTTACAGCGGCGACTTCAAGCGCGAGGAGACGAAAACCACTTTCCGCTGCGACTATCCGCCCCCCGGAGCAAAGGCGCTAATAATCGAGAGCACCTATGCAGACCGAGACCACCCCCAAAGGCGCGAGCTTGAAATGGAGCTTGGAAAGCAGGTGAAGGAGACACTTGGAGAAGGGGGAAGCGTGCTTTTCCCGGCATTTGCGATTGGGAGGACACAGGAATTGATGCGCATTATCCGCTCGCAGAACAGGGATGTTGACATTTATATTGACGGAATGGGTTGGCGGGTGAGCGAGACGCTTTCGCACTTTTCCTCATACATAAAGGATTTCAAGAAGTTCAGGCAGGACATGTCAAGCTGCAAGCCGGTCATGCACAAAAAAGAACGCGAGCGGATTCTCAAGAAACAGTGCGTGATAATCTCTACGGCGGGCATGCTGCAGGGCGGGCCTGCGCTATCTTATTTGCTGCAGATGGGTCCTGAGTCGCGCGCGATATTCACAGGCTACAGCGTTGAGGAAACAAACGGGCACAACCTCCTTACCAAGGGATTCGTGGAGTATGACGGGGTGAGGATACGCCCCAAGGCGCGGCACTCCTACCTTGACTTTTCCGCGCATGCGGGGAGAAGCGAGCTATTTGAGATGGTCAAGAACGTCGCCCCCGAAAAGGTGTTCTGCGTGCACGGCGACCGCTGTGTTGAGTTTGCCGAAGAGCTCAAGCTCGAGGGTTTTGACGCGCACGCCCCGTCATTGGGCGAGACTGTGAAGGTTTAGGCGAAAAAGGCAACTAATTAAAAGAAAGGGCTGCGCATAGGAAACCGGTGCTTGGATGGCAAACGGAAAAGGAATCAAAGTCAGGCTTTGGCGCGAGGGCAAGAACATCATTGTGCGAAGCGACGCTTTGCA
>Ga0116204_1001747_pt1 | contig 12062 bp, 8 predicted proteins | sample LakKivwa52mmetaG_FD_94481 | JGI IMG/M metagenome (GOLD analysis project Ga0116204, IMG submission 94481) | Anoxic lake water microbial communities from Lake Kivu, Rwanda to study Microbial Dark Matter (Phase II) - Lake Kivu water 52m metaG | ecosystem: Environmental > Aquatic > Freshwater > Lake ...
AACAGTTATATCGGTTCCATGTTCACCAGCAGGATAGGAACCAACGGGAATTATAACCTGGCTTATGGGCTTGATGGCATAATAAGGGTATTTGGCGATGACTATCTTGATCTTAAATGGTCCCAGTCATTTGAGACAGGAGTAAATAACAGTTCAACCGATGAACATACAAGAATTGCTGCACGGTGGGAGAGAAGATCAAGAAAAGGATTGGGGTATTATTTAGGATATTCTAGGTCAGGCATCCATTATAATCCCGGAATTGGCTTTGAAATGATGAATGATTTTTCATCATTCAGGGCCAGTTTAAGGTATGGCTGGATCCCCGGCGAAGATAAAAAGCTTTACAGCCATTCGCCGGATGTGAGATTTATGCTTATGAACTTTATTGATGACGGTTCTTTAATGTCTCTCAATATTGAACCTGGATGGAACTTTACTACTAAAAGTCAGTGGGAAGGCCATTTCAGTATTGCTTACAATAAGGAGTTTCTAAGAGACAGCCTTGAACTTCTTCCGGATGAGCTTTATTTAAATCCCGGAGAATATGAATTTGTTAATTTCACCGGATTTTTAATGACTCCTGCCAGCAAACCTTTCTATATGATGATTATGAACCATACCGGACCTTTCTTTGACGGGCAAAGATTCTCAATGCGGTTTGAGCCTACATGGAATGCATCAAAGCATCTTGAACTCGGAGTGGTTGCGAATTTTGACTGGCTTGCATTCAAAGAGAGAGATGTTTATGCCACAAACCAGATAATGGGAGCTAAATTCGTATTAATGATCAACACTGCTCTGTCCTTCAGCAGCTATATACAATACAACACCTCAGTAAATGAGATAATGACAAATCTGAGGTTCAGGTATAATCCAAAGGAAGGAAATGACCTGTATATTGTATTCAATGAGGGAAGAAACACAGATCTCGACAGGGAGATACCCCGGCTCCCTGTTTACAGTGTAAGGTCCCTGCTGCTGAAATATACTTATACCTTTAACCTGTAGTTATAAAATGAGTTGATGTTGAAAAAAATTCTCTGTGGAACTCTGTGCCACCTCTGTGCCTCTCTGCGTCAGTTCTTAATTTTTTGTTACACAGAGGTCCACAGAGAATACACAGAGAGCCACAGAGAAAGATAAGGTATAAACATAGGAACTCAATAATTAGTTAAAAATATGGATTACCAGGGTATTACTTTACGGACCATAGAGAAAGAAGATAATGTGAAGATTGCCGCTCTTATACGGAAAGTCTTCAGGGAATTTAAAATTGACAGACCGGGAACAGTCTATTTCGATCCGACAACCGATGATCTTTTCACCCTGTTTCAGACCCCCCGTTCGATATACTGGATTGCACTTGATGGTTCAGTTATTATAGGTGGCTGTGGTATCTATCCTACTCCGGCTCTTCCTGAAGCTTGTGCCGAACTTGTGAAGTTTTATCTTGCTGCAGAATATCGTGGTAAGGGAACAGGCCGTATGCTGATGGAAAAAAGCATAGATTCAGCAAGGGAGCTTGGCTTCAGGCAGATCTATCTCGAATCGATGCCTGAACTGGGAAAAGCAGTTAAAATGTATGAGAAGGCCGGGTTCAGGTTTATTGATCACCCGATGGGTAACTCCGGCCATTTTGGCTGTGATATCTGGATGCTTAAAGAGTTGTAAATATTTTTTCAGAAGTTGAAACTCATCTGAAGGTAAGTTCCTTTTACTCCTTCGCGCGGATCGCTTGCCCGGGCATAATTAAGACTGACAATGAAATTTTCGTTAAGGGCGCCATGAATGCCCCAGCCATAGCTGGTATGCATTTCCTCCTTCTCTCCCCTGGCAAGCATTGCAATACCTTCCGGATCGGATATTTCAGGCAGGTCATATTTCCCGGTGATCATACCTGCATCGGCATAGGCTGAAAGTGCCAGGTAGAGGTTCTGATTAAAAAGAACAGTTCTTGCCACTTTCCATCTTAGTTCAATGTTCCCGTAAACGAAATCCTCTCCGACAACTCTGTTCCTGAGGATACCCCTTATTGTTCTGCTGCCTCCCAAACCGCTGAGAGTAAGCTGTGGTGCCGGATTATAGACAAGGGGGAGCATATAAAACGGCATTTCACCGCCCAGCTTAGCCTGGTAAGATAAGCGATATACAAAGTTCACTCTCTTAGGGATAAGAGTGAAGTATTGCCTGTGGGTGAAAGCTATACGTGCATATGTGTAGCCATCACTCAGGGATCCGGGAGATATGAGTAACTGAACATCGGACTAGAGTCCCTTCATCGCGTTTGCCTCATTGTCGCGGGTGTCGTATTTGGCTCCTGCTTTTAACACTCCGGTCTGCCCTCCGTCTGCCTGATCCGGCTGTATCAGCCCCCAGCCGACATACCTGCCGTAAAGCCCACCCCCCGTATATGGCAGAAGGTCCTCACTTTCCTTTCCTTTATTAAGATTACTTACATCAACCGTATCAAGCCTGTTATTCATATATTCAAATCCTCCGAACCATTTCAGGTTATCACCTTTTATTTTTCCTATGATCTCGAATCTGAGCTTCAGCAATTCACGCTCCATCTTATAGAATAACGGGGATATATATGAAGGATCTCCCCTGCCTGTATATTCCTTGCCGTAATATGCGTTATATCCGTTGAAACCGTAAAAGTCAAGAGTTTTCTCAGTCAGGTAACTTGCCTCAGCCATAATCCTGAATCGCGGTATTAAAGTTCTGGAATCATATGTCAGCTGGTTGACTCCCTGTCCTTTAGTGGTCCTTGATATTTCAAGATTAAAAGCCTGATCATACCGTGGATAGATAGTGCCGTCTCCATAATCGAACAATTTCAGTATGCCTCCGTATTTTGTACCTGTATTGGTATCATAACCGAAAACCGGAAAGAAGCCGAATGACCAGCCGCTTTTCATTTTCTCCTTAACCCTTTCCTGTCCGCTGCTTAAGTTAAGAGTGCAGATCAATATGGATGACAGTAACAGAACCCGTTTTCTCATTTTTTCAAGGCCATAAAAGGCCGGCAATATAATGCATTAGTTCTTTATGCACCTGTTTTCCGGAAAAGATTTTGAAGTTCATGCTGAATTAGATACATTTGTTTTTATGACATTCTGTTAATCAATTAATTCTTTCAATATGAATCTTAAACCTTTTTCATTTATCCTGGCGGTCTTTATGATCTGCGCCTCCTGCGGCACAGGATCTTCAAAAAAAGTATCTGACGGACAGGATTTAAAAGTAACTCTTATTGACAGGTCAGACGAAAAAAGGATCGATGTTATGATCAGTGATACGCTTTTCACATCGTTCTTCTGGCCGGAAAACGTTTACAAGCCTGTTCTCTACCCGGTTTATACTTCAGCCGGTACCGTGATCACGCGGGGATTCCCGTTAAACCCTAGGGAGGGTGAAAGTACCGACCACGCTCACCATGTTGGTATATGGCTGAATTATGGCGATGTTAACGGGATCGATTTCTGGGGTAATGGTCACAGCGGTGCCATAAATCCCGAGGGAGGTGTAATAAAACATCTGAATGTAGAAAAGTTGTCTGACGGAGATGGCAGGGGAGTGATAATTTCAAATGAGAGCTGGGTTGATCCGGCAGGGAAGGAGATGTTATCTGAAAAAACTGAATATTATTTTTCAGGTAAAGGATCAGCCAGGATAGTAGACAGGATAACAACACTGACTGCTACGGGTGGCGATATGAAGTTTAAGGACACCAAGGAGGGGATGTTCGGGATCCGTGTTGCCCGTCAGCTTCAGCTGCCTGCAAAAGAGGACATAACACTGCTGGAGAAGCAGGGTGGTACAACAACCGTTAAGGCGCAGGCCGAAAGCGATATAACAGGTAACTACAGGAGCAGCGAGGGCATTACGGGAGAGGAAGTATGGAGTACAAGGGCAAAGTGGATGAACCTTTATGGCAGGATAGGCGAAGAGGCGGTTTCAATAATAGTCTGCGATCACCCCGCTAACATGAGTTACCCAACCTACTGGCATGCAAGAGGATATGGGCTTTTTGCTGCCAATCCGCTTGGTGCAAATGATTTCACCCAGGGCAGGGAACAGGTGAATTTTGTTATTCCTGAGGGAACATCGGCTACCTTCCGGTACAGGGTGATTGTCCATTCCGGAGCAGATCTTACAGATGCTGAGATCAATGCTTTTACCGATGAATTTGCAGCTAAGTATTAAAACATAAACCACGGAGTTGCACAGAGTTGCACGGAGTAAAGCACGGAGTTGAATTGATATGTTTATCAAAGAATATCTGATCTGTCATTAAAGTATTTAAAACAGTGTAACTCCGTGCATACTCCGTGAAACCCCGTGGTAAAAAAAGGTAAAACTAAATATCATAAAACATGACAAAAAGACGTGATTTTATCAAGACCGGTGTTATGGGATCGGCCGGTATAGCCATTGGCGGTCTGACCCTTAGCGCTAAATCTTACAACTCTGTAAAAGGAGCCAACGACCGCATCAATCTTGCCCTTATAGGCATCAGGAACCAGGGAGCTGTTCATATCACAAGCTGGTGCAGCCTTAAGGACAGCCATAATATAGTTCTTAGAACTATCTGCGATACGGATGAAAGATTGTTTGACTCAAGGTTAAAGCTTGCTGTTGAAAAGGGAGGCACAAAACCGGCAACAGAGTGGGATCTCAGGAAAGTGCTTGACGATAAAAACATCGATGCAGTATCGATAGTTACCCCGAATCACTGGCATGCCCTGGCAACAATCTGGGCCTGCCAGGCCGGGAAACATGTATATATTGAAAAACCTGCTTCATATAATATCTGGGAAGGTAAGAAAATGATTGAAGCAGCCCGGAAATACAATCTGTTTGTCCAGGTTGGCAAAAATAACCGCTCCTCTGTAAATGTCAGGGAGGCTGTCAGTTTCCTGCACGAAGGAGGAATAGGTAAAATATTTATGGCAAGGGGCCTTTGCTATAAGGCACGCGATTCGTACGGAATGGCAAAAGACAGCCAGCCTCCTGCCGGATTTCATTACGATCAGTGGCTCGGACCGGCACCGATGCGACCATATAATGAGAAGAAGAGCCACTACAACTGGCACTGGTACTGGGATACAGGTAACGGCGACACAGGTAATACAGGGCCTCACCAGCTCGACATAGGACGATGGGGACTCAATAAGGACGAGCATCCGGTTTCTGTCTATTCAACAGGAGGGATATATGGATTCGAGCAGGAGGAACGCAGCCCTGACAAGAAAACTCCGGGAAGAATGGTCTATGGCGATGTGGAGGCCTATGGCCATGATAAAACGTTCCAGGAAACACCCAATACCCAGACCTGCTCCTTTAAATATAAGGACGGCACCCTTCTTGAATTTGAAACGCGCGGAAGATACACAAACCATGAAGGGTATAAAGGTGTTGAAGTAGGTAATATCTTCTACGGCACGGAAGGCTATCTTGAAATCTCGGGCGACACGTGGAGAGCATTCCGCAGAAGGGAAAGGGATCCGTTTGCAACATCAAAGGAGTTAAGCGGGAACCACGAGGCTAACCATTATAAAAATTTCCTTGAGGCTCTGCGTTCAGGGAAAAAGGAGAACCTGCATTGCGACATCAGGGAAGGAGTATTATCATCCGACCTTGCCCACCTGGCAAACATATCATACCTTGTTGACAGGTCGCTGAAGTTCGATGGCGCCTCTGAGAAGTTTATAAATGCTCCGGAAGCTGATGCATTACTTAAAAGAAAGGAGAATCGTAAACCTTACGTTGTTCCTGAAAACGTGTAGGAATTTCTGATTATTACGGTTAAGCCTCCGGCTGGCGAGGATTTAGCGAAGCGCAATCCGTGCCAAAATACTTTGTGACCCTTTGTGCCTTGGCGCCTTAGTGGCAAAAAAATGGATAACAGATTAAAATTAAAATTAACAATAATGAGAAAAAATGTACTTATCATCATCTCACTTATTCTGACAGGCATTTATGGTTGCGGAAGCGCTGACCGGAAGGTTAACCTTTCTACCCCTCCCTTCATCATCGACTCGCATGTGCATTACGAGGCAACTGATGAATGGGAAAAGTCATTTATTGAAATATACACCCGGCATAATGCTATGGCCTGTCTGCTTGTGGACATGGAGGACCTCGACAGGGGCATTGCTTTTGCAAAGGTCCATCCCGACAGGGTAATTCCTTATGCTGCGATAGATATTGACAGTCCTTCGGTTGTTGAGGATATATATAAGGTATATGGAATGGGTTTCAGAGGGCTGGGTGAGTTGTTTGCAAAAGGCCGCTGTGATTATAATGATCCGAAGTATGACACTATCTGGGCCCTGGCAGAAAAAATGGCCATGCCTGTTGCTCCTCATACCGGGATCCTTGCTGATGGCTCTATGTCCACTATGCGACCTTCATTCCTGGCCGATATTGCTTCCAGGCATCCGACCCTGTTTATCCATGCGGCCCATTTCGGTAATCCGTGGTATGAAGAGGCAGCTGAGGCAACACGCCGTAATAAAAACCTTTACTTCGATCTCTCCGGATCCTCGCTTATCAAAAAGGAGAATGATCCGGGATACTGGGAACAATGGCTCTGGTGGTCCGACATGCTGGGAATGCCTCATATTCCGAAGGATGCGGTTCCTGCATGGGAGAAGATACTTTTTGCGACCGATGAAGGTCCCTCTGCCCTTGAGGAGAATATCAGAAGATTCAATAAGGCTCTCGATGCATGTAATGTATCTGATGAGACAAGGGCAAAGTGTTACGGACTTACTATAGCTAAGGTGCACGGGATCAAACCACCGGAGTGATGGTATGAAGCAATCATAAAAAATTTTGAAGAAACACGGAAAAAAGCCTGGGTTATTAAAAAAAATTAACATAATTTAGTGCTTTGAAAATTAATTTAACCTGACTAAAACTATATGCCTATGATAAAACATTGAAAATTAAGAACTTGACTTTAAAAGCCATAGTTTGAGAAGTAATACACTCTTAACATAATTTTAAGCAACATATTTTAACTAACATTTATTAACCTAAATTTTAACCATGAGAAAAATCACAATTCTACTTGCTTTTCTGCTATTCGCAGTTTCGCAGGGTGCGTTCGCGCAGAAAACCATCACGGGTAAAGTTACCAGCTCCGAGGATGGACTTGGTATGGCCGGGGTTCCCGTTGTGGTCAAAGGCACAACAATAGGAACTGCCACTGATGCTAACGGCTCATTTTCATTGAGTGTTCCAAATGATGCTGTTACACTGGTTATCTCTTTTATCGGGATGAAAACGGTTGAAATGCCGATAGGTACTCAGACTGTCTTCAATGTTACCCTCGAGCCTGATGTTCTGGCTCTGGGCGATGTTGTGGTAACAGCTCTCGGTATCTCAAGGCAGGCAAAGGCTCTTACCTATGCTACACAGACTGTTAATGCAGAGCAGCTTGCGGAGGCAAGAACCATTAACCCTGTTCAGAGCCTCAGCGGAAGGGTGGCAGGTTTGTCAATTACAAACGCCAGCCAGGGAGTTGCCAGTGAATCAAAGGTACTCCTCAGGGGTAACCGCTCCATAGCAGGAAGCAGCCAGCCTCTTTATGTTATTGACGGTATTCCCATGGGCGGTATCACAAACCTTTCGCCCGATGATATAGCCTCAATAAATATAATGAAAGGCGCCAACGCTGCAGCTCTTTACGGAAGCCGCGCAAACAACGGAGCTATCATTATTACAACCAAATCCGGAGCAGGCCTCGGTGAAGGTGTGCTTGTTGATCTCGGTTTCACTTTCCAGGCTGCCAATGCATACTACCTTGACAAGGAGCAGAATATTTACGGACAGGGTGCTAACGGTACCTACGGTGAAACTTCAACAGTTTCCTGGGGACCTGAAATGACAGGCCAGCAGGTACGTCACTGGACTCCGGACCCGAACCATCCGCTGTACCAGCAGAACTACGCCTTTGAAGCTCAGCCAGATAATATTATGGACTGGTTCCAGACAGGTCTTGAACTTGCCACAAACCTTCAGGTTGTAATGAATACAAAAAACACCAATACTGCACTGTCATATACAAATACCGAAGCCAGGGGTGTTATGGCTACAAACAACCTTCACAGGCATAACATCAACCTCAGGTTTGGTGCCACATTCAAAGAAAAGCTTGTGATCGACTCAAAGATCACAATGGTGAACGAGAATGTTGAAAACACTTTCTGGGGCGGTGAGAGTTTTGAGAACCCGATGAGGTACCTTTATGTGCTTCCAAGGAACCTGCGTTCAGTTGATATGCAGCAGTTCGAGTATAAAACCCTCGGGGGTCTTAACAGGCAGCATGGCTGGAGATGGAACGACAACGGTACAGGTAACCCATACTGGTCGAGAGAGAGGATACTGAAGCCCAGGGACACATGGAGATCAGTCGGTATGCTCAGCCTGAAATACAATATTACCAAGGATCTGTCTATAATGGGCCGTTCAGCTATCGATGCTTCATTCACCGATCAGGAATACTTTTATTATAATGACACCTATACCACAGCTATTCAGGGTGGATATAATAAGTTTAACAGCTCAAGTTTTGGATGGAACTCAGATGCTCTTATCACATATAAGAAGTCATTTGGAGACATAGCTTTTGATATTAACGCAGGGGCTAACCATTATAATACGGAATATCAGCAGATAGCCGGATCAGGAAGGGTTTTCAATATGGAGAACTTCTTTGCACTTAGCAATACTGCCGATCCAAGGCCTTCAGAAGCTTACAGCCGTAAAGTAGTAAACTCCGTTTACGGTTTCGGCGAGATATCATGGAGAAATGCCATGTTCCTTAGCATTACAGGAAGAAATGACTGGAGCTCAACACTGCCTGCTGACAACAGGTCATATTTCTATCCTTCAGTTGGTTTAACCGCTGTACTTGACGAACTGATACCTATGCCTTCAGCAATTAATCTCCTCAAGCTGAGAGGTTCCTATGCTATCGTGGGTAACGACACGAGCCCCTACAGGCTCTCAAGAACAGCCTCTATTGCAACAGGTGGAGTTATTACGCTCAGCAACCAGCTTCCCAATGCTAACCTTAAGCCAGAAACAACAAAATCATTGGAAGTAGGTTTCGACATAAGGGCTATTGAAAAAATCAGACTCGGCTTTACCTGGTATCAGACAAATACTTTCGACCAGCTTTTTGCAACTCCGGTACCCGCTACATCAGGTGTGGCGAGTGTATTCCAGAATGGCGCCGATATTCAGAACAGGGGTGCAGAGATTACCCTTGGAGCAGAGATTGTTTCAACAGGAGATTTCTCGTGGGATATTGATATTAACTGGGCAAAGAATACCAGCTTGGTCCTTGAAATTGCTGAAGGATTCGATGTTCTTTCATACGGTACTAACTTTATAAGGGAGTACAAGCTTGTTAAAGGCGAGCCCTTTGGTGAGGTATTTGCCAAGTCGTGGCTGAGAGATGCCAACGGTAATGTAATAGTTGCTGCAAACGGTGTTCCAAGGATAACTCCCGGTATGAGCGTACCGGTTGCAAACTACAATCCTGACTTCCTTGCAGGTATGACCAATACATTGCGTTATAAGAACTGGAACTTCAGCGCTCTGATCGACTGGAGACAGGGTGGTTCATTCATCGCCTTTACAGAAGCTATTCGTGCCGGCAGCGGTATTCAGGACTATACTGCAAATAACAGGGCTGCTGGATCACTGCTGTTCGGAAGAGATGTATTCCCGGAAGAAAAAGGTGTTACCGATGCAGGCGCTGAGAACACTGCTACAACAAGCTCAGAGATTTTCTGGAACAACGTGGGTGGCCGTAATAACCCGACTGGAGGAGCATTTGTAAGAGATGCATCCAATATGAGGATAAGAGAGGTTGTTCTGGGTTATGAACTTCCTAAGGAGATCGTGAGCAAGACTTTCTTCCGTTCAGCAAGAGTTTCTCTGGTTGGCCGTAACCTTCTGTTCCTTATGAACAAAGGGCTTTATACTGATCCGGAGATTATGATAAACACCTCTGACTCATCCGAGGGTGAGAATGCATTTGCATACCCGACAAACCGTACTTACGGGTTCTCACTTTCTTTTGGCTTTTAATTAATAAATTATAAAAAGCGATATATTATGAAAAATCTATTAAAGCTGTTAATGTTTCTATTGATAACTGTCGGCTATACGAGCTGTACAGAAGAATTCGATGAGATAAACACCAATCCGAAGACGATTACGCTCGATCAGCTTGATGCGTCCAACTACGGATTCATATTCAGAAAAGCTATTATCTCTCCTTTGTATTGCGCCAGCTCTACAGGTTCAAACGGAATGCAGTTGATACAGTCACTCCATTTTGATGTTTATTCAAACTACTGGGCAACTACAACCCCCAACTTCCTTTCCGACAGGAACGTTATGGTCGGAAGCTGGCAGAACGGTATGTTCAACGCTTTCTATGCAGGCGAGGCAGCCCAGATCAAGTACATTGAGGATTTTGCAAGAAAGGCAGATCTCAAGGGTAATCTGGCTATTTCGAAAGTCTGGAAAGTATACATTTACCTCAGGTATACCGACCTTCTTGGCCCTATAGTATATTCAAAGTACGGTAATATGGAGAAGGCCGTGCCGTATGACAAGCAGTCAGATGTCTATAACAATTTCTTCCTTGAACTCGATACGGCTGTAGCGATCCTCAAGCAGAATGCAGGCGGAACCTCGGCTACTGTGTCTTCTTTTGATCCTATCTATGCCGGGAAATATGATAACTGGCAGAAAATGGCCAACACTCTGAGACTCAGACTGGGTATGAGGATAAGGTACGTTGATCCTGCGAAAGCAAAAACACAGTGTGAGAAAGCCGTTGCCGATGGTGTTATGCTTACGAATGCCGACAACGGATGGTATAAGACAACAACCACATTCCCGAACCCCTATAATACGATAAGTTCATGGGGTGAGTACAGGATGAGCGCTGATATGGAAAGTCTCAGCAAAGGCTATCTTGATCCGAGGATCACAGCAAGGTTCAGTCCTGCAAAAAAACCGGATCTTACTGATGACCCTCCAGGTGTTTCATTCCCTTACGAAGGTCTTCTGAATGGTCAGACCAAGAACGACAGGACTGCTGTTCATTTTAATACACTCATGTCAGATCATCAGCCTGCATACCTTAAAGTTGGCGATAAGGGACCGAACTGGCATGTAATGAGAGCTCCGGAGGCTTACTTCCTCAGAGCAGAAGGCGCTGTCCTTGGATGGAATATGGGTGGTACCGCACAGCAGTTATATGAAGAAGGTATAAAACTGTCACTTGCTGAGAATGGATTTGAAAATGTGAACTTGCTGGGAGAAACCTATACAGAAAGTACGCGTACTCCTGCAAGTCCTGGTATTGATTTGAATACAGTACGTCCGGGTATCGCTACCGTACCTGTTAGTACTGTACCTGTTAAATGGGATCCAGCAGCTTCAGATGAAGTTAAGTTGGAGCAGATCATTACCCAGAAGTGGCTTGCCCTGTTCCCCGACAGCGAGGAAGCTTATGCAGAGAGAAGAAGGACAGGATATCCTAAACTTTTGCCACGTGTTGAGAGTGAAAACCCCGATGTTCCAAGGGAAAAGGTACCTTACAGGGCTTTATACTGGACCAGGGAATACACCGATAACAAGGCAGAAGTCACAAAAGCAATAGAACTCCTTAACGCTGAAAGCTCAACTCCTAACGGAGATAAGGCTTCGACAAAACTGTGGTGGGATAAGAAACCAGGAAATTAATTGATTGCTTCAGACTGATTTGATCAGTATATGTACGAAAGGGTGTCTCGCTGAGACACCCTTTTTTTTTTAGGTATTTTTATAAGTTTTTTTATTGCGGGTGAGTTTGAGGAAAAAGAGTGAGAGTGTTCACGATTGCTCTCGCACTCGCACTCATAAATGTAGAAAAGGGAAGAAAGTGTGAGTGTGAGAGTGAGTTTTGAGGAAAAAGAGTGAGAGTGTTCACGATTGGTCTCGCACTCGCTCTCATAAATGTAGAAAAGGGAAGAAAGTGT
>Ga0116204_1001749_pt1 | contig 12060 bp, 7 predicted proteins | sample LakKivwa52mmetaG_FD_94481 | JGI IMG/M metagenome (GOLD analysis project Ga0116204, IMG submission 94481) | Anoxic lake water microbial communities from Lake Kivu, Rwanda to study Microbial Dark Matter (Phase II) - Lake Kivu water 52m metaG | ecosystem: Environmental > Aquatic > Freshwater > Lake ...
CGTACAGTTCCTCTCAGAAGCAGTCCTGATAAGCCTTTCAGGAGGTTTTATCGGAATCTTCTTTGGAGTGATCATGGCCAAGCTGATTGAACAGATAGCCGGGGTAATGACAATTGTATCATTCTTCTCCATCTTCATTTCTTTCGGGGTTTCCGCTGCGGTGGGAGTGATATTTGGTTATTCACCTGCTAAAAGAGCATCAGAAAAAGATCCAATCGAATCATTAAGATATGAATAAGACATTGATAATGAAGGAGTTAATTGTGCTCTTAACAGTTCCATTCTTTATGTTCCGGTTCCAGGAAACAGATGCACAGGAAGTCAAGCAGCTTACATTCAATGAAGTGATCAGGCTCGCCGAAGACCAGTCTCCCAACGCTCTCATGGCCAAACACAGGTTCAGGGCAAGTTACTGGCAGTACAGGACATTCGTTGCACAATACCGGCCTTACCTTACTCTTACCGGGTCAACACCCGATTACAGTACAGCGTACAGCAGGGTGTGGAATGCCGTGACAAAGCAGTATGATTACGTTTCCACGAATATTCTCCAGACCATCGGCGCTCTCTCTTTAACACAGAATATAGGGCTTACAGGCGGTACGTTGTCACTGCAGTCGGATCTTACACTTGAGAATGACTTTGAGAATGACAGGCATAAGTATATTACGGCCCCTGTCAGCATAAGGCTGATACAGCCGCTTTTCAGGTACAATGAGCTGAAGTGGGAAAAAAAGACTGAACCGCTGAGATATGATGCAGCCAGGAAAACCTTCCTTGAAAATATGGAGATGGTTCATATGCAGGCTGTGCAGAATTTCTTCTCACTGGCCCTGGCGCAGATAAACAAGCAGATAGCCGAGATGAACTACCTGAATGCAGATACGCTCTGGAGAATGGCGCAGGGACGTTATAACCTGGGTACTATTGCCGAGGATGAGCTTCTCCAGATGCAGCTGTCATGGCTTAACTCCGAGACGTCAAGGAAACAGGCAGAAATGAACCTCAGAGACAGGGAGATCCGTCTCAGGTCATTCCTCGGGTTCAATGAGACCGTCAGGCTTGAGCTTATTCTGCCGACTGAAATCCCGGATCTTCAGGTGGATCCGCAGGAAGTTCTTGAACTTGCACTCACAAATAATCCGGAGGTACTCACCCAGCAGCTGACACTCCTTACAGCCCAGAGCAATGTTGCCCAGGCAAAAGCAGAGAAGGGGCTGAATGCAAACCTTACAGCTTCTTTCGGATTGCGCGACCAGGACCCTGTTTTCAGGCAGGCATATTCAGAATCGAACCAGCAGCAGACAATAAGGATGGGTATTTCACTACCTATTCTCGACTGGGGCTTAGGCAAGGGAAGATACAGGATGGCACAATCGAGCCTTAAACTGGCGCAGGTTCAGTCACAACAGGCCATGGTGGATTTTGAACAGAATCTTTTGCTTGATGTTGAACAGTTTAACCTTCAGTCTGAACAGGTCAGGATAGCCGCCAAGTCAGATACTGTTGCATCAAAAATGTATGAAGTGACCAAAGCGCGCTTTCTTATCGGTAAAATTACAGTCCTCGAACTGAATAATGCTGATACCAAGAAGGACGAGAACAGAAGAGCATACGTGATGGCATTGCAAAACTACTGGAACTATTACTACAATATCAGGAGCCTTGCACTCTACGATTTCATAAACAGGAAGCCCCTGGAAACAGACTATGAAAAGCTCATTCAGTAAGATGTGATATTGTTAAGATGATGAAGCTGAATTAAAAGTCAAGATTCATTAACCGCAAAGATCGCAATCCCGAGTATTCGGGAGACGCAGAGATCGCAAAGAATTATAATTCAATGTTTTAACTTTGGGTAATTTGCTTTGACTTTGTGTGCTCTGCGGTTAAAAAAGTCTTTTGATACATCCTCTTTTATCTGAAAATTTAATATATTTGCGCCTCAATAAATAATCAAAAATCAAATGCAGAACAAGACAGCAATCATCATTCTGGCAGTTGCTCTGGCGCTGGTGTCAGTATATCAGCTCTCATTTACTTTTGCAACATCCAGGGTTAAGAGGGATGCCAGAGAGTTTGCACAGGGTGACCTTGTTAAACAGAACCGGTATATTGATTCCATTTCAGCACTTACCGAAGATGAGTGGAGTTTTCTGGGTTATTCATTCAAGGAGTGCCAGAAAAGAGAGATCAACCTGGGTCTCGACCTTAAGGGAGGTATGGATGTCATCCTCGAGGTGTCTGTTGAAGACATCCTCAAGGCCCTCTCAAATTACAGCACAGATAAAACATTTGCAGACGCCATAGCACAAGCGAAGCAGGATAAGCAGCAGAGCCAGCTCGATTTTCTCACACTGTTCGGAAGGGCTTTTGAGGAAATTGATCCCAATGCAAAGCTTGCTGCTATTTTCGGAACGGTTGAACTGAGAGACAGGATCAATTTTAACTCGACTAATGAAGAAGTGTTGGATGTTCTCGATAAAGAGGTTTCCAGTGCAATTGATAATTCATTCAATATCCTCAGGACCAGGATTGACCGTTTTGGTGTCGTTCAGCCGAACATAACACAGCTTGCAACAAAGGGGCGTATACTTATATCCCTTCCGGGGCAGACAGATCCCCAGCGGGTGCGTGAACTGCTCCAGGGAACTGCAAATCTTGAATTCTGGGAGACTTATGATAATGTTGAGGTGATAGGATATCTTTCATCAGTGAACTCTCTTTTAAAAGAGATCCAGGATAATACAGGCAAAACTGAATTACAGCCTGCTGTTGCCACCCCCGAAGTTACGGCTGCTGATACGATAAAAAGCGGAGATCAGAGCCTCCTTGATCTTCTCGCCGAAGATACGACCCGGGCAGCCACCCCCGGCACTCTTGAGGAATTCACGGTTCAGAACCCGCTGTTCGGACTTCTTAACCCGAGGGTAACGCCGCAGGGAGAACCTCTCAGTGGAAGTATGATCGGGCTTGCAAGAGGCAGGGACACAGCCCAGGTTAACAGGTACCTGAGAATGAATCAGGTACGGGCTCTTTTCCCCCGGGATCTGAAATTCGCCTGGAGCCAGAATCCTTATAAATATGATGATACACAAACATACTATGAGCTTCATGCCATTAAGGTGACCACCCGTGACGGGAGGGCACCCCTCGGGGGTGATGTGATCACAGGTGCAAGACCATCTTCAGGTATCACAGGATCGGAAGTAAAGGTTGACTTTACGATGAATGCTGAAGGGGCAAAGACCTGGCAGAGAATGACACGCGAGAACATCGGCCGCAGTATTGCTGTTGTCCTGGATGGCTATGTGCGTTCCAACCCTGTTGTGCAGAATGAGATAACCGGCGGAAGCACTGAGATCACAGGTGATTTTACGATTGAAGAGGCTGACGACCTGGCAAACATACTGAAATCGGGTAAACTGCCGGCGCCGGCAAGGATCATTTCTGATACCGTTATCGGACCGACACTTGGGCAGGAAGCCATCAATGCAGGCATGATCTCCTTCATAATAGCGTTTATTATTGTTCTGTCGTATATGCTGTTTTATTACAGTTCCAGCGCAGGCAGCATCGCTGATGTCGCACTTGTCGGAAACGTGTTCCTGATATTCGGAGTATCAGCATCGCTCGGTGCAGTTCTTACTCTCCCGGGTATTGCAGGTATAGTACTTACAATGGGTATGTCGGTGGATGCCAACGTTCTTATCTATGAGCGTATCCGTGAGGAGCTGCGGGCCGGCAAAGGCATTAAGTTGGCAATTGCCGACGGATATAAAGGAGCTCTTTCAGCAATCCTCGACTCAAACATAACCACACTGCTTACCGGTATCGTGCTTTATGTCTTCGGAACAGGTCCGATAAAGGGATTTGCCACCACCCTGGTTATTGGAATCTTCACATCCCTTTTCTGCGCTATATATGTTACCAGGCTTATTTATGAATTCTTTCTCAAGAGGAATGCAAAGCTCAGCTTTTCAATCAAGATTACAGCCAACATATTGAGAAATGCCCATCTCGATTTCATAGGTAAAAGAAAATTGTTCTATGCCCTCTCCATAGCAATATCCCTGGTTGGTATAGGATCATTGTTTGTACGTGGATTAAACCAGGGTATAGACTTTACCGGAGGCCGGACGTTCGTTGTAAGATTTGAAAACACCGTCAGAACACAGGATGTTGCAGACAGGCTGGCCGTGCATTTCGGAGATGCGCCGCAGGTGGTTACTTTCGGAAGTGACAACCAGGTGAGGATCATCACGAAATACAAGATCAATGAGACCGGAGTGGATGATGAAATAGAAACAGCTCTTTATGAAGGACTCAGGGATATGGTAGATACAGATGTAACCAAAGAGCAGTTTCTGACTGATTACAGGATAAGCTCTGAGATGGTGGGCCCGACAGTTGCAGCAGACATTAAAAGAAAGGCAGTGTGGGCTGTAGGACTATCCCTGATTATAATGTTCATTTACATCTTCATACGGTTCAGGAACTGGCAATACGGTTTGGGCGCCATTGTTGCTGTTGCACATGACGTATTGATTGTAATCGGCATTTATTCCCTGTTCTGGGGAATACTGCCTTTCACGATGGAAATCGACCAGTCATTTATTGCCGCAATACTGACGGTTATAGGTTATTCTGTAAACGACTCGGTGGTAGTCTTTGACAGGGTGCGGGAATTCCTTCCGCTTCACAGGAAGCGTCCTACAAAGGAGGTTCTTAACATGGCATTGAATGATACCCTGAGCCGTACACTTAATACCGGGATAACCTCAATCCTTGTACTTACTGCCATGTTCTTCTTCGGCGGGGCTACCATCAGGGGATTCCTCTTTGCAATGATCATTGGGATAATTATCGGTACCTACTCATCAATATTTGTAGCTACAGCAGTTGTGTATGATACATCATCAAAGAAAGGACTGAAATTATGATAACTACCAGATAAATTAATTTTGCAGGTGAAAGAAAAGTATCAGGAAAATGAGCGGACCGGAGATACTTGTAATAATAATAGTTGTACTTATCCTTTTCGGGGCGGATAAGCTTCCCGACCTTGCCAAAGGGATCGGTAAGAGCATGCGCGAATTCAAGAAGGCTACTGATGACATAAAACGGGAATTTGATGAGAGCACAAGGGAAATAAGAAAGGATTTCAATGAGGTGTCCCGGACAATCAGCAGCGATATAACCAATTTCTCTGACACCGTAACAAGGGATGTTAATGAGGTTACTTCAAATATTGAGAAGGATATCAATGAAGTAACCACTACAATAGAGAAAGACGTAAATGAAGTTACCGACACTTTAAGCAAAGAAGCAAAAGAGGTCTCCGATGATCTCCGGAAAGAGGCTGACGAAGCAGCCGATAGAATTAACAATGATTAAGACAAGCGGAATAACAAAATCATTCGGAGATCTCAAAGTCCTGAAAGGCATCGATATCGAGATCAGGGATAAAGAAGTCGTTGCTATTGTCGGTGCCAGCGGCGCCGGCAAGACAACATTGCTGCAGATAATCGGAACCCTGGACAGGCCTGACAGCGGAACAATCTGGTACAACGGGTCCGATATAAGCAGGCTTAAAGGAAAACCGCTTGCCTCTTTCCGCAATGGCAACATAGGCTTCGTTTTCCAGTTTCACCAGCTCTTGCCTGAATTCACAGCCCTGGAGAATGTATGTATACCCGCCTATATTGCCGGTAAATCAAAATCAGAAGCTGAGGCTAAGGCAGGAGAGCTTCTCGGGTTCCTGAGCCTTTCCGACAGGCTTGAGCATAAGCCTTCGGAGCTCAGCGGAGGCGAGCAGCAGCGTGTGGCAGTAGCCCGGGCGCTGATAAATAATCCTTCAGTTATACTTGCCGATGAACCTTCAGGTAATCTCGATTCAGAAAACAAAAATGAGCTTCATAAGCTATTCTTCAGACTTCGTGATACATTCGGTCAAACCATCGTGATAGTCACCCATGACAGGCAGCTGGCTGAGATGTCTGACAGGATCCTGCAGATAAAGGACGGAGTGATAATCAGTCAGTAATAAGTCTCAGAGTCCTTAAGTCTAAGAGTCTCTTAGTTATACAGACTATAATGGATTTTAAAACTTTTCAAAAACACCCGGCCCGAACAATGCAAAATCATACTTCACAGGATCTTTCGGGTCAAAACTTCTCAAAACTCCATCCAGTTCTGCAACTGCCTTTGCATCGTTTTGCTTTCGGATTAATATTCCGAGTTTCCTGGCTACATTTCCTGAATGAACATCGAGAGGACAAGAAAGGATCGATGGTGATATTGTTTTCCATATGCCAAAGTCGACACCTTTATTGTCTCTCCTTACCATCCACCGCAGGTACATATTTATCTTTTTCGCCGCTGAACCTTTGAAAGGATCTGAGATATGCCTTTCGGTTCTTCTTTCGTGAGGCAGTTCAAAGAATATCTTATGCAGTTCGTGAATCGCAGGCTGAAGCGAATAGGATGTCTTATGGGTTTCAAATATTGTCTCAAGTCCCCCCCTGTTCCTGTAAATATTACGGAGAGCATTAAGAAAATAAGCAAGGTCGACCAGGTTAAAGGTCCTGTGTACGAAACGTATGGCCTTATCCAGTTCGCAATCGCTCGAATTCACTATAAATTCAAAAGGCGAATCCTCGAGTATCTCCATCATCCTGCCCGAGCTATTCAGGATCATCTTACGGTTCCCCCATGCGATTGTGGCGGCAAGGAAGCCTGAGATCTCAATATCCTCTTTTTTTGAAAAGCGGTGCGGTATACTTATCGGGTCCAGGGCAATGAAAGAAGGCTGGTTATATAAATCCGCTTTTTCATCAAGGAACATTTTAATATCTGATATCCTTAATTTCATGATGCCTGTATTGGTCTGATTAATAAGGATTGCAGGTTATTTATGATTCTCAATAAAATAAGCCAGGTAATCAGGTATTTTTGTACCCAGATAATAAGGCAGATTCATTAAAAGATAAGGTTTGCCCCCGGGTGTTTTTGTCCTGATTATTTCAAATTTTCCGGAATACATTCGTACTGCATACTGATGGTTACAATGTTCTATGAACTGATGAAGTGATCTTAAAGTCCCATCACTGCCGGATTTAATTTCAATGGGGATCAACATGTTCTTATGTGCATATACCAGGTCGACTTCAGAGGACGATTGTTTTTTATCGCGGATCCAAAAATGAGGCTTTTTATCATTAATTGTATTCAATGAAATCACCTCCTGCATAATCAAATGAGGAATAATTGCTCCTTTGTAAGAATTGCTTAAATCTGCAAGGGTCAGCATTTCTCCCTGAATTCCGAGTTCATTGTTTATCAAGCCTGTATCCATAAATTGCAGGCGAGGCGACTTCCTTAAGTCTGGTTTTGCAGGAACCTCAACATCGGTCGTAGGGTAAATCAGCCTGATAATCTTTGCATCGTCAAAATTCCTGAATGCTTCCCCCACCTCCCTTGACCTGTAATTGGATTGACCGAAGTTCTGAAATTTAATACGTTGATCAATATAGTTATGCGCGGTCGACATAATGTGTTTAAAAATCTTATGCTCTGTTTCATTAACAGCATATTTTTCAACATCATTTCTGTATGTACCCCAGATACTTTCATATACTCCAGGCAATTCTGTCAGACTGCCCTTTTCTAAAAAAATACTTATTACTTCAGGCATACCTCCGACAATTGAATACTTATTAAACAAATCCAGTAAAACGGTGTGAGCGAAAGGTTCAACCGGTACTCTGGTAATTTGTTCCAATGCCGGCTGATGGTCGATTGCCTCCAGATATTCAATGAAATTCAGGGGATGCAGGTATAAATGTTCTACTCTTCCGACAGGGAAACTCTTTACCTTTTTCATTGCAAACTCCAGAAGTGATCCTGCAGCAATTACATTCAGACCAGGATATTCCTCATAAAAGTACCGGAGCATCTGGATAGCTTCTGGTGATTCCTGGATCTCGTCAATAAACAATAGAGTATCTGCTATTGATGCAACGGAAATATTACCTGACAGAAAAAGCGATTCTACAATGGATTTAACTTCAAGGTTATTATTGAATAATGCTGCATCAGCTGACTTTTCAAGATTTAAGGTAATATTGTATTTGTAAGATTTTGCAAACTCTTTTACAAGAGTAGTTTTACCAACCTGCCGGGCACCCCTGAGAATAAGCGGCTTGCGGTTTGGATTTTGTTTCCAGACCTTGAGGTTCTGTTCGGCTAGTCTTTTAAATATCAAGCTTTTATGTATATTCATGTAACAAAGTCATGGCAAATATATACATAATTTGTAATAAAGTAAGGGATGTCCGGCTATTTTTTTGTAATAAAGTAAGGGATGACGTTTAAAACTACATATTTCCAGGGTTTTGATTATATGGAAATCTTTATTATTGATGGATTACGAAGCATATATTAAATGTAACAAAATTTCATTTTTTCTCCTCAATCCATTTCGACCTGTCGGGAAATTCAGGTACAGTAACCTTCTTAACCGGATTCTCCTTCAACTCCTGCAACAGCACTTCAACAGCCTTTTCAACGCATGGATCTATCCCCTTTGCAAGCTGCTCAGGACGGTCAACCACCTCAATATCAGGATAAACACCTATCCCTTCAATTATCCAGCCTTCGTCGATATCGAAAACCCCAAACCTGGGAACCGATATATATCCTCCGTCAACCAGCCTGGCATTTCCGGAGATACCTACAAGCCCTCCCCATGTCCTGGTTCCTATAAGTTTGCCCAGGCCAAGCTTTTTAAAATAGTAGGGGAATGCATCTCCTCCTGATGAGGAGAACCCGTTTATCAGCATCGCTTTCGGCCCGTCATGGGCTATTGCCGGTGATTTACCCGGGACAAGCCCGTTCTGGTACCAGTACGACAGGGTTTTGCGGTCCAGCAGATCTGCAATGTTGTCAGGGATGAAACCGCCGCCGTTATAGCGCTCGTCAATAATCAGGGCTTCTTTATCGAAGTATGTATACATGCCGTGATACATTTCGCGGGTTCCGTCAGTTGATGTATTTGGCACATAGATATATCCTATCCTGCCTCCTGAGAGCTTGTCGACCATGGCCCTTCTTTCGTTCACCCAGTTGAGATGGAACAGCTGAAGCTCGCTTGACAGAGGTTTGATGAAATATGACCTTGCGCCGGCAGCGGAAGCAGTGCTGTTAACGGTTATCCCGACTGTTTTTCCTGCTTTGTTTTCAAGATACACGTAAGGATTCAGTGCTGTAGTAACATCCCTGCCATCGATGCTTATCAGGTAATCTCCTTCTTTAATATCGATACCCTGTTCGGTCAGAGGTGAACGAAGGGAAGGATTCCAGTTCTGGCCCTGGTATATCTTTGATATCCTGTATCTTCCTGCTGCATCATCGGCAGTAAGCTCTGCTCCCAGGAGCCCGTTATCTATTCTTTTAACCCTCTCGAAATCTCCCCAGTCGACATAAGAGTGACCTGTATTGCTTTCAGCCACGATCTCATTCAGGATATAGTCCAGGTCGGCCCTGTGACCCACGTACGGAAGCAGTGCACTGTAACGCTCCCTCATACCTTTCCAGTCGACACCGTGAAGGTTCCCTACATAGAAATAGTCGCGGAATATTCTCCACCCGTCAACAAATATCTGGTTCCACTCTTTTGACGGGTCTATTTTCATCTCCAGACCGTCAAGGTTCAGTTTACCTGCTCCGGGCTTCTGCCCCGGAGTGAGCTTTATGATACCGTAATCCTCGCCTGATCTGTATATTGCCATTTTGCCATCAGCCGACAGGGCAGCACTTATTACTCTTTCAAGGATATCCTCATTTTTTTCTTCACTGATATTGTATCTGATCAGCTTACCTCCGCTGATGAAGATCAATCCTCCGTCGCATGCACCAACGATCCGGTAGTCACCTGCTTCCCCGGGCAGGGTGGTTACACGGTTATTGATACCGCTGAATTCAATATCGACCCTGACCTCTTTCTTAGTGTCAGCAGAAGGTTCTTCTGCAGATGATTTACCTTTCTTGTCCTTTGCAGGAGCCGGTGCTGTGGGTTGAGGATCACCGGCTTTTACCGGTTCAACATCATTCTTGTCTTTGAATAGCTTAGGGCTTTTTGCAGTCAGAGACAGGGCATATAGCTTTGCTGCCCTGGTATACAGGTAATCGGATTCAAAGCTTGACCGTGTGAGGTTGTAGTCACGGTTTGATTCGAAGAAGATATAATTCCCGCAAAGGCTGAACACCGGAGTATTGTCTGTATAATTATCGTCAGTCAGCTTTTGTTTCTTCCCTGCCGGAATTTCATATACCCAGATTGCTGATTTCCCGTTGCTTCCCTCTTTGGTATACGCTATCCAGCGCGAATCGGGAGAGACATCATAACTGCGTATTTCACTTGCTGTCGCCTGGTCAACATCTGTTACCTTTCCTGTGGCAGCATCGACAAGACGGAGCTTTAGTGTCCTGTCAAAGAATACAAGATATCTGCTGTCTGGCGACCAGAGGGGTTCGTATTTCCATGCTAATGACCCGGATGTTACCTGTCTGGCACTGGCTCCCTTTTTATTCTCGAGAAGATAAAGTTCATATTCACCCGTTTCGTCGGAATAATATGAGATATATTTTCCGTCGGGCGACCAGGACGGGAATATCTCCCGTATACCCTGGGTCTGAGTGAGATTCTCAGTTATTCCGTTTTCTGCAGGGACTGAAAAGATATCTCCCCTGGCATCAAAGAGGGCGCGTTTCCCTGTCGGAGAAATGGCAAAACTATGGATATTGTCTTTTACATTCTTATGGTACGCGACAAGGTTGGGATTGTCAAAGTTGATGCTGACTCTCAATCTCTCGGGCTGACCGGCCGGCAGGTTAAGCTTATAAATATATCCTCCATTCTCATAGACAAGCTGATCACCGTTTCCTGAAGGCCACATAACGTCAAATTCAGTGTGCGTGGTAACCTGCTTTGTTTCTTTTGTTACAGTATTATACTGCCATATATTGAGCTTAAGATCGCGGTCGGAGGCAAAGAAGATATTGTCGCTCGACCATGTCGGCAGATGGTCGGTGCCTTCAAAGTCAGTGATCTGCTCAGACGTGTTGGCGTTAAGGTCATATATCCAGAGATCGCCAGCCATTCCTCCCTTGTATCGCTTCCAGTTGCGGAACTCACGGTCAACTGGAGTGAAGACGATCTTTGACCCGTCAGGCGAGAGTACTCCGAAACCTCCGTTAAAAATCTGGAGGGGTTTTTCAAACTTGCCGTCAAGGTTCACAAGGAAGTATTTTCCTCTACGGTCGCCCAGGGGTGTCCGGTTCGAACGAATAAGTATTTGTTTGCTGTCAGGGGTCCAGTCAAGTACAACATTGTCCCATCCGCCTCTTGGGGGCATAACCCCTACAGAGTTGTACCATGTAAGCTGTTTCGGTACTCCTCCGCCGGAAGGTATGACAAATATCTGCCTGCTCCCGGCATACTCGCCCGAAAAGGCTATCCACCGGCCGTCAGGCGAGATCTTCGGGAACAGCTCGAGACCCGGGTGAGAGGTGAGACGCTTTGCTTCACCGCCGCTTGAACTTACGCTCCATATATCACCGGCATAAACAAAGACAATAAGGTCTTTATTAATATCGGGGAATCGAAGGAGGCGGGCATCATCGATTGCCCTTGCACTGAACGTTATGCTGAAAACCAGCATTATAACTGTAAATATGATCTTTAAGCTTTTCATGATATTGTTTTTATGGAAAGTCAAATGTAGGAATTTTCATGACAAAGATTCAGGATCGAATTGGGTTACGGTACATTAAATACTTAATGTTTGTTAAATTTGAGTCCCATTCTGCATTATGCCAAACAATTATTTTAGTTTCAAGCAATTTACTGTTTACCAGGACAAATGCACATTCAAAGTCGGGACGGATGGTGTTCTGCTTGGGGCATACGCTGATGTTTCGGGTGTAAAGAATATTCTTGATATCGGAACAGGCACGGGGCTTATTGCCCTGATGCTTGCACAAAGGAGCGATACAGAA
>Ga0116204_1001752_pt1 | contig 12050 bp, 14 predicted proteins | sample LakKivwa52mmetaG_FD_94481 | JGI IMG/M metagenome (GOLD analysis project Ga0116204, IMG submission 94481) | Anoxic lake water microbial communities from Lake Kivu, Rwanda to study Microbial Dark Matter (Phase II) - Lake Kivu water 52m metaG | ecosystem: Environmental > Aquatic > Freshwater > Lake...
CCGGTGTGGTGACGTTAGTTCGACTAGATACCGACCCGAAAGATGCCAACAAACTACGAATGCTCTTGACGATTGGCGAATCTATACCCGCTGAAAATCGCTTTCAGGGCAACACCGCCACATTGAAGGTTCACGACGCAAAAGGTTTAGTGAACGGCTTGATGGTCAAGGGTTTCCCGCATCACTTTGGGGTTGCTTGGGGCGACGTGCGTGCAGGTTTGCGCGGGGTCGCAAAGGCAAAACAAATTGAATTAATCGAGTGGGCGTGAAAGCCGACATGGAGGTGATTTGCGTTGGTGTTGCCACTTGGGACACCATCGCGTTGGTTCCAAGATTCCCGGCACCTGATGAGAGGTTGGTTGCTGAAGAGTTACGTGTGGCAATAGGTGGGCCGGCGGCAATCGCAGCCATCACATTGGCGCGGCTCGGGGTGAAAGTCGGTTTAGTTGCTGGCGTGGGTGATGACAGGGCTGGTCAACAAGTTCTTCAAGCACTAGGCGATGCCGGCGTTGATGCAAAGTTTGTTCGAGTGGTAGCGGAGGCATCAACAGCTCGCAGCATCGTGACTGTTTCGAGTGACACCGATTCGCGCTCGATTGTGAACAAACCATTCGCTGCCGCAGATCAAGTGGTGAAGGGCGGTGCCGGCGGCGGCAGTGTTGGTAGAGGTGGTGGCGGCAGTGGCGGCGGCGGAAGTGCGGGCGCGGCTGCTAAGGCTGCGGCGAGTGCCGAGTGGGTTCACTTTGACCACTTTGGATGGCAGCTGAAAAGTGATCTGGCCATAAATCGCGGTGAAGGCCCGAAGATTTCTCTAGACATCGGTTACCTAACTCGCGATATCAAGGTCGGCGAAGTTGATCTCTATGCACCCACCGCTGAAGTGGTACAGCAGCAGCGCGCAGGTGTAAACGTGGCTACCGCCGTGAAAGAGATGGCACGTGAAAACCAAAACTTAGTTGTCGCTACCTTGGGCTCCCGAGGTGCTGTGGGCAGTGACGGCGAGCAAATAATCGAGGTCGCTGCGTTTGACACCGAGGTGGTGAGCACGCTCGGTGCCGGTGACGTGTTTCATGGGGCACTGGTAGCGCAGTTTCAGCAAGGTCGAGACCTGCGTGAAGCAATCACCAGAGCCAGCGCAGTGGCAGCACTTTCTTGTCGGGGGTTAGACGGCAGCAGTGCCGTACCTGACGAGAAGCGATTAGAAGTGTTCTTGCAAGATGTGCAAGAGAAAGGGTGATTTAGGTGACGAGTAGCAAGAATGGCGAAAAGCCGCAGTTTCTTTTGCACCAAGACGGCGACAGCGTTGCGGTAGCAGTTGACGATTTAATGCCTGGCGAAGTGAGGGGTGCTTCTATCAAAGAGGGCACCTGGTACACCATGGTGATAAATCACGAAGTGCCACTTGGCCACAAATTTGCCATGGTTGATCTTGCTGAGGGCGACACGCTCGTCAAATACGGAATCCCTGTCGGGTTCATGACAGGTAATGCAAAAAAAGGTGACTACATACACACCCACAACGTAAGGAGTGCCAGATGGCAGAACAGTCGCGCTTAACCGGTTATCGGCGACCAAAGGGCGAAGTTGGCATCCGCAATCACGTTGTGATCTTGCCGGTAGACGACATCTCGAACGCCGCCGCCGAGGCCGTTGCGAAAGTAGTCACAGGCACTCTGGCTTTGCCGCACGGTTTTGGTCGTCTGCAATTTGGCGAAGACCTCGAGCTCACATTTAGAACTCTTATCGGCACCGGCCGAAACCCGAACGTGGCGGCGGTAGTTGTCATCGGAATCGAGCCGAATTGGACTAACCGGGTAGTAGAAGGCATCGCTTCAACCGGAAAGCCCGTTGCCGGTTTCTGGATCGAAGGCAAGGGCGACCTGCAGACGATCGCCGATGCATCACGAGTGGCGCAGCAGTTCGTGCAAGACGCAACTGAAATTCAGCGCACCCCCGTCGAACGCGGCGAAATCGTGATGAGCATCAAGTGCGGCGAATCAGACACGACCACTGGTTTGGGTTCTTGCCCCACGGTTTCGCAAGCGGTTGACAGGTGGGTAGCCGCTGGTGGCAGCGTTATTTTCGGCGAAACGAGCGAACTAACGGGTGGTGAGCACCTAATTGCCGACCGCTGTATTGACGATGCATGCCGAATCGCATTTCAAAAAACCTATGACGATTGCATCGCGGTGATCGAGGCAACTGGTGCGAATTTGTTGGGTTCACAACCCACGCAAGGAAACATCAGCGGGGGCTTAACGACCATCGAAGAAAAAGCTCTTGGCAACATCGCAAAGACCGGCACCGTGCCGGTGGTCGGTGTTTTGAAACCAGCCGAGCTACTGCCTAAAGAACCAAAAGGGCTGTACTTCATGGACACCTCTTCAGCTGCGGCCGAGTGCGTGACGCTGATGGCTGCCGCTGGTGCGGTGGTGCATTTGTTCCCCACTGGTCAGGGCAACGTGATCGGTAACCCAATAGAACCAGTGATAAAAGTGACGGCAAACCCGAAGACGGTTGCGACCATGAGTGAGCACGTTGACGTTGACGTAACTGGTTTGTTGCGCTTCGACTACACCCTCGTGGAAGCCGGGGATAAGTTGATGAGTGTGATTGACCGCACGATTAACGGTCGGTTTACTGCGGCTGAGGCACTCGGGCATCGTGAATACACATTCACCAAGCTCTACATCAGCGCGTAAGAACGCAGAAAAAAAATCTCATTAGTTTTGCGGCTAACTAGGGCGCCTCGTTGTCAGTACTGATAAGCGAAGACGTTTGGGGGCCGGCGTTCGAAGTCTTGGCGAAGACCACCGAGATTTCCAAACAGCCAGACCTTTGGCAAGACCCGGTGGCACTAAAGACGGCTGCTGGCAAAGCCTTGGCCCTAGTAGTTCGCAACAGAACCCAGGTAACTAAAGATCTACTTAGCGCGTGCCCAAACTTGAAAGTCGTGGCAAGGGCAGGCGTTGGCCTAGACAACATTGATGTGCAAGCAGCTGACGAATTAGGTATAGCAGTTGTAGCAGGTTTGGGTGCAAACGCCGTAAGTGTCGGTGAGATGGCGCTGGGTTTTGCGCTTTCGTTGATGCGAAATATCGTGCGCGGTGACGTAGACACTCGTGGTGGTCAATGGCGCCGCGATGCTGGTAGAGAACTTTCTGGTTCGACCTGGGGCCTGGTCGGTTGTGGTGCAACCGGTTTGGCAACCGCAAAGTTGTTGGCAGGGTTCGATTGCAGAATCTTGGGCTTTGACCCGGCCATAGCTGGTACAGACGAGCGCTTGAGGGCCCTAGAAATTGACTTAGTGGGGCTTGAAGATGTTCTTAAGAACTCAGATGTCGTTTCTCTTCACGCGCCAGCGGTTGCTGCCACACACCACATGATCAATGCCCAATCGCTGGCATTAATGAAGCCGACTGCTTTCTTGATAAATGTCGCGCGTGGTGAGCTAGTAGACGAAACCGCGTTGATTCATGCGCTGGAATCTGGCCAAATCGCTGGGGCTGGTTTAGACGTCAGAGGCTCTGAACCGCCTCAGTTAGGAAAGCTCGAGACACTGCCAAACGTTGTTCTGGCCCCGCATGTAGCTGGCATAACGAACGAAAGTCAGCGGCGGATAACCGACATATTGGCTCAAGATATTGCTCGCGCCCTTGCAGGTGAGCCACTCCATTTCGCCGTTGGTCGTACCACGAATTGACTACATATGCTCAAGCACTTGATTTCGCGACGAACGCGTTTCGCGCCGCAGGGGTAGCCCCAGCAGAAGCGAGCGTTGCAGCGTGCGCACTAGTTGGCGCGCAAGCTTGGGGCTTAGGCAGTCACGGTTTGATTCGTGTGCCGCAGTATCTGCGTCGCTTGACTGCCGGTGGCACATCATTGACTGGCGAAATCACCGTGACCCAAGATCTGGGCGCGCTGGCATTAGTTGACGGGCACGCTGGTCTTGGCGTCGTGCACATGCAACACGCAGCTGAGATGGGCGTGAAATTGGCAAAGCAGTTCGGTGTCAGCGCTGTTGCCGTCCAAAATTCTTCGCATTGCGGTGCACTTGCTTTTTTCGCGTGGCCGGCATTGCGGGCAAATTGTGCGGTGTTGCTGCTAACCAATGGCCCCGCTGTGGTGCCGCCACCGAATGGTTCGAAAGCGTTGATGTCGACGAGCCCAATCTGCGTCGCGGTGCCTACCAATTCAGGTGCGATCTTGGTTGACATGTCCACCACGGCAGTTGCGCGCGGCAAAATCGCCGAATACGCAGCACGCGGTGAGGCACTTCCCCTTGGTTGGGCACTTGATGAGTCGGGTCAACCAACCACTGATGCACAGGTTGCCCTGAAAGGCATGCTTGCACCCCTTGGCGGTGCAAAAGGCGCGGCTCTTGCGCTGGGCCTTGAGGCTCTGACAGGTGGCTTGATTGGGCCTAATTTGGCAAAAGACGTGCCAGACATTTTTGATGAAAAGATGGACGGCGAAGCACAAGGTATTTCGCATTTGATCATCACCCTGGACGCAGCAGCAATCGCAAACGAAAGCGGTGCTTCGAATCGTTTAGATGATTTCGTCGAAGCGGTTGCGAAGTCTGGGGGAAGAGTGCCTGGTTCGACCAAGACTGACCCCGATGAGTTCGAACCACAAATGGTGATAGAAGTGGCACCAGCTGTTCGAAAACAACTCGATGAATGGGCCGATCGCCTACAAATAGCAAAACTGGCTTGATTTTGGGGTCGTCGCTGCAGAGACTGCAGGCTTACTTGATTTCGGTGTTGCCCGGTTTGGTCTTGTTGACAGGCATTGTCGCTCTGGCTTTCGCCATCAATTCTTTCGTTCCTGCTGCGAGCCCTATTGCAGTGGCAGTGCTTTTTGGTTTGATGATTGGCAACTTCTTGGGCTGGCCCGCTTTCGCGAAAGCAGGCACCGACTTGGCAGCCAAAAGGTTCTTGCGCATTGGCGTGGTTTTGCTAGGGCTACAAATTTCGTTTTTGAGCCTGCGCGAAATTGGTGTGCCCGGGTTGGCTGTGGTTTTGCTAGTCGTCTTTGGCACCTTTTTTGGAATTCAACTTCTTGGGCGAATTTTCAAAGTCGATGAACCTCTTCGATTGGTCATCGGCGCTGGCTTTGCCATTTGTGGGGTGACGGCGGTAGCTGCGGTAAGCCCGGTTGCTCGGGCTAACAAAGCGCAGGTTTCTTATGCGGTGGCTTTAGTCGCGTTATTTGGCACGCTATCGATTGCGGTGTTTCCTGCCGTTGCTGGTGCTTTGTCGCTTAATGAAGTGACTGCAGGTTCGTGGGTGGGCGCTGGTGTGCACGATGTGGCGCAAGTCGTGGCAACTGCCTCAGTAATCGGCCCTGCCGCCTTGGACGCGGCAATAGTCGTAAAGCTGACACGTGTCTTGATGCTGGTCTTCGTCGTGTTGTTAGTGGCTTGGTTAGCTGGCAAGAGCACGGAGGCTCAAGCAAAGGCATTGCCGTTGTCAAAGAAGTGGCGGAGTTTCTTTCCGCCGTTCATATTATTTTTCTTAGTTGCGATCGTGATAGGTAATTCAGGGTGGATAAGTGAGAGTTGGCTGGACGCTGGCGTGCTGGCTTCACGGGTTTTCTTGACTTTTGGATGCGCGGCACTCGGTGTCGGGGTCTCGTGGGTCGCCATTCGTGCCGTGGGTGCTAGACCTTTGATTGTTGGTTCGATTGCTTGGGTTTTGGTTGCATCGCTTGCACTAGTTGGCGTAATAGCAGTCGGTCTTTAGGTCAAAAGAGTCTTATGTCGCGCAGGGCTTGGGGGTTATTTGCTGCCCTTTCGATCATTTGGGGTTTGCCCTACCTTCTAATCAAAGTCGCTGTCGTTGATTTTTCACCAGCACAGATCGTTTTCGTTCGCACATTGTTGGGTGCGGCAGTCATCGTCCCCCTCGTTATTCATCAGAAATCACTTCGCAAATTAAAGGGTGTTTGGGTTTGGGTGTTGGCGTTTGCCGCCTTAGAAATAACCGGGCCGTTCTGGTTGATAGGTGCCGCTGAGCAGCAAGTACCAAGCTCTTTGGCCGCAATCATGATCGCGACCGTGCCGATGATCGGTGCCTTTTCGGCGTGGGCATTGCGAATCGACGATCGTGTGACGCTCACGCGATTCGTAGGGCTAATAGTGGGCTTTGTTGGTGTGGGGGTGTTAGTGGGTTTTGACGTTCGAGGGGGCAGTTGGTGGGCGATCGTGCAACTGCTTTTGGCAGCTGTTGGTTATGCGCTAGCCCCGATCATCATCGCTACCAAATTGTCGAAGGTGCCGAGCGAAGCGGTGATTGGTGTGGCACTGGCACTAAATGCTTTGATCTTTGCACCCGCTGCGTTGGCGAGATTTGAGCCGGCTCAGGCGGTGAACATCTCGTGGGTGTCTTGGGCTTCACTAATCGTTCTTGGCTTCTTGTGCACATCGATCGCTTTCATCTTGTTGTTTCGCCTAATCGCTGAAGCTGGGCCGTCTCGCACGGTGGTAATTACTTATCTGAATCCAGTGGTTGCAGTTTTGTTGGGTGTGGTATTGCTCTCAGAGCCTCTCACGCTGGGCATTTTGATTGGGTTTCCGCTAGTGCTGCTCGGATCAATCTTGGCCACCAGTCGAAGTAAAGCCATAGGCTTACAAACGTGAGCGTTGCAGCCACCGTAAGTGAGCAAGTTGGTGGCTGGCTTGAAACTTTAGGCCCCTTAGTTTTTTACTTCTCGGTCTGGGGTTTGGTTTTTGTTGGCACTGGCTTGTTCGTTGGCATGTTCATCCCGTTCATTACGGGTGATTCACTACTTTTCGCCGCGGGCTTGGTAACTGCGCGGGCTGAAAATCTAGATATCACTGTGTTGGCTGTTGGTGTGGGAATCGCAGCTTTCATTGGCGATCAGGTGGGGTTCGTGATCGGGCGGCGAGCAGGGCGCCCATATCTGGACAAAAAAGGTGGTGCACGCACCCAACAGGCCATCGCTTGGACTGAGCGTTTTTATCGCAGATTCGGTTGGTCAGCTGTTGTGATTGCAAGGTTTATACCGTGGGCGAGAGTGTTGATTCCATTGGTTGCAGGTGTGGGCAAGATGAATTACTACGCATTTTTGTCTGCCAATTTCGTGGGCGCAATGGCATGGGGTGTGGGGCTTACTTTGATCGGGTATTACGCCGCCAATATTCCGGCGGTTAAGTCTGGGGCTTACGTCATTGCCGCGGTTGTCATCGGCATTTCTGTGTTAGTCGGTATCAGGGCGTGGCTGCAAGACCGAAAGCAGGGGCCCGCTCTAAGCAGTTAGTTTCTGCTCGCGATCTGTCAATACGAAGTCGAGTAGCTGCTGGCCGTGTTCTGACGCGGTCGAAATGTCGGTGGCCCTTATTTCAACCTTAGGTAGGGCCTGTAGGCGTAAGACGTCTTCGTCTAGATGATGATTCGGGAAGACCCCTGCGAAAGAAAATGGCAATAAGTCAAGGTGTTCGTCAAGAACGATTTCTGTTGCCGGGTCACTGAGAACAAAATCGAGATAGACGGCGTCACGGTTGAACGTTTCGAATAATTTGGTGGTCTCACCAGTAATAGTTGCGACCAAGTCTTGAGCTGGCTTGGCGACCGTGATGATGCTTAAGTTGTGATCGTCTTTATGTGTGGTGGTGAATGCGGTGAGGTCATCTATCGTGGTGTTGGCAGGGGCGGGTTTAAGTTCACCGCGAAGCCCAGATTTAGCGACGATGTTCTTGATGATTGGCTGATAGCGCGCCGGGGCAAATATCGAATGTTTGTGTGCTGGGTTTGTCTTTAGATAGAACAGCGCAACTGACTGGCGATGAGCCGCGTCTTGGGTATTCAGCGCCGCGTTATTTGAAACACTCGCGGGGATCCACCCGAGCAGAAAGCCGGTTTCATGGGCCCCGAGGTCAATGTTTGCCTTCTGGCTGTAAGGGTGGGCAGCAGTTGCCTCGCTGAATATGCCAAAGATCTTTTGCTGGTGGGCCCACTCAGATGCAAATTGCTTTAGTCGGGTGAAGAGGTGTTGGCCGCGTGCCGCTTCGGTCACGATGGCAACCCCTGAATGCATTACGGGTGCGTCGTCTTCTTCGCGGCTGAGCGCGACGTGGCCGATTATTTCGCCTTCTAACTCGCCAACGATGCTGACAAGGCGCCCGTCTTTTATTCGAGCTGCGATTTCTTCAGGCTGGTAGACCCATTCGGCGTCGTAGGTGTCGCCGTAGGTCTCGCGCACCAGGCGCGTTAAGACAGGGGCTTCGCTCTGCTGAAGAAAGCGAATTTCGACTTCACTCATCGTGGTGGGTTAGCCGACGGTGACGACATTTCCTTTTCGGCTCGTGACGACCTTTAGCAATGGCGCACCGGCTGGCCCGGCGACGAAGGCCCCGTCCAACTTAAAGACTGATCCGTGGGCAGGGCACTTCCACTCGTTGCCAGCTTGACGCACGGTTACGCCAGCATGGGTGCAACGCAAATCGAGAGCGACGTAAGTGCTGGCACCGGTTCTCACCAACGCGGCAGGCACACCTTTGACGGTGCCAAGAGGTGCAACCCCGCCAACCTTGCCTAAAGATTTGACCTTCTTGGTATCAACGGCGAGCTTGCCGTCTTTAAGTTTGGTGATTCCCGCGGCTTGACCCTTAAGACCGCGCGAGTTAGTGGCGGCACTTGCTGCACCACCGATGCCAAGTGCGAACAACATTGCGCCGCATACACCTGCGCTACCACCGAGAAATTGGCGTCGTGACATCGCTTTGGCGCGAATTGACTTTGCATTGCCTGCTTGGGTTTTACCTGTCGCGTTATTCATATCTACAAAAACTAGCGCATCACGTCTTTTGATACCCGACGAACGAGCGGACGGGGTAGCCCGCGGGTAAGGGTGCTCAGCACTTTGTACTGCAGGCTCGGCACACTTACCGTCTTGCCGGCCAAAACGTCTTGCCAGGCCTGCTGGGCCACTAGCCGAGCTGAAAGCCACATCCAGTTGGGCACGTCTTGAGGTTTCATGCCGGCACGTTGCTGAAATTCAGTTCTAACGAACCCCGGCGCCACGACCGTGCTGGTTACCCCAGTGCCGGCTAACGCGACTGAAAGCGATTCACTAAAAGTAGTAAGCCACGCTTTTGCTGCGCTATATGTGCCACTGGTGATCCAGGCGGCAACGCTGCCAATGTGTACTAAATGCCCGCGGCCTCGTTTGCGCATGACGGGTAGTGCTGCGTGGGTCAAGAGCATTGGCGCTCGTACCAAAACGTTGAGCATGGCTTCTTCTTGGGCGATGGGGGTCTTCTCAAATGAAGTTTTGATACCAAAGCCAGCGTTGTTTACCAACACAGCAATCGGTTTCGAATCGTCGGCACATCTTTTGGCGACGTGGTTGGCACCTGCTTCGGTCGCCAAGTCGGCAACTATGACTTCACAGTTAACGCGATATTTGTTCGTTAGGTCTAGAGCTAGCTCATCAAGGCGGTCTTTGTCACGGGCGACCAACACTTGGTCATAACCCTTCGACGCCAGCAAGTGCGCGAAGGCTTTACCTATACCTGAGGTCGGGCCGGTTATAAGTGCGACTTCATTGTCGGTAGTTATTTGGTGGCCCCCACGAGATCGTCTACTGGGGTCAATTGTGGACGCTTTGGCGAAACCCCGTCACCTGAAGAGCGCCCTTGAGCTCGACGAATCATCCAAGGAAATGCGTGTTTGCGGAACCACTTCGACGATTCGACAGCGCGAGCGAGCAAATCTTTCTGCAGGGGTAGCTCAAACGATGTGCTAAGCCAGGTGCCGTCAGCAAAACCGAGTGCGTGCATCGCACCCTCACTGGCTGCCTCATGGCCTGCCGAATTTAGGTGCAGGCGATCTTCTGACCAGAAGTAGTCATGTGAGTAGACGGTCGCTGGCCAGAAGTTGAGCAGTCTCGCGCCGTAGCGACTCGCGATGGCACATACGTCTGCATTTAGTCGAGCGAAACGATTCGACATGAAAGCCATGTACGCACCGCGGTATATCGGGTCACCGAACCCAACGAGAAGAACATCCACGCCGGCTTCGCGAGCTTTCTTCACACCTTGGTCATAAAGCGTTGCCAGTTGGTCTGGATCCCAAGCGGGGCGCAAGGCGTCGTTTATGCCAGCGCCAATTGAAATCAGATCTGGTTTCATAGCGAGTGCTTGCGGCAGTTGGGTATCGATCACGTCAGCCAAGAGTCGCCCGCGTACGGCTAAGTTCGCATAAAGCAGATCAGGCGAATGCTTGGACATTTTCACGGCTAAGCGGTCTGCCCACCCAAGAAACTTCTGGTTTTGAGGGTCTAGTAACTCAAAGTTGGGCTGCCCAGGTAAGGGGTCATTTAACCCTTCGGTGAATGAGTCACCAAGTGCGACGTAGCGCTTCCACACGGCCGAGATGCTATAACCAGTAAGTGTTTAGCTTGTCAGAAAGACAACGCTGGGTTCGTAACGCGTCACTAGTTGGCTTATTCGCTGCTTGTGCGTGGAATTTCATTTTGGTTGTTTCAGCCGCGCTTGGCTTTGCTTGGGTGCTACCGCGAGTGGCAGGTGGGCAGCTAGCAGAGATGCCGCTTAGTTTGCGCATCGTCTATGCGGTGTTTTCGGTGGTTTCTATTGCAGTGGCGTGGCTTGGCTGGCGTATGTGGCGTGATGGCGGTGCGGTTGGGGCACGTATCAAGCGCTATTCGCTCGGTGTCATCGTGCTTTATTCGGTAAGCACGGTTGTCAATGCCTTGTCACAAAGCGAACTCGAACGGTGGAACGCGGTAGCGGCGTTCGTAGTAGTGGTAGCAACCTGGGTTTTGCGCCAAACGCGAGTCGTGGGGGCTAGCTGAGCGGTGCCCTAAGCGCTGCCCAACTGCGAGCGCTCATTCATGAGGTGCCCGATTACCCCAAGACGGGTATCAATTTCTTAGACATAACGCCGTTGCTCGCCGATGCCACAGGTTTTGCCTCGGCGGTGAAGCTGATGTCTAGCCCTTGGCAAGACCACGGAGTTACCCACGTAGTTGGCATCGAAGCACGAGGGTTCGTGTTGGCAGCACCGATTGCCATTGAACTTGCCGCAGGTGTCGTGCCGGCGCGAAAAGTCGGCAAATTACCGAGAAAGACTCACGTAGCTGACTATGAACTCGAATACGGCAGCGCTGCCCTAGAGGTGCATATTGATGCAGTGCCACCACATGGGCGCGTGCTAATCGTCGATGATGTCTTAGCAACCGGTGGCACGATGGCCGCAACCATCGAACTGGTAAAGAAATTAGGTTGTGAAGTCGTTGGAGCTGCCGTCTTGCTTGAGATCGCCTCGCTAGGTGGCCGGGTCAAACTTGGTGATACACAACTAACCGTTGCTTTGCCCTAGATAGAACTAGATGGCTTTAAGAGCCCCCATAATTCTCAATATTTCAGGAGTTGCATCTTTACAGATCTGCGTAAACCGCCCGTCAAAGTCAGCACCGGCGTCGTCATTTGCCGCATCAGATATTTGTCGAACTATCACCCAAGGTTTCGAATAAAGCTCAGCAGCCTGTGCGACGGGGGCGCCTTCCATGTCGACTATTTGTGCACCTAAATCAATTAATTCTTGACGATAGTTATTGCTTTCAATAAAGACATCACCGGTTGCCAGGTTGACCCAGGGTTCGTCAAAAGTGCCAGCGAGTAAAGACTTGATTTCAGAAGAGACTATGAGTGGACGGGGTGGTACGGGGTTGCCAATGGGTATCTCACCTGCCTGCCAGCGCACGAAACCTTGTGGGGTCACCGCGCCGTAATCGTGCTGCCAACACTTCTCGACCAAGGTGAGCTGCCCCGGGCTAAGAGTCGAATCAAGGCCCCCAGCTAGACCAAAGAACAAGACCAATTTCGGTTGATAACTAGCGATCAGGTGGGCAGAGACGATTGCAGCGTTGACCTTGCCAACGGCCGTAGTCGCATAGATCAATGGAACCTGTTCAAACAGACCCACCTCGTGCGCGTGTGGCGTATCGCCTTCAATTACTTTAGTTAACAAACCCATGCCGTCGAGCACTTCGCCCTCTTGAGG
>Ga0116204_1001754_pt1 | contig 12044 bp, 7 predicted proteins | sample LakKivwa52mmetaG_FD_94481 | JGI IMG/M metagenome (GOLD analysis project Ga0116204, IMG submission 94481) | Anoxic lake water microbial communities from Lake Kivu, Rwanda to study Microbial Dark Matter (Phase II) - Lake Kivu water 52m metaG | ecosystem: Environmental > Aquatic > Freshwater > Lake ...
TCATTTCGGAAATTCTCCCTACCAAATACTTCATCCAATACTACTTTCATATAATGCCCAAAGTGGTAATCAAGTCTAACAAAAATACACCCATCTGGTGATAGCATTTCTCTTAAAAAAATAAGCCTTTCTCTGATAACTTCAATAAATTCAGTGCCAGCTAATTTTGCACTGTAGCTCAATACTCCATCAGATGCTCCATACTCATCACCAGTTCCGAAGGGTGGGTCTATATAGATGAGTTTTACCTTCCCCTTAACTTTATCCTTAATCAGGGGATCCTGATTCATATAGCAGGCTTTCAGAAACTGCAGATTATCACCTTGCACAATCAAATTGCGCCAGTTATCGTCATCAGATTTGTGATTGATAACATTGAAAATCTCTTCCTGAGCATCGCCATTGTGTTTGAATTCTTTCCCGTCAAAGAAGCGCAGGATTTGCAGGGGTGAGCTTTCTCCAATCAGGGAAGCGGAAGCCAGGATAGCGGCTTCACTGCGTTTGCCTGCATAATCCAGTACAGGAATTTTATATTTATCCAGCTTCTGATATTCAAACTTACCTTCCTGAGCCAGTTTGTCAAAAAAACCGGGGGAAAGCTTCAAAAGTATCTCCTGAGGGATTTCTGTTTCTTCATTCAGGCATCTGATTATTGTTTCTTTTTCCTGGTCGGTCAGGATAACCTTGCTCATCTTAATCCTCCAAAGCTGCTTTCAAGTATTTATTCAAAACTGAGATTTTGGTTTGGTCTTTATCTGTTGGGATAAGGTTAAATTTATTCAAACGGAGAAACTTATAGCCATAGCTTTCCAGTTCCAATTGCCTTTGCAGGTCATATTCCCTATATTGCGTGCTATGGGGAGTAGTTTGGTCAAAGTGATATTCAAAGCCATCATACTCCAGAATCAGAGATTTGTCTTTACCGTCTCTGTTTAAAGTAAGCAGGAAATCTGTCCGATACTTGGGTATATAACGCTTATATTCCTGCTCCAGATACTTGCCAATCTCAAACTGGGCAATCAACTTGATATCATTCTTATGTTGCTGGTAGTACTCAGTCTGGGTAAGGAGTTTATAGACTTCCTCTTCGGCTGGTGAGCCAAACACTATCATATCCTCAATGAAGTTATCATGGGTGGTATCCAATTGTTCTTTGTAAAACTGGAGCGCTTTACCCAAGACGGTATCATTGTATTTATCCAAAGACATGCTATGGACAAACACCATCGTGTCCTTGGCTCTGGAAAAGCCTACATTAAGCCGCTGCATCTTGAGTTTGCGGATATTGTCGGCTGTACCACCTGGAACAGGATAAATAGTCCTTAAATCCGCTGTTTTATACTTATCGTCCTGGACAAAGGAATAGAAAATTGTGTCCCTTTCCTCGCCTTGAACATCACCAACAAACCAGATTTTAAGCTGGTTCTCATCCTTCAGATGGGTAATAAAAGTCTCTTTTCTAAAATCCTTGTCCATTCTTATTTGCTGATCTCTGAAAGAGCAGATTACGCCAATTGTGCCTTTATAGTTGCTCTCATAAAGATTCTTTAGTTCAGCCAGAATAACCTCAATCTCATCCAGATTGACATTCTGGGCAGATTGCCCGGTGGTATCGACTTTGATGAATTTCAAAACCTGCTGAATGGGTTTGGTTCTAATCCTATTTACAATCAGGTCTATGTTATTGACGCTATAGAAGAATTCACTGGAGTAGGAGATGATTTCCTGAAAACTGCGGAAATGCACATCCAAAGCTGAACTGTAATTCGCCATTGCCTTGCAGAATGCCAAAGTGGAGGTTCTGATACTGAAAGTCTTGAGCCATTCAATCTTACCGGCAGAGGGGACAAACACTTCCGGGATTTCCTCATCATCATCGTTTTCATTGAAGGATTTGCTTACGTCCTTGCTTAACTTGTCTGTATCCTGCTCGGAAATATGGATATTCACATCCTTGCCATAACTTCTGATGATGTCTTTGAAGTAGGCACTAGCATAATATTCAGCTACATTAACAGCGCTGACAGCTCCATACTGCAATTCATCCCCAAAGATGATAGTTTGTTTGGCTCTAAGAATGAGCGACAAAGAATCGGCAATCGAGACCTGGGAAGCCTCATCTATAATCAGATAATCAAAGATATCTTCCTGCATGGGAAAGTAATCGGTCACCATACTGGGTTGAGCGATAATGCACATGACATGATTTTTCAGGACTTCTGTTTCATTTCCAGATAAACGCTTTCCGGTTAGAAATGAGTTTTGCATCCTGCTGACATCACCGATGCTATTTTGCAACTCAGAGTATTTCTTGTCATTGTAGTATTCAAATTTTTTGTAAACAAGTTCATAATAATGCTCAATATCCCTGGGTGATGGTTTTTCTAATCCAGAACTGGCTACAAGGAAGCTTCGGTAATAAATCAAAGAGAACAGGTCGCTAAACCTGTCTTCGCTAATCAAACTTAACTGGGACAAATCATCGAGGTTGATTGCTAAGGATTCAAACCAGGCTGAGTATTTCTGGCTAACTGCATCGAGTATATTCCATATTTCGGGTTCGGTAGCATCAATAACTGCTTTAACCAGCTTTAAGCGTTGATTTAAGGCAACCATGTCTGCTGCATCTGTATTCAATAATGCAGCAGCCTCCTCCACAAGTTTGCAGGCTGATACCTGGGAAGACAAATCAATTATGGATTTAATTCCCTCCATAATATCGTTCAAGGTCAAGGCGTCCCTGTTTTTTTCTTTAATTTCGCTTATTTGGGCTATTATGGGGGCGTAATCTATCTTTTTGGCATTAGATATCCACTCTTTGATCTCTTGAGCAGAAACTGCCCTATATCCATGAAGCATGTATTGAGCCGTGTAGAAAGATGAGTTTTGTAGCTCTGCAAGCTTGCTTTTTATGCTATTAAGGTAACTAATGCAGTCTTTTAAAGACTTCTGGTTATAAATGTTTGCATAGAAGTCAGGATAGTTGTTCTGGAGACATTTAACTTGCTTGTCCCTGAGTTCTTTGCTTTTCTTGCTCTTCAGAATACCATTCAGCATGCCAGTGTGTTCGTCTATAGAGTTTAATGCGTTGAAAATGTCCTCTATTTCGTCAGCCTGAGGTCGATATTCAAAATCCCAGCTTATATTGGCAAGCTTTAGATCATCTTTAAACAGCTTGAAATTGCCAGATACACATTGAGCTATTTGCTCATTAAGCTTTGAGAAAGATTCCGTTTCCGGGATAGGCTCTATGGTTTTAATTGCAGACATACTCACATCATTAATTCTGAACAATGTGTCTATCGCTCTCTTAAACTCAGGAAACTTATCCTTATTTGTATAGCATTCCCTTAGCTTGGCATAACTCAAAGCAAAGTTTATGGATTGCACCCTCTTGATCAGAACTGAGCAGGCTGCTTTATCCTCAATTGTTAAGTCAGTGCCGATTTCATCAAGCTCAGACAAATTGAGTTTTGCCATTATAGATTTATAGTTATCTAATACCTGGCTAATGTCTATATCAGAAGCGAGAGGCTGCCAGTATGCTTTGTTTTGCTCTGTAAGATGTGAAAAAGTGCCTTCCAATTGCTTGTTAACTGCTTCAATATCGATGTTTGAAATACGATTTGATGCAGAGTTGAAGGCATTATTCGATAAGGTTTTGTTAGGTTCATTGGGGGTGTCTTCTTTAGACTTATCCAGTCTGAGAATAGCAGGTTTACCTCTTCTATGCAAATGCCTGAACTTCTGGGTAAGGTTATCCTCTATTACATCCAAAGCCTGTTTTTTATGGGATGTAACCAGCACGCTTCTACCTGTATTGGATGCCATATAGATAAGAGCAGCAATAGTATGGGATTTACCTGTTCCGGGAGGACCCTCGACCACAATTATTCTATTTTTATCATGCTGTGCTGCCAATAGAATCTTTTTCTGAGATTTGTTAAGGGGAAGAGGGTTTTCATCAACAATGTTCTTTACATCTCTGGGAGAGTATTGCTCTCTATATATATGCTCAATGTCTTCCTTGGTGGGGATTACGTTCTTGTTGATATAATCATCAATCAGAGCAGAAAATTTCTTGCCGACAACTGAATCAGACAAAGCCAGCAATTCAGAATAATCAAGCAGGTTATTGCTATCTTTTTTAACAATTTGAAAACCGATGCGGGATACAATGGAGGGATAGTCATCCAAAACCAACTTATCGAACTTCTTCTGTAGTAAAAAATCATCCGGTCCATGATATACGTTATTCAAATAGCCATTTAGTTCTTTGATAACAGTAGTAGAATTTTGAATGTGTTCCGCCCTGGGCAGGGTTAGAACATTCTCCATGCGATTGATATTGATGGCTGGAGTGTTAAGATAGAGAATATCTCCATTTTGAGTTAGCCTGATATTATCCGTTTGGTTTTGCAGGATTATCTCCACGAAATAGAGAGGATAATTGCCACTATTGTTACTTATCTGGTGGAAAAAAAGATACAGCTTATCCACTCTGATTTTAGCATCAAATTCCCTCAACAATGAGAATAAATCAAACAAGGTCAGCTCGTATCGGGTATGTTGAATAATCTCTATGGCTTTATTCTTAAATCCATCAAAATCTGTATTATGCTGAATCTCTATGGCTAATTTATCAAATATAGCCTGGTCAATTATGTTGGGATTGAAACTGGTTCTGGATTTCAGAGTTGTCTGATATAGGGATTGCAGTTCATCTATCTTGTCTTTCTGCATTTTGAATAGGATCTTTTTAACCACATCTCTAAGATTACGATTAAACTCATATAGGCTGCTTCTATATGTTTCTAATTCTTCAGTAGAAGGAATATGAGCTTCAGTTAGTAGCTTGGTATAACCATCCAATAAGCTCTTTATGAATAAGTCTTTATCCAGCTTTATTGAGTATTCCTTGGGATTAACCTCCAGATTTATCTTATTCCCCGTAAGGATAGTTGATATAAGCTTATCTGAAACATCAGGAAAGAAGGGAATATCCAAGGTTAAATCGTCATCAGTCCAGGCAAAGGCAATTTTGGTGTCAAAGCGAAACTTGGTTTCGTTGTAGGTCGAATAATAGTTTAAGATACTTTTGGTTAAGTTATGCATCATAATCCAATGCCCTGCATAAGCCTAATACGCATTTTCCACTGATTGCCCTTCGTCATTACAAATTCGTTTCATGATATACCAACTTTTCTATCTTGGTTAATTTAATCTTGATTTCATTACAGTACCTTATAGGCACAAATCAACTCCATGACTTCATTTTCAACTTTCCACACAGCAACTATCTGTCAATGATAAATTCTGTGGTATCCTAATGCAACCTGTTTTGTCAGATTATTGTAGAGCTTTTTCATAGCCCCAGATTAAGATTATGGGAGAAAACATGGAAAAGAGTCTTTTGCAGAAGGTCAAAGAGCAGTTACTTAGACACGAGGGATTAAAGAGCATACCCGATCGCTGCACTGCAGGTAAATTGACTATCGTAGTAATGAATGGATTCCCGATCAGGTCGGGAATGACAGATGATCGTGGTATCTCCCAGACCGAAGCCTACGTACTCTTGGAGAATGATATCCAGAACTGCGAGTGACAGCTTTTAGATGAGATTCCTGAGATATACAATGGTTTGGATGAAGTCCGCAAGTCTGTGTTACTGAATATGTGCTTCAACTTGGGTATTGGTGGGCTGCTTGGCTTCAACAATACCTTGGCTTTCATTGCTGCCGGAGACTGGGAAAGTGCTGCCAATGGTATGCTTGCCTCCAAGTGGGCGAAGCAAGTGGGGATGAGAGCAATTGAGCTGTTTGAACTGATACTGTAGGTTAAGACCAGTCAGCCACCGAACTACTCACAGGGAGTAAAATAGACGCAATCAAAGCTAACCTTGAGCTAAGGGCACTGACCGGCACTTTGCGTTGGTGTTTCCAAGCTGCCTTTTCAGTAATCAGATTTGAAAAATGGCGATGTTATATAAAGAAATGGTAATTAAAACTAAAGGTCCCGAATATCTTTGTTGTGATTGGTTTTCCCTGAATTGAAGAGATGGTGATTGGATTTGAAATTTTCGGTGAGGAAGAATATTTGCAGCGGGATTTTGGGTGTTTGTGGTGGGGTGAAATGGTCACTGCATATTTTCAATTGACATTTTTCCATATCTGATTTCTTTGCCTATAAATGGAATAATTAGATTAAATATATATATAGCAAGGAGTTCAAATGCCTTACATTCCAACTACGCAAGCGCAAAGAGCAGAGATGCTTGCTGCGATTGGCGTTTCATCCTTTGAAGAATTGATCTCTGCCATCCCGGAAAAGATGCGTCTGAAACAAGAGCTAAATCTGAAGCCGGCTGTCTCGGAACTTGAGATCACCCGCAGTATTCAAAGCAAGACCTGTAACAACCTTTGCACTGGCACTGCCAATTCGTTTATGGGTGCCGGAGTTTATGACCACTTTATTCCGGCAGCGGTGGATACCATTGTTTCCCGTCCGGAATTTTTCACAGCTTACACTCCCTACCAGGCAGAAGTAAGCCAGGGCACATTGCAATATATCTATGAATTTCAGACCATGATTTGTGAACTGACCGGAATGGAAATTGCCAATGCCTCCATGTATGATGGTGCCTCTGCAGTAGCAGAAGCCATCCTGATGTCCGTGCGGAAGAATAAACTGATGAAAGCACTTGTCCCGGCTACTCTTAATCCGGAATTCTTCAAGGTTGTAAAGATCTATACGGAAGGGATCGGGATTGAGCTCGAGACCATCCCCATGAGTGATGGTGTGACAGATCTTGCAGCGCTGGAAAGCATGATGGATGAGAAGGTCTCCTGCGTAGTGATGCAGAGCCCGAACTTTTTTGGAAATCTGGAAGATGGCTTTGCGATCGAGAAAATCGTCCGCAATAACCCCAAGTCACTTTTCATTTCTGCAGTTAATCCTGTATCTTTGGCAGTGCTGAATGCTCCCAGTGAATACAATGCCGATATCGTTGTTGGTGAAGGACAGGTTTTGGGCAACAGCATGTATATGGGTGGACCGCTCTTTGGTTTCTTTGCCAGCAAGCTGGATCTGGCGCGCATGATGCCGGGAAGGATCGTGGGTGGAACTCTGGATAAGGAAGGAAAACGGGCTTATGTTTTGACCCTGCAAGCCAGGGAACAACATATCCGCCGTGAAAAAGCAACTTCCAATATCTGCTCGAATCAGTCACTCTGCGTCCTTGCTGCAACGATCTATATGACGCTGATCGGTAAGGAAGGACTTGTGGAAGTGGCCACTCAATCCGCTTTGAAGGCACACTACCTTGCAGATGAGATTTGTAAGCTTCCGGGATTTTCCATGGCCTTTCCGAAGCAGGATTTCTTTAATGAATTTGTGGTCTCAACCCCCATTCCGGCTGCAAAGATCATCAATTTGATGAAACACCGGGCGATTTATCCGGGGGTGGATATGGGACGGTTTAAAGAGGATTTTGTTTTGTTAATGGATTCCCGATCGGGGTCGGGAATGACGAAGGATTCAGTGGATTCCCGATCGGGGTCGGGAATGACGAAGGATTCAATGGATTCCCGATCGGGGTCGGGAATGACTGATATTGAAAATAGATTGATGATCGCCGTCACCGAGAAAAAGACGAAGGCAGATCTGGATGCACTTGTTTCTGCACTGGCGGAGGTGACTCATGTCTAAGACGATATTCGATTACAGCATCAAGGGCAGAACCGGAACCACTTTTCCTCCCAGAGAGATCGAAGGTGAGATCGGCTCGGTCATAAACAGCAAATTCCAGCGCAAGGAAAATGCCAGGCTTCCGGAAGTAACGGAGCTGGAATGCATGCGGCACTATATCTCCCTAAGTCATAAGAACCACTTTATCGAAAAGGGCTTGTATCCACTCGGTTCCTGCACGATGAAGTATAACCCCAAAGTGCACGAAGCAATCGTGCGGCACTCCTGTTTCAATAATATCCATCCCTATCAACCCGAAGAGACTTTGCAAGGCAATCTCGAGATATTATTTGAACTGCAGGAAGACCTGGCTGAGATCTCCGGCATGGCAAAGGTTACCTTACAGCCGGTTGCCGGAGCCCAGGGAGAGTTCACCGGGATCAAGATCATCGAGGCCTATCACAAAGCCAAAGGCAATACCCACAAACGCAAGATCATCATGCCGGACTCTGCTCATGGCACCAATCCTGCCACCTGCTCTTTGGTTGGTTATGAAGTCGTTGAGATCAAATCCAATGAACAGGGCAGGGTGGATCTTGCCCGTTTGAAAGAACTGGTCGATGATGACGTTGCAGGATTTATGCTTACCAATCCCAACACGCTTGGTTTGTTTGAGAACCAGATCGAAGAGATTGCAGAACTTATTCATAGTGTGGATGGTCTGATCTATATGGACGGAGCCAATCTAAATGCGCTGCTGGGTATTGTCCAGCCCGGTAAGATCGGATTTGATGTGATGCACTATAATCTTCATAAGACCTTCACCACTCCGCATGGCGGGGGTGGACCAGGTTGCGGTCCGGTCGGTGTAGTTGAGAAGCTTGTTCCCTATCTTCCGGTTCCAATGATCAACAAGAATGAAGATGGATACTTCTTTGATTATGGCCATGCCAGGACCAGCATTGGCAAAGTGCACACCTTCTATGGCAATTTTGCCATCATGCTACGTGCCTATCTCTATATCAAGATGGTGGGACCGGATGGTTTGCGGAAAGTCTCAGAAAACGCGATCATCAATGCAAACTATCTGATGAAGAAGCTGGAACCGCATTACCATATCCAGTATCAGGAGTATTGTATGCACGAGTTTGTTGCAGATGGAACCTGGCAAAAGAAGAACTATGGCGTCTCCACGCTTGATATAGCCAAGCGCTTGCTGGACAAGGGATATCATGCTCCGACGGTGTATTTCCCGCTGATTGTTCCAGAGGCCTTGATGGTTGAGCCGACTGAGACGGAAAGTATGGAGTCCATTGATGCCTTTGCCGATGCTATGATCGAGATTGCAGAAGAATGCAAGGAAAATCCTGAACTGTTGCATGATGCACCACTAACGACTCCTGTTCGCAGAGCAGATGACGTTCGGGCAGTCAAGGTTCTTGACGTTAAGTATCTCATAAATTGAATACATAAAGCTGTGGCGCAATAGAAAGTGCCAGGAAAACCAAGGCGGAAGAAAAACGCTATAACAAACAAGGAGAATAAATGAAAAAGTTACTGTTGGCAACGATCCTGATCGCAGGGCTGTGTCTGGGATTTGCCCAGACCGTTAAACTTGGATATGTGAATACAGATAGAATCCTCATCCAGAGTAATGAGGCTGCTGAGATTGCCCGGCTCTTTAATCTGGACAAGCAAAACTGGTCCAATCAGATCCGTCAACTGGATGAAGAGATCAAGCAGATGGAACGCCAGTATGAGATCGACCGCCTCACCAAGAATGAAGCAGCCAAACGTGAAGCCCAAAGCCAGATCGAAGCAAAAAAGGCAGAAGCCGGACGCCTGCTGGAAGAATACTTTGGTGATGGTGGCAGAGCTGAACTGAGATACCAGGAGCTTATCGAACCCCTCACTGAAAAGATCCACAACCTGATCGTGAAAACCGCTGAGGATGAAAAATACACCATGATCTTCGACGTTAGCATGGGAACCATTCTCTATGCCCTTCCAACCATAGATATAACAGAACAGATCATCCTGGAATTAAATAAGGGAACTGTCCCTCCAGGAGATGCTTCGCAGATCACACCACCCACCAACGAGACAAAAAAGCCAAACGACAGCACAGCACCCAAAGAAGAACCAAAATTCTGATGAAAAGCATCGGCAAAGTTCTCAAGGCAAAGGATATCCAACTTCTGGCAAGTTATGGAGTTTTGGATAATACCACAGCTATGGAGTTGATGGGTGATCCTGAAGTCCAAATTGACAACATTGCCGATCCATCCGAGTCCAATCCCGCTTCCCTGATCTTTCTTGAGCAGGAAAAGTTTTTTGAGCGGGTTCTGTCTTCAGAGGCGGGTCTGATCATTACCACCAATACTTTTGCTGCGAGGTTGACGGGAAGGAATCTCCTGATCGTGGAAAAGCCATATTATACCATCCTGAAGCTCGTTGCCATCATGCAGGCAGAGAAACTGAGCCGGCTCGAATACACAAGATCGGAAAAGGTTCACATTGGAAAAGGAACAATCCTACCAGAGAAGATTCTCATCCAAGATGATGTCTGGATTGGTGAAAATTGCCAGCTTGGCAACAGAGTCATCATTGAGGCCGGTTGTGTGGTCGGAGACAATTGCAGGATTGGGGATGGCTGCCATCTCTATCCCAGAGTTGTTGTCTATGAGGATTGTGTTCTGATGGAGAGAGTAACTTTGCATGCCGGAGTGGTGATCGGAGCTGATGGCTTTGGCTACTTGCTGATGGACGGGAAACAGCAGAAAATCCCACAAATTGGCAACGTTATCATTCACTCCGATGTGGAGATAGGTGCCGGAAGCACAATCGACCGGGGAACCATTGGCTCTACAGTGATTGGGGAAGGAACCAAAATCGACAACCTGGTCCAGATCGGTCATAACTGCGTAATTGGCAAACACAGCATCCTTTGTGCTCAAGTTGGTCTGGCAGGAAGCACGATTGTTGGGGACTATGTCTATCTGGCTGGCCAGGTGGGAGTTGCCGGACATTTGACTATTGGCGATGGAGCGATGGTTGGTGCTCAGTCCGGTGTTGCCCATGACATAGAACCCGGGGGAAAATACTTTGGATATCCAGCCCGGGAAGCAGGTTTGATGAAACGGATCATGGCAGCAGAGAAGAAATTGCCAGACATCTACCGTGCCTTTATGAAGAACAAGTAGGAACCAAAGCATGAATTGTATTATTGTTTAGGTTGCAGGATGAAAATAAGATCAACATTTTGATTTCTATAAAGAAGAGGATAACTCATGACAGAACATAAACATACGATAGCAGGATCAACTTCTTATACCGGTATTGGACTTCACTCCGGTGAGATATCTACCATAACATTCAAACCTGCCGGAATGGACGATGGAATCATCTTTATCCGGATCGATCTACCCAATAGCCCCGAAATTCCAGCAGATATCGATCACGTAGTTGATATCTCCCGGGGAACGACAATCGGGATCGGAAAGGCCACAGTCGGAACCATCGAGCATGTTCTTTCTGCTATCAAAGGTTTGAATATAGACAATATCCGGATCGAGATAGATGGCCCGGAAGCTCCGGTGGCAGACGGCTCTCCTATTGTATTTCTCAATTTGCTGAAGAATGTTGGCGTTGTTCCACAGGAATCTGAGCGGATCTATTTTGAGCTGGACCAACCGATTAATTTCTCGGCTCCGGATGAGAATGTCGATGTCGTGATCGTCCCTTCCAATGAACTCAAGATCACCTTTATGATCGACTATAAGCATCCATATCTTGGCACCCAATATACCTGGCTGCCAAACATGCAACATTATGAAAAGGAATTTGCCGGAGCCAGAACCTTCTGCTTTATCAATGAGATACTATATCTGAAGGAGAAGGGACTGATCAAAGGAGGTTCTCTGGAAAACGCTCTGGTGATAGCCGAGCCCAATATGAGCGAAGCAGAACTGAACCATTTGAGAGATATCTTTGGTTACCATGAACCGGTGACGGTTTCGGCCCAGGGGATCCTGAACAGCCATCCGCTGCGCTATCACAATGAATTTGTGCGGCATAAAGTGGTTGACCTGCTTGGTGATATAGCGCTTCTGGGGATGCCGATCAAAGGACATATTCTGGCCGCTCGTAGTGGACACAAGACCAATATCGAGCTCGTGAAAAAACTCCGGCAGATCCAGAAGAAAAACCAGCTTCAAGCCCTTTATCAAAAGCAGAAATCCACTCAGGTTGTTTTTGATATCAATGCTATAATGCGGATTTTACCACATCGCTATCCCTTCCTGCTGGTTGATAAGATTATCGAGTTTGAAGTTGACAAACGCATCGTCGGGATCAAA
>Ga0116204_1001755_pt1 | contig 12044 bp, 14 predicted proteins | sample LakKivwa52mmetaG_FD_94481 | JGI IMG/M metagenome (GOLD analysis project Ga0116204, IMG submission 94481) | Anoxic lake water microbial communities from Lake Kivu, Rwanda to study Microbial Dark Matter (Phase II) - Lake Kivu water 52m metaG | ecosystem: Environmental > Aquatic > Freshwater > Lake...
CACGAGACAGAAGAAAATCCAGCGCAAGAGTATCTGCGCCACTCTTGGTGAACCGCCGGATGCGGACCCGCATGTCCGGTGGTGTGAGAGGGAGCGGTTAGCCGCCGCTCCCTACTCGATTGCGATTTTGCTCTTCTTCTTCGGCAATGAGCGCCTTGATCAACAGCAGGATCGTAGACCTGTGTTTCGGGTCCTGAATCTGATTCAATAGATGGAGCGCTTCTTCTGTAAAATCCTCATTCTCTGGTATCGATGGCAAAAGCCCCGCGATACGATAGATCTTTTCCACGGGAATTTTGAATGCGCGTGCGATTGCATCCAGCGTTGAAGGACGGGGCATCGTTGCCTGCCCGTTCAGTAATTTGTTGATGACAGCGCGATTGAGGTTGGCGTATCTTGCAAGATCTGCCTGCGACCATTCGCGTTTGTCCATTTCTTGTAATATCCAATTTTTAAATTGATTATGTTGACCCGCAGATGCCATAGTTTTACAATTTTGTCATAATACTCGTTTCTATTGGGTGCAGGCTTGTTGCCATACCGCAACAGAAATAAGTTAAACTAGGTTTGAAAGATGGTTATGAGAAAGCTACTTTTCAGAGAAGGTGCTGTTGTGTGGCGAGATGTTCCACCCTGATGCATCCATGATTATATACCGATTAAAGAGTTCTGCCCAGCCTGAGGGGGGCAGGCTGGGCAGAACAGACCATATTTTATTTGCTGTGTATGTTTTTGTCAACCTTTTGTATCTTGTAATTGACAGTTCGGTTTTGCACAAACTGCCGTTTATAGAATAAAAATATTCCCTCCATGACGAAACCTTCCTACCTTGTACCGTTGACCGAGATCCGCCGTGAGCAGATAGTGGTGAACTCACGCTTCATTGCCACGCTCGCACCTGCTTTTTCCATCGACGAAGCGCGGACCTTCATGAAGCGCATCCGCACAGAGTTTTCGGATGCGAGCCATAATGTGCCTGTGTACATCATCGGCGGTGGGAATACCGTTACCGAATATTTTTCAGACGATGGCGAGCCGAGTGGGACATCAGGCAAACCCGCGTTGACAGTCCTGCGAGGCAGCGGACTTGGCGACGCAGTTCTCGTAATCACCCGATATTTCGGTGGAACATTGCTCGGTACGGGTGGACTGGTCAAGGCGTACACCGAAGCGGCGCAGTCAGTAGTCAACGTCGTGGAACGTGGACAACGCGTGCCTGTCCATGTGGCAATGGCGGCGATTCCGTACAATTTGCTGGAGCGGATTCGCTTACTAGTAACCAAAAATCACGGCAAGGTGGTGGGTGAAGATTATGCAGGCGATATTACGCTGACGCTGCAATTTCCTGTTGAGAATTACGAAGCGTTTCAAGTAGACATGCGCGAAATTTCAGCGGGAAAAATTCAAGCGGAAGTGATCGAGACGAAGGAAGAGATCATCAAGGTGTGAGTTCCTGAAAATTTGAACAGGGATATCCTTGCTCCTTGCTTTCATGCCATTGGCAATTCGATTACCACTTTCAAGCCCTGTCCTGTTTCGCTTTCTGCCCATATTTTCCCGCCGTGCATTTCCACAATGGACTTGGCGATGGCAAGCCCCAACCCTGACCCTCCATCATTACGATTTCGGGACTCGTCCACGCGGTAGAACCGGTCGAAGAGATGCGCGGCTTCTTCGGATGAGACACCTTCGCCGCTATCTTTAACGGACAGTTGGATTGTGTTTCCTGTGAGTTGCGTATGCAATTCCACCCGTCCGCCTTTAGGGGTGTGGCGCAGCGCATTGTCTAAAATATTGTTGACGACCTGCGCAAAGTGGTTCGAGTCGAGATTCGCTTTCAACATAACAGAAGCAAGCGTCAGATTAAGGGTGAGGCGTTTTTGGTTGAAGAGTGAAATGTAATGAGCGTGGATGTCGCTGATGAAGTCGTTGATGTTCACAGGTTGGAATTCCACGGTGAGTTCACCCGCGTCAGCAAGCGATAATGTCCGCAAGTCGTTGACGAGATGTTCGAGGCGTTCGGCTTCTTCGCGGATGATCTCGAAGTTTTCATGGTTGGGTGCGAGCACGCCATCCTTCACACCTTCGGCATGACCGAGGATCAGGCTGAGCGGAGTGCGCAGTTCGTGGGCAATATCGGCGGTCATTTGTTTACGCAGGTTGAAGGAGCGCGCAAGGTCGCTGCTCATTATGTTGAAGGATTGCGCGAGTTCGCCGATCTCATCCTGTGAGCGGACGGGCACTTGCTGACCGAGGTTGCCATCGGTGAGAGTATGTGTGGCTTTGGTGAGTTCGCGGATGGGGCGGGTGATGGTGCGTGAGAGGATGATGCCCGCCAGCAATGCCAGAAAGATCGTGCCGATGGCGCTGAAGAAAATGGAAACATCGAGGCGGCGTAAAAATTCGCCTTCCATTGGGTTGTTGTTGCTCGGCGAATCGACGAAGACAATGCCGACAGTTTTATCGTCCACAACGATGGCTTCACCGAATTGCAGAATTTCAGCCTCGATCAGGTCGCCGCGTTTGTAATTTGCGCCTGGCACAACGACAATGCCGTTTGCGTCGGTGATACAAAAGAACAGGCGGGCTGGATTATTGGGGCGAAAGTGCTCTCTGCCGAAGCGTCGAAATTGCACTTCCACGCCGTCCCAATTGCCGTTGCGTTCGTAGTATTTTGCCAGTTGTTCCGCCAGCTCAGATTTGTAGCGGTCGCGCAGGAAGTTGTCGAATTCAAGGTTGGCAGCGACTCGTGTAGATAGAACGACAAGTCCTGAGCTGAGCACGCTGACAAGCAGGAATGCAAGAATGAGCTTGGTGGTCAGTTTCATAAGTTGGACGGTGGACGATTGACCGCGGACGATGAAGATCTTCAATTGTCAATTGTCAATCGTCAGTGGTCTATGGTCGGGTTTAGGTTCTCCGCAGGCGATACCCAACTCCGTACACGGTTTCGATGTACTTCGGGTTGCGCGGGTCTACTTCGATCTTGGCTCGCAGGTTTTTGACATGCGTATCAATGGTGCGTTCGTAGCCTTCGTACCGTATGCCTTGAATCACATCCAGCAGGTCGAGGCGCGAGAACACACGCCCAGGCGCAGACATGAGGGCTGCGAGCAGGTCAAATTCAGAGGGGGTCAAGTCTACGGCGCGGTCACCAGAAAGGACTTCACGCGTGTCGCGGTCGAGGGAGATCGCATGCACCTTCAGAGATTTGCCCTTGGAGTTGCTCCTGCCTGTGCGCCGTAGAACATTCCGCACCCGCGCCATCAGTTCGCGCGGTTTGAACGGCTTGGTCACGTAATCGTCTGCGCCGAGTTCCAGCCCGAATACCTTGTCATCATCCTCCACCTTGGCGGTCAGCATGATGATGGGTGTTTCTGTTTCGGCGCGATGAGCACGCATAAATTCATACCCGTTCATTTCGGGCATCATAATATCAAGAATGACGAGATCAGGTTTTTCGGCGTGCGCGGTTTCCAGCGCATCACGTCCGTTGTATGCCGTCACCACGCGGTAACCTTCTTGCGTCAGGTAACTTTGCAGGAGCGAGACCATGCGTTTATCATCGTCCACGATCAGAATGGTTTGCGTCATATTTCGGATTATCCCATAAGTATGTGAAGAAATTGTGTGTTTTTGATGCGCTTGAATTCACCATATGGTCGTGCTATGCTGAATCTGGGAGGACGCCATGAATACAAATCTACAAAAAACCTTGTTCTGGGCACCAAGAATTGCAGGTATTCTGTTCGTGCTGTTCATAAGTCTGTTCGCGCTGGATGTCTTTGATATGGGGCTGAGTTTTGGAGACACCCTGATCGCGTTGTTCATGCACCTGATTCCCTCCTTCATCCTGGCTGTCGCGATCTTTTTAGCATGGAAGTGGGAATGGGTCGGGGCCGTGCTGTTCATCGGCTGGGCAGTGTGGTACATCGCATTCATGACGGGATTTCCTTGGAGTGTGTATGTGTTGCTCGCAGGCATACCCGTTTTGGTGGGTTTATTGTTGCTGGCAGGATGGATTTGGAGAAAGCAAATTCGGGCTGCTTAAATTAGATGAGCACCCGCTTCATTACGAAGCGGGTGCTTGATTCTGTTCTATGGGCTGGGGCTACGCTGATTCGTCTTTCATGTTCTCGTCTGCGCTGGGTGGTGTGACTGGCGCAGGAGCGGGGGTCTTCACTAAACGCCAGCCGCTATTCTTGATGAGGGTGTATCCAAGCCAGAGCAAGCTGCCCAAAACTGCGAGGCGGATTAACCCAAAAATGGGTGAGAAGAGGCGCCCGCCACCACGTCCGTTTTCGCGATTGCCGTCGAAACGGTCGAAATTGTGGAATCTGCCAATATCGCTTCCGTCAAATCCACGGGCATGCAGACGGGGGAATAACTGACTTAGGTCTCCATCCTGTGCGGCGATTGCGCCTTGGGCGTAGCCCATGCGATAGGCGGTCATGCCTGCGCCTGCGATCAATGCCAGTACCAAAAGAATTCCGAGAGTCCACCAGATCCATTTTGTGTTTTTCATGTTTACCTCCATTTGTAAACTTGACCTGATTATCTCAATGCCCTGTCAGAAACTCATGGAGGAATTGTGTTGAGATTGTGTTGCCTAAAACAAGAGACGCTTCAAAAAGAAGCGTCTCTTGTTTTATTTTTCCAACATCATGCTGGCTTCTTCGTTCAGCCATCGGCGACCGTCTCGTGCAAGCAGGTCATATGCTTCGGGGGGTCCCCATGTCCCTGGTTTGTATACAGCCAAAGGCGGAGTCTGATGCGTATCCCATGTTTGCAGGATGGGGTCGATCAACGACCAGGCAGTTTCCACTTCGTCTGCGCGGGTGAAGAGAGAAGCGTCGCCTTGCAGGGCATCGAGCAATAGGCGTTCATATGCTTCGGGGATGACCGATTTCCCGAACGCTGAGTCGTAGTGGAATTCCATATCCACCGAGCGCGTTTCATTGACGGTGTCAGGAGCTTTGGCTTCAAAACGCAAATGCACGCCTTCATCGGGCTGGAGGTAAAGCACCAGGATGTTCGGCTTCATGGTCTGCATGGGAAACATGGTGGTGGGCGGTTCTTTGAATTGGATGATAATCTGCGATTGTTTTTCGGCGAGGTTCTTGCCAGAGCGCAAATAGAACGGCACGCCCTTCCAGCGCCAGTTGTTGATGAAGAGACGCAGAGCGGCGTATGTAGGTGTGGTTGAGGAAGGCTTAACCTTGTCTTCGCTGCGGTAGCCCTTGTATTGTGCGCGGACGGTGTGAATGGCAACATCTTCGGGCGTCATCGGTTTGATGGCGCTGAGGACTTTTACTTTTTCATTGCGCAGATGACTCGCGCCAAATGATGCGGGCGGTTCCATGGCAACGAGAGTTAGCAATTGCAACAGGTGATTTTGGAACATATCACGCAGCACGCCGACACCGTCATAGAAACCTGCGCGATGCTCGAGTCCGACTTTTTCCGCGACGGTGATCTGCACGTGGTCGATGTAGTTGCGGTTCCAGATCGGCTCGAAGATGGTATTGGCAAAACGCGTGAAGAGGATGTTCTGTACGGTTTCCTTTCCAAGATAATGGTCAATGCGATAGATCTGGTTTTCGTTAAGCGCCTTGTGGACTTGTTTGTTAAGTTCGATGGCAGAGTCGAGATCGGTGCCGAATGGTTTTTCGAGCACTACGCGCCGCCAGCCGCCATTCTCGTGAAGTTGACCTGTGGAATCGAGATTATCCACAATGGAAGGGAATATATTCGGCGGAAGTGCCATGTAGAACAGGCGGTTTGCGTCACCTGCTTCGGATGCGGCGAGATAGTCCGCGAGTTTTTTGAAATCACCTGCTTCGGTGTATTTGCCTGATAGATAATGCAGGTTGGGCGCGAAGACTTTCCAATCTTCGTCGGTGAATTCGTAACCAGCAAATTCCTTCATGCCATTGTAAAGATGCTCGCGGAATTGTTCATCTGTAAAAGCAGTTCCGCCGAAACCGACGATCTGGAATTTCTTGGGTGTGCGCCGTTTGCGAAAAAGGTTGAACAGCGAAGGGATCAACTTGCGTTGGGTCAGGTCACCTGACGCGCCGAAGATGACGATCGTCGTGAGGAGTCCGTTGTAAGGGATGGTATTCATAAAAGTGACCATTGACGACAGACGATGGACGATGGAAAGGATTTCTCCACGGTCAATGGTCTATTGTCCATCGTCTATTCTGCTTTTTTGATGGCATGCCCGCCAAATTGATTGCGGAGCGCTGCTAGCATGCGGGCAGGGTAGTTTTCTTCGTCGCGGCTGGCGAAACGCATTTGCAACGCGAGCGTGATGACAGGTGCAGGCACATCAAGGTCAATGGATTCGAAGACCGTCCAGCGTCCTTCGCCAGAGTCCGCGACCCAGGGTTTGATGTCTTTTAATTCAGTATCTTCATCGAGGGCGTTGGCAGCGAGGTCCAGCAGCCACGAACGGACAACACTTCCATGCTGCCAGATGTGCGAGACCTGCGCGAGGTCAAGACCGAATTCTTTTTTGTTCTTCAAAATACCAAAGCCTTCAGCGAAAGCCTGCATCATGCCGTACTCGATCCCGTTGTGAATCATTTTGACATAATGCCCCGCGCCATGCGGTCCTACTCGTCCCCAGCCAAGATCTTTGGCAGGGGCGAGAGTCTCAAAGATGGGATTCAGCTTTTTGGTCACTTCCTCTTTTCCGCCGATCATCAGGCTGTATCCTTCGGTGAGTCCCCAAATGCCGCCGCTGGTGCCGCAGTCTACAAAGTCAATGCCTTTAGCTTCGAGTATGGCGGCATGTGCAACTGTCTCTTTGTAATTCGAGTTGCCGCCGTCAATGATGATGTCGCCCGCCTTCAATAAAGAGGCGACCTTCTCAATTGTCTCGGTGGTGACTTTTCCAGAGGGAACCATGACCCAAACCACTTTTGGGGAAGATGTCAACTTGCCGACTGCCTCCTCCACTGAGTAAGCGCCCTCAATACCGTCGTTGACCGCGCTATCCACAGTCTCTTTGGTGCGGGCGTAACCGATTATGCGATGTCCGCCTTTTGTGAGGCGCTTTGCCATATTTAGTCCCATTTTTCCTAAACCGATCAGTGCTAATTCCATGCTGTAAAACTCCTTTGTTAGTTTGTCAATGCAAGGGATTAACCCAAAGCTATGACGAAATATATTTATAAAAGACCTGCCGCTGCTTCGTCGAGCATCCAGACCAGGTTTCCATTTACAGGTTGAATGCGTTGCGCAGGATATTTCTCCACATTACGCTCACCATTGATGACGCTTCGTACCGTCTCAGCCTTGCCTGTGCCTGTCACCAAAAACCAGATCTCGCGTGCCTGATTGAACACCACAGGCGTCAGTGTGACACGGTTGGCGGGTCTGTCTTGATAGTGGGCTGTTACTGCAAGCGTAGGCGAATATACATCCACGGGGGAGTTGGGGAAGAGCGATGCTGTGTGTCCATCGTCTCCCATGCCGAGTAGGACTACGTCAAAACGTGGGAAGTCGAACGGCGCGTCAGCGAATTTTTTCAAGGTGTGGGCATAGGCGTTCGCAGCAGAATCAGGTTCGAGTTCCGATTCGATGCGATGGATGTTCGTTTGTCCAATTTTGTCGAACAGGATCTTTTTCGTTTGCCCGTAGGTGTTGCCCGCATCATCTACAGGCACACAGCGTTCGTCGCCCCAAAAGAAATGCACTCGTGGCCAATCTAGTTTTTCGTTGGCAAGCCGTTCATATAATTTCATCGGCGTGCTTCCGCCAGAGAGCGAAACGAGGAATCGCCCGCGTTTGGCAATGGATTGTTCCGCGATTTCGATAAACGCCTTTGCAGCAGATTGGCTTAACTCTTCGATATTTCTATATTTTTTGATGAACATGGCTTGTCGATTGTATCTCACTTGGACTAAAATCTAACGCATGCAAAAGATCGATCTCAAAAAATTTCAAGCGCTTCGCACGCGGACCTTCAACCTGCCTCCTCAAAAGAGAGTTTCATCTCCCGCCCAGGCATTGACCTTCGTCAACAAACGCGGCTTCGTATATTTCTGGCCAATCAAAGGCGTTGACTTGCCTTCTTTATGGACAGCTGTTGCAGGCGACCGACCTGTGGCTGATAATCATGATGACCCAGGCCACATCACGTGGGGCTGGAAAGATGATGCGCTGGATAAAAAGATATGGTATTACGGCAAAATATTACGCGGTAAAGCGACGATGATCTCGTTGGAGATCGCGCCGTATTTTTACGCACTCTCTGAAAATTACGGCGAACCCGAAGAGGATTATCTGATCGCCTACCGCGAGGGACGATTGCCGCAGGCGGCGAAGCAAGTGTACGAAACCTTGCTCGAAAAAGGCACATTGCACACGATCGACCTGCGCAAGGAGGCGAAACTCTCCAATGCCAAAGACTCTGAATTCAACAAGGCATTGGAGTATTTACAGCGCGATTTCAAGATTTTGCCTGTCGGCGTGGCGCAGGCAGGCGCATGGAAGTATTCACACATCTATGCCATCACGACCAGCCAATTCCCTGAGCTTGCCGAACAGGCGCGCAAGATTTCCGAATCGCAGGCGCGCACGAAATTATTGGAGTTGTACTTCAACATGGTCGGCGCGGCGCAATTGCGGGATGTTACGAAATTATTCGGCTGGGGAAATGAAACGGTGAAAAAGACGGTCAATAAGCTGGTGGAAACTGGCTTCCTGACGAATGCGGAGCACCCTAAGATGGCAGGTGAGTGGCTTGTGGTGAAGTTGTAGCTTGAACTTTGCGTGAAACTTGAGAGTATATTGGATGAAAAATAATTCAGAACAATCTGCAAAAAGATATACGTTAGCGGCGCTGACAGTGCTCAGCGTCCTGTATTTTTTCGCCTTTTTTATCCCGAACGGGCAGGGCGCACAAGACTTGAATATGCTTTCTGTTTTTGAGCCAGATGAATTTGGTCAGTATCCGCATGCGTTGAGAATGATAGACCAGCCAGCAGATACGTTTATACAGTTGGCATATCGTTTTGTTCAATACAAACATTATTATTACGGCTATCCATTTTATTTATACTCCGTCTTTTTTGCATTGCTGCCCGCCCGTTTGTTTGCGGGTGCAGCGAACGTCTCGCTGGACTTTTTGCTTCTCAGGCAATTGGTCAGTGTTTTGCCCATGCTGGCTGCGGTTTGGCTGCTGGTTTACATGCAAACAAAGTTCCAAAAGCTATGGGTTTCCGTCTTACTTTTTCTGTTTCTGTTGCTCATTCCGATGGTGGTCGAAAATAACCTTTGGTGGCATCCCGAAAGTTTGTCTGTATTTTTTGTTGTTCTGACCATTTATTTTTTACAAAAGGATAAGCTGTCATTTGGCCGCAATTTTTTTCTTGCTGCAATCGCCTGCGGGCTGGCCGCCGCGGTAAAACTGGTTGGTGTCTTTTTTGTCATAACAATACCCTCCCTAATTTTGTATGGTTGGTGGCAGGGCAAACTTTCCATGCGTAATGCAATGCAAACGGCTGTGAAGTTTGTGTTCGTGATGTTGGTTACATTTTTTATTTTCAATCCATTTCTGGTGTTCAAATCCGAGCGAGACGAGGCATTTAGGATCCAGGTCAATCAATCGGAAGCATCGGCATCAGGATTTGTCCTCGCCGCTGATAAGGGACCTTTATCCTGGCTGCCTATTTTGGAAAGAAATTACGCAGACACTTCTTTCCTGCTTGTGGCTGGTTTTGCGCTTCTGGCAGGGATCGCAGACCGGGAAAAACGCCTGTTGCATGTGATCATCCTTTTGTGGTGTGTCGCGTTTGGCGGATATTTATTGTTCTTCGTTGCCCTGAAGCATAAATATTATTTTTTGCCCATTATTGTCCCGTTTTTTTCCGCCTTGCCTGCTTTGTTCAATTGGAAGACCTACCTGCCCGCTCGATTTTCTGAAAATAACTATGTGAAGCGGGGAATATTTTCACTACTGATTGTTGTCTTTTCCCTGCAAAGCGTGTGGACGTTGAATACTTCCTTGAAGCATTTTTCTTTGGCGGCTGGGAAGGAATCGAATAACGAATCAATTCGCTTTTTTGCGGTGATCGAGAAAGATTATCTTTCCATTATTGAGTTGGACCGTCCGCTGTTGATTCTTCGCCATGTGCATATGTACGTCCCGAATGACCCACGCTGGGATGTGCGCCATCGCTGGGGATTGACAACATACAGCTTTATCGAGCGGACTGCTCCAGACGCGATTCTCTTATGGAAGCAGGAACTGTACGATTTTACGAATGAAGCGGTTCAAAATTCCGCAGTAAACCCTGAGCGATTCGCAGAAGCTCTGCCATTTTATCAGGATGCGTTGAACCAGAATTTGGTCGGCTATATTCACGTGTATGAAGATGCATATGGCATTCTTTATATCAGGGATGATCTGGCGCAGCAGTATTTGGACATAAAATAGCATTAGGAATTTAACGTAAAAGCGGCGGAGGTTTCAATAACCTCAGCCGCTTTTACGTTTCGAACTGGTTTATTTCTTGAAGAAAATCTCATACCAGGCATGAAGCACACCGGGCACGCCGCCGAGGATGGTCAACACAACATTGATCCAGACCGCATTATCGAGTTTGCCATACTATATAAAAACGGCGAGCGGCGGAATGAAAAGCGAGACGATGAACTGTAAAACCTTGTTATCCATTTTAATTCTCTCCTATATAGCAGTTAAATTTTTACTCTGCGGATACTAACCCTTGTATCTTGTACCCGTTACGGTCAATCATGTTAGTTCCCTTGACAGTAATAAATTATCGCTGTATATTTACACTGTAAATATAATTAGGAGATGAGATGGTCAGACCGAGTAAAAAACAACAGATACCCAATTTGCAGGAAGCCATCAAGGAAACAGCGTGGAAGCAGATCACAGAAACAGGTGCAGCAGCACTTTCTTTGCGGGCAATTGCGCGCGATTTGAATATCACAGCGCCTGCCATTTATAACTATTTTTCAGACCGGGATGCATTGGTGACAGCATTGATCATCGACGCGTACACATCTTTTGGGGATTACCAGCTCGCTTCAAGCGACGCTCAAGCAGGGGATGACCCAGTGGGGCGATTACAAGCGATAGGCTTTTCCTACCGAGGATGGGCATTGGAATATCCACAGCGTTATCAATTGATCTTTGGCACGCCCATTCCTGGCTATCAAGCGCCCATGATGGAAGTGTTGCCATCCGCTGCTCGTTCGTTGAGTGCCCTTGTCAATGTCGTTGACGAATTGCGGATAGCCAATAGGTTGAACGCTGAAGGATTTCCTGAGGTTCAGCCCGGTTATGAGCAAATGTTTGAAGTGTGGCGCGGATTCGCTGGTAATTACGATATCTTCTCGCTTTCGGTTGCGATGATTGTCTGGAGCCGCGTGCATGGGTTAGTGTCACTGGAGATCGCTGGCAGTATGCCGCCCTTTGGTGTGGATGGCGCTTCCCTGTATCGTTATGAAATGGAATCCATAATTCGTCAGTTTGTAAAAGGTAATTAGGCATGTACACAGTAACCATTACCCGTTTGCGAGTCCGTTCGATCTTCTATATGCCGCTTTTTTTGCTTCATGCCATGCGTACTATGACCCAAGCCCAAAAAGCCGATGGCGTACTCGGTGCGGAAACCCGCTTTGAGAAAAATAATGTGGTCTGGACGAAAACTATTTGGGCAGAAGAAGCGCAGATGAAGAAGTATCGCGGCTCAGGGGCACATCAGGTTGCCATGCGTATGCTCTCTGAGATGTGCAGCGAGGCTTCTGTGGCGCGTTGGCAGCAGGGCAAGGCAGAACTGCCTTCATGGGAAGATGCCCACCGCCGCATATTGACCGAAGGCAAACTTTCCAAGGTAAAACATCCGTCACCTTTGCAGGCTTCGGGAGTCACTGCACCCGCGGCGATGCAGGCAGGCTTCAAAATGCCTGCTCCACCTATGAGTCCTCTGCAAGAAGCCGTTCATTAATAGCCAAAACTTGGGCTGAAAACCAGCCGGGAGCGTAGCCAGCGCGCCGAA
>Ga0116204_1001756_pt1 | contig 12041 bp, 9 predicted proteins | sample LakKivwa52mmetaG_FD_94481 | JGI IMG/M metagenome (GOLD analysis project Ga0116204, IMG submission 94481) | Anoxic lake water microbial communities from Lake Kivu, Rwanda to study Microbial Dark Matter (Phase II) - Lake Kivu water 52m metaG | ecosystem: Environmental > Aquatic > Freshwater > Lake ...
CCGATACCCGGCCCCCGGCCCCGAATAGGACACCTTGGTTCCGGCTCGTCCGGGTTACGGGGCAAAAAAACCAAAAGGCCTTCGCGCGTTGGCGGAAGTGTCCGGGGTTAGGACGGAAACGACGTTGCCATCCATGACCTGCACGGTGGTGGACGGGTATGGCGAATACCAAAATCCGAATTGCCGGCCATCGGGCCCCACCATTTTGGCACCGTAGGTGTACAGGGAGTAACCCCGATAGCGGGTCATTTCATCCACCCATGCCCTTAGCTGGGCTGGGTTCAGGTCCACGGGCCGCCACAAAGCCGACTCAAGACGGTAGTGGTTGTCAACGGCCAGGATGGCATTGGGCCGCACATCGGAGCCGTCCACATAATAGCGGTGGTCCGGCAAAACCTTGCCGCTCTCAAAAAGCTTGTCTATTTCGGAACTGGGATGAACCACACCATAACGGGCAAAACAGCCGGAAAGCACCAGGGAAAAAAAAGCGGCCAGGGCAAGGCCCCCTGAGGGTGCCATGGCTTTACGAATCTTGATGAACATGGTGACCTCCTTGCGCCCTATCGGCAACGTCCGATGTGAAAAAAACAGACGCAATCAAATCGGGGCTTTTGGCCAGGACGCCGCCCTTTTGGGCTTGGTCTTGTCCGGATTAAAACCCCGGCGCCATGGCCTCGGCCTGGGCCATGGCCTGGCTGCGCAGCGCCACCCCGCCATCGGTCTGTCCCAACGTCGGCTCGATCACGAGGCGTCGCACCTGCCCCATGCCAATAAACCCCAACCACAGCTCAAGGTAGCGGCTTTGCAGGTCGAAGGATTCGGCAGCGCTTCCCGGTGGATAGGCACCGCCCCTGGCATAAACCACCATGGCCGGCTTGCCGGTTACCAGCCCCTGGTATCCTTGGTCAGGGGAAAAGGAAAACGTGTAGCCGGGCTGGGTGATGATATCGATGTAGTGCTTGAGCCGGTAAGGAATGCCAAAATTCCACATGGGCAAGGCAAACAGGTATTTATCGGCCGCCTTGAATTCAGCGATGGTGTCTTCAACGGCTCGCCAGGCGCCCCTTTGGGCCTCGGTTGGTCTGCCGCCGGACAAAATGGCGTACTTGGCCTGAAGCGCCGCACCGTCAAAAGGGGGAAGATCTTTTTGGAACAGGTCGACGGTGCGGATGTCATCCCGTGGATGGGCGCGGCGATAGGCCGCGACAAACGCATCGGCCACGGACACACTGAAGGACTGCTCGCCCCGGGGAGAGGCTTTGATGTAAAACAGTTGGCTCATGGGCTACCTCCTTGGTCGGCAGCGATTCTCCGATCATCGGTGAACCGGTCTGGGTTGTTCTTACCATAATCATCTCCCCGGTCAACGCAACGGCAGTCCCAGCAAAGCGTATTGTCAGCAACCGGGCGATATGCTAAAGGCAAAAAAGCATGACATCGGGCGGAACCGTCGGATAGCCGACCGGGGCAAGCCAGCCGCGGATCTGTCCTGCAGAACACCCAACCCATTGGAAAGGGAGGACTTATGAAACGCATTGCATTGATCACTCTGGCGGCAGCGATGATGGTGATGATGGGTTCGGGTCAGGTGGCCGCAGCCGAAACCTGGCCCGTGCAGTTGGCCCTGTTCAATCCAGTCCAGATTTTCAATGAATCCGCTTCGATTCACGGATTTCGTCTCAACCTCATCTACGGTGCCAACAAGGATGTCAGAGGGCTCGATATCGGTCTTTTCAACCAGGTCGATGGCAGTGCCCAGGCCCTTCAGATCGGTTTGTTCAACCTGGTTCAAAAGGATTTTAGCGGATGGCAGAGCGCCGTGGTCAACATCGTTAACGGCAAGGCCGTTGGCCTGCAGACCGGTACGGTCAATTTCGCCGATACCTTTGAGGGCCTGCAGTTCGGCGCCGTAAATATCGCAAACAAATTGAAAGGATTGCAGATCGGACTGCTTAACTTCAACTGGAGCGGGGATCCGCTGACCTTTTTCCCCATAATCAATTTTTCTTTTTGATGCGCAAACAGACCGCGCTCCAAAAAGAAAAATTCGCACATTAAAAAACCGGCCTTCTGGCCGGTTTTTTAATGTGGCGGAGAGAGAGGGATTCGAACCCTCGATGGAGGTCTACCCCCCATACTCGCTTAGCAGGCGAGCGCCTTCGACCTGCTCGGCCATCTCTCCGAAAAACGACTCGTTTTAAGTGTCAAGGTTTAAGTTTTAAGTAAAAACAAACCACGTTCGCAGGATCAATGTCCTTGGCTTAAAACTTAAATCTTAAAACTGTTTTTTGATCTGGCGGAGGGAGTAGGATTCGAACCCACGGAACTTGCGTTCAACGGTTTTCAAGACCGCCGCCTTCGACCTCTCGGCCATCCCTCCCATCCGTAAGCCATTTTCCAATAGCATGAAGGACTTTGCCGGTCAATGGCTTTGTCCGCTGACCCAGGGGCAACAAAGGACCGCCTTATGCTGCAAATCATCTATTATTCGATATTTAGGCACATTGACGGTTGACATGGAGACGCTTTTGTGGTTTCCAGAAAAGAACACGGCCCAAGGCCGCACCAAAGCGATCATCACAACACAGGAACGCCCAATGAAACAAAAATACACCATCCGCCACGACAGTGGGGCTCTAAAGCTCATCATCCAAGAATATGCCGAATCCGACAAGGACACGCTGAGCCTGCTCTGCGAGGAAACCTACGACACCGCGGCCATCAAGGCCGCCGTAGCCCAGGGCAAGGCCGCTTTGATTCAGGCGATCCGTTCCGCCAACATGTACCCTCCGGCCATTTACGCCGACAGGATCGCCGACGCGGTTGCCGGAATTTTTGAAAACAGCAGCGATCAGTCCGTCGATGTTTGCTTTGACGATAAAGAACTGCTCGGGGTGGAGCCTTCCGATGGCAAGCCCATTGTCTTTGCCATGGAAATCGAAAAAGAAGAGGTGGACATCGACATGGATGACCCCATCGAGGAAGACACGGACAATATCGATGACCTGCTCGATGATGAAGAGCTGCGATTGAAAGCGCCTCCTTCCGCCCTCAAAATCGCCGATGAGGATGCCGTCGACTTGGACGAAGAACCCTGATCGAGCGGCCACACGACCGGGAGGCCCCCAGACCGCGTGGCTTTTTTTCCTGCCAAAGTATCACCCCCACCCCTGCCGGCAATTGTTCCCCGACCCAGGTTGTTGCAACGACTGGGCGGGGAACATGCCAAACCCCTTGTCCTGGTCCTTGGGCAGGCGGCTCAGGGAAAATCAACCCTGGTCGCCGATTTCTTGCACAAGGGCCCCTGCCCAACGGCTTGGGTGTGCCTGGAGCCAGGCGATGCTCAGCCTGACCGCTTTGGCGAACTGGTGATCCAGGCCCTGCAAACGGTCCTGGCCGATGGGGATGTTGACCGCCGGGTTCTTGTCGAAAGCCCCTCCCATGACACCAAGGCCCCGGCCTATTGCGGGAAACGATTGTTCGGCGTGCTCGACCATCTGTCCGGACCGTTGAACCTGGTTCTTGATGGACTTGAAGCGGTCATGCCCGATGGGGGCACCTTGGCGTTGATCGAGGAGATGATCGACAACCTGCCCCCCAGCGTGCGGCTTTTTCTCATCTCCCGTGAGATGCCGCCCTTGCGGCTGCAGCGGCTCAAGATCAGACAAAAGGCCCTGGTGATCACCAACGATGAACTGGCCTTTAACCCGGATGAGATCAAAGCGTTTTTTCTGCGCATCCATGGCCTTGAACTGGCCGATTCTGCCATCGAGGCCATGGCAAGACGTACCGGTGGGTGGGCAGGCGCCCTGGTGCTGATCGGCCAGTGGTTTGGTCGCCAACCCGCCGGCCAGCAGCTGGAATTCAGCCATGCCGGTCTTCCCCAAGATTTGCAGCGCGAGGTGTTTCGCTATTTCAACGAAGAGGTGTTTGCCATCCAACCGGCTCGCACCCAGTCGTTTTTGACACGATCGGCCGTACTGGATGTCATTGATCCGGCCATCGCTGCCGATCTGACCGGGGTCAGCGACAGTTTGGGGCAATTGCAAGACCTGGTGCGGCGCAACCTGTTCCTTCATGCGGCCCATGACCCGGAAAAGGGATGGCGGTTTTTCTTCAATCCGTTGTTTCGCGACTTTTTGCTGTCCACACTGCACACCACCAGCGGCGCGATGACCTGCCGGCGCCTGCGTATCAAGGCCGGCAAGCGCTACGTCACCGCCCATCAATGCGAAACAGCCGTTCCGTTTTTCTTAAAGGCCAGGGCCTTCGACCTGGCCGCTGCGGCCATCAAAAAAACCGGGCCGGATTGGCTGATCAAGGGGCGCACCGATGACCTGGGCCGCTGGATCGGACAACTGCCCGACGAGATGGTCCGGCACGATCCTTGGCTGTTGTACCTGATCACGGTGACGCGCCGTCTCACCGGGGGCCGGCGCAGCATCGCCGATTTTGAAACCGCTTTGGAAGGGTTCACCATTGCCGGCGACAAGCGCGGCCAGATGTTGGCCCTGGCCGGGCGGATCGAAACCGCTGTGTTTGCCGGTCACCACGGCCATGAACTGGAACCCTGGCTTCAACGCGCCGAAGGGATGATCCGCCAGATGGGCGAGACGGTTTATTTTGCCTATGCCAAGGCGGCGTTGTGGATGCAGATCGGTTTTGGGCGCATCGCCGGCACAGGAGACCTGCAAAAAGGGCTGTCCGCCTGTCAAAGCGCCTATCTGCTGGCCAAACAAATCGGCAGCCCTGCCCTGCTGACCAACACCGCCGTTGTCGGGGCCATGGGGCAAGCCCTGGCCGGCGAATTTACCCAAGCGGCCCGGTCCCTGGAACGCATCGCTGCGACGGTCAGCCAAAATGCCTATCCGGAATACCGGACCTTGAAAAGCATCGTCAGTTTGGACTTGGCATTGAACAACGGCGACGAACCGACAGCGCGACGTCACCACGACACCATTCAACGCGACATCGAAACGTTTGGCCTGCAATTTCTCTATCCCGCGTTCATCGATGCCTCGGCCCGCCTGCATTTGATTGCCGGACAGTTGGCTGCCGCAGCCAATTCCGCACGCCATCTCACCGATGTGGCGGTGGTGGCCGACAATGCGGCCTATGCGGGCCTGTCGGCAAAAATCGAAGCCCTGATTCACTACCACGGCGGCCGCCACGACGTTGCCGCGGCCCAGGCCGGCATGGCCTGCCGTATTTTCGGGCAGGCCGGCCGCACCGGTCTTCATTTTTTTCAGGCCAAGCTGATTCATGGACTGGCCGAGCGCCATTTGGGTGCGGCCAAGCGCAGCGAGCGGCTTCTCCATGAGGCCCTGGCCTATTTTGGCCAAGCCCCCAATCCACCTGCTGCCTGCCAGGCCCAGTTGGGGCTGGCCCTGCTCAAAGCCGCCAGTGGCGAAAAAACGGCCATGATCGGCCACTTGACCGCGGCCTTTCAAACCGCCGAAGAAAAGGGGTACGGTTATTTTGGCCAGATCAGCCCCCGGGACCTCACCGAGGCCTGCATGCTGGCCATGCAAAACGACATTGCCGCCATCATCGCCGCCCGCTTCCTGTTTTCCGGTCCAGTTCAAAAAAGCGGCATTGTCCTGGAAGAGGTTATCCGGCCGCTTGCCAGTCAAAAACCAGCCGTGGCACCATCCCTGCAGCGCGCGCTTCACCGGGTCAATCTGCCTTGCCTGAAAATTCAAACCTTCGGAGGCTTTGCCGTGCAGCGCGGCACCATCGTCATCGGTGAAAATCAGTGGACCGGCAGCCGGCCCCGGCTGCTGCTCAAGTCCCTGGTGGTTCACGGGGGCCGGGATGTGCCCAAGGACATTCTTATCGACGATCTGTGGCCCGACAGCAGCCCGGCAGCGGCCCTGCAAATCTTCAAGGTGACGCTGCACCGGCTGCGCAAGATTTTGGAGCCCGATATGAACCCGCGCTTCGGGTCCAGCTATGTGCACTTGAAAGACAACCTCGTTTCACTGGATCCCGAATTGTGCTGCTGTGACGTTGACACCTTCATCGATTTGAGCGGCAGGGCCGCCAATTGCGGTCCGGATCCGGATCCGGAGCACTTGCAGGCGCTGATCCGTCGTCTCGATGAACTGGTCAGCGGCGATTTTCTGCCCGAAGAACCCTACGCCCCCTGGATTGCCCTCAGGCGCAAGGCCTTGCGGGACCATTTCATTAATGTGATGCAAAAAAGCGCCGACTTTTTTCAACGCGTCGGTCAATGGAAACCGGCGGCGATCTGCTTTCAGGCCATGATCCGCTGCGATCCGGCCCTGGAAACGGCCCATCGTGGCCTGATGCGCTGTTATGCACGGCAGGGCCTGCGCAGCCAGGCCCTTAAGGTTTACGAGGACTTTAAACTTGCGGTGGCCAGCGACCTGGGGGCACTGCCCGACCAGGCCACCATCGATCTTTACAACGAAATCCACCGCGGCGGTTAGATTCCTGAACCCACCTTGGAAAAAACCTGTTTGTAACCAGTCCTGTAACCCCCCTGTAACCGGCTGGGTGGTAATGAGCGCCATGTCATCCCAATCCGGACGAGCCGGAACCAAATGGCAACGTCAGCGTCGGAGTCCGAGGTCTGGCATCCGATGTCCGAGGTCTGCCCTCTGACATCCGACCTCATCGTTTCCCGATCACCATCAGCCAAAGGGGGAATGCGTCATGAAAGTCAACCGCAGAGAGTTCATTCAAATCAGCGGGGCGGCGGCCGCAGGCCTTGCGGTCAGCCACTTGGGCTTTGACCTGTCGCCGGTCAAGGCCCATGCCCAGATGCTCAAGACCAAGTACGCCAAGGAGACCACCACGATCTGCTGTTACTGCGGGGTGGGCTGCGGGGCCATCGTTCACACCAGCCTCAAGGGCGACGGCCGGGTGATCAACATCGAAGGGGATCCAGACCATGTGATCAACCGTGGGGCCCTCTGCCCCAAGGGCGCGGCCCTGGCCCAGTTGACCGAAAACGAAAACCGGCTGACCAAGCCCCTTTACCGCGGACCGTATTCGACCAAGTGGGTCGAGGTGGGCTGGGATTTCATGTTCACCACCATCGCCCAGCGGATCAAGGACACCCGCGATGCCAGCTTCGAGGTCAAAAACGACAAGGGCCAGGTGGTCAACCGCACCACGGCCATCGCCTCGGTGGGCTCGGCGGCCATGGACAACGAGGAGTGCTGGATCTACCAGGCCCTGCTGCGTGCCATGGGGCTGGTGTATGTCGAACATCAGGCCAGGATATGACACAGCGCCACGGTAGCGGCTCTGGCAGAGTCGTTCGGTCGCGGCGCCATGACGAACCATTGGATCGATCTGAAAAACGCGGACGTGATTCTCGTGATGGGAAGCAACGCCGCCCAAAACCACCCCATTTCCTTCAAGTGGATCATGGAGGCCAAGAAAAACGGGGCCACCTTGATCAGTGTGGACCCGCGATTCACCCACACCTCGTCCAAGGCCGATATCTACGTCCCGTTGCGCTCGGGCACGGACATCGCCTTTTTGGGCGGGATGATCAAGTACATCCTGGACAACAAGCTCTACCACGAAGAGTACATGCTCAACTACACCAATGCCGCGTTCATCGTGGGCGAGGCCTTCGGGTTTACCGACGGCCTGTTTGCCGGCTACGATGCGCAAAAACGCAGCTACGACAAGTCCAAGTGGGCCTTTGAAATGGACGAAAAAGGGGTTCCCAAAAAAGACCCCGGCCTCAAGCACCCCCGCTGCGTGTACAACCTGCTCAAAAAACACTTCGAGCGTTACAACACCAAGCTGGTCTCCGACGTGACGGGCACCACCGAGGCCCAACTGCTGGAGGTGTACAAGGCTTACAGTGCCACCGGCCAGCCCGGCAAGGCCGCCACCATCATGTACGCCATGGGCTGGACCCAGCACACCGTGGGCGTGCAGAACATCCGCACCATGGCGATCATCCAGTCCCTGCTGGGCAATATGGGTGTAGCCGGCGGCGGGGTCAACGCCCTGCGCGGCGAATCCAATGTCCAGGGCTCCACGGACCAGGCCCTGCTGTTCCACATCCTGCCCGGCTACCTGCCGGCACCGCCGGCCTCGTTCGGATCGCTGGCCGCCTACATCGAAAAAACCACGCCCAAGAGCAACGACCCGCGTTCGGCCAACTGGTGGCAGAACCGGCCCAAGTACATCACCAGTTTGCTCAAGTCCTTTTTCGGCGACAAGGCCACCGATCAAAACGAATTCGGCTACGGCTGGTTGCCCAAGCTGGACGACGGCAAGCCTTATTCCTGGCTGGACCTGTTCGATGCCATGTACAACGGCAAGATCAAGGGCTTTTTCGCCTGGGGCCAGAACCCGGCCTGCTCGGGTGCCAACTCCAACAAGACCCGCAAGGCCCTGGCCCAGTTGGACTGGATGGTCAACGTCAACCTGTTTGACAACGAGACCGGGGCCTTCTGGAAAGGCCCGGGGATGAACCCGGCCGAGATCAAGACCGAAGTGTTCATGCTGCCCTGCGCGGTTTCCGTGGAAAAAGAAGGCAGTGTTTCCAACTCGGGCCGCTGGATGCAATGGCGCTACCAGGGTCCCAAGCCCATGGGCAGCAGCCTGCCGGACGGCGACATCATCATGGAAATCGGCCTGGAACTCAAAAAGCTCTACGCCAAAGGCGGGGTTTTCCCCGAGCCCATCGTCAACCTCAAATGGGATTACATGACCAACCACGCCTTTGACGCCCACAAGGTGGCCAAGGAAATCAACGGCTACTGGGTCAAGGAAAAGAAAATCGGCGATGTCACTTACAAGGCCGGCACCCTGGTGGCCCCGGGCTTTGCCCTGCTCCAGGCCGACGGCTCCACTTCCTGCGGCAACTGGATTTACTGCGGCTCCTACACGGACAAGGGCAACATGGCGGCCCGCCGCGATGCCACGGACGCCCCGAACAAGATCGGCCTTTATCCCAATTTTTCCTGGTGTTGGCCGGTCAACCGCCGCATCATCTACAACCGGGCCTCCTGCGATCCCAAGGGCCAGCCGTACAACGCCAACCGCTGGGTGGTCAAATGGGACGCCGAGGGTAAAAAATGGGTGGGCGATGTGCCCGACGGGCCCTGGCCGCCCATGCAAAATCCGGACGGCTCCCAGCGCGAGGACGGCCGCTATGCCTTCATCATGACCAAGGACGGCTTTGCCCAGCTTTACGGTCCGGGCCTCAACGACGGGCCTTTCCCGGAACACTACGAACCGCTGGAATGCCCCATCGAGAAAAACCTCTTCGGCAAGCAGCGGATGAACCCCACGGCCCCTGTGTTTGGCGCCGATGCCGATGCCCATGCCACCTGCGACCCGCGTTTCCCCTACGTGTGCACCACCTACCGGGTCGCCGAACACTGGCAGACCGGTCTGATGACCCGGCCCCAGCCCTGGCTGCTCGAATTGCAGCCCCAGATGTTCGTGGAGATCAGCGAGGAACTGGCCAAGCTGCGGGGCATCAAAAACGGCGAGCGGGTCAAGGTCTCTTCGGCACGCGGGTCGGTGGAGTGCACGGCCGTTGTCACCAAGCGCTTCAAGCCCCTGAAAATTGCCGGATCCCTTGTCCACCAGGTGGGCGTTCCCTGGCATTATGGCTGGCGTTGGCCAAATACCGGCAAGGAAGAAAGCGCCAACCTGCTCACCCCGTCCACCGGCGATCCCAACACCCGCATCCCGGAAAGCAAGGCCTTTATGGTCAACGTGGCCAAAATCTAAGGAGGTGATTGATTATGAGCAAGTCCTTTTTCATCGACACCACCCTGTGCACGGCCTGTCGGGGATGCCAGGTGGCCTGCAAGCAGTGGCACAACCTGCCCGCCGAACAAACCACCAACCGGGGAACTTATGAAAATCCGCCCGATGTTTCCTTCAATACCTACAAGGTGGTGCGGATGCACGAACAAGTGATCGACGGCAAGCTCCAGTGGCTGTTTTTTCCGGAGCAGTGCCGCCACTGCATCGAGGCCCCCTGCCTGGAAACCGCGGCCGATCCCGAGGCCATCTACAAGGACGAGGCCACCGGGGCGATCATCTACACGGCCAAGACCAAGGGACTGGATTCCAAGGAAATCATCGAGTCCTGCCCCTACAACATTCCCCGCCAGGCCCCTGACGGCACCCTGGCCAAGTGCGACATGTGCAACGATAGGGTCACCAATGGCCTGATGCCGGCCTGCGTAACGACCTGCCCCACTGGCGCCATGACCTTCGGCAACCGTGAGGACATCCTCAAACTGGCCGACCAGCGCCTGGCCGCGGTGAAAAAGACCAACCCCAAGGCGGTGCTCATCGATGCCAAGACCGTCAACGTGATTTACCTGGCCGCCTATGATCCGGCCCTTTATCACAAAAACGCCATGGCCTCGGCCACCACCGGCCCGGGGATGACCCGGCAGATGGCCCTGCGCAAGCTGTTTCAACCCTTGACCCGGATGGCTTCCCACATCGGATAGCCGGCCGGACCGTGCGTGTTTAAGGGGAGGGCTCAAGGGTCCTCCCCTTTTTATTTTCGTTGAAGGAGAAGGTGTGGGCCGCGCCAATCAAGCGGTGCGCAACAGTGTTTACCGGCCGTTGCCAGGCGGCGCCGGGGCTTGAACCGGATCGGCCGGAGCAAGATCCGCAGCCTCTAATATGGTCTTGGCATCGTGGGCAGAGAGCCAAAAGGCATAGGGGTTTTGCGAAGAAACCGACGGAAAGGGGGCATCTTCTTCCTGGCCGGGGGCAAAAAGGGAGAGGCTGTGCCACCCCCCGTTTTCCACCCGGAGGGTCACCATCGGATCGGTCAGGTCGTCCTTGGAGCGGTCCTCGATAAAGGCGGAACAGCGCAGGCGGCCCAAGGTGGTGAGCAAGCGTCGGATTTTCCCCTGGTCGACGGTTGCCCCGTCCTGGCGATGCCAGAGCCTGGCCGGCGGCTGGGTTGGGTCTGCGGTTTGATCTGCCGGAAGGGGGGCCGCGTTGAAAACCACCGTGGTGTCGCCCCGGATCAGCTCAATGGTGGTCAAGCCCTGGCCATCGACCCCAAAGACGTTCTTGTCGCGCAGGTCGTCGGCGCTTTGGTCAAAATGGCGCCGGAAATTTTCCAGGGCGTGCCAGACACGCTCGTCACCTTCGATCTTCACGAAAGTATGGCGAAAAGAAGGGGCGCTCTTGCCGATGTCAAAGCGCCGCTTGACCTGGTTTTGCGCAAGCACCTCCACCCCGATGCGCCGGGGTGGTGCCAGATCGTAACGGCCGTAGTCCTTGGACTCGGATACCAGGGCCGTAAGGGTTAGCCTGGAAGCGGTGTCCACGATGGTTTTGGCTTTGTCGGGATCGGCCGGAAAATCACCGGGCACAAGCAGCCACCGGTCCTGTCTTTTTTCCAGAGTGGCGGTGGCCTTTTCCCGATGGATGACGATACGGTCGATCATGGCCGCATCGATGGGCGATAGGGCCGGAATCTGGTAGTGGCTGCGATCGGTAGGCCGCAACCACAGGTAGGCGGCAAGGGCGCCGATGACAAGGGCCAAAAGGGCGTATTCGACGGTGCGTCTCATGAGAACAGGGCCTGTATCCGCCGCTGCCGGGCCTTGCGCACGATCCATACGATCAGCCCGACCAGGGCCACCACGAGGGGCAACCCGGCGATGTTGGCGGTCTTGATTGCCGTGCGCAGGGTTGGACTGGTGGGCGTGAGCGGGTTGAAGCGCTGCTGTTTGCCCCGCAGTTGGGCCAGTTGCTCGCGGTCGTTGAGATAATCAATGGTATTGAGCACGAACAAGGCGTTGGGCCCCCGGCCGTCTTCGTCGACAACGGCATCGGTGAGCATTTCCGCCGAGCCCAGCACAAAGATTTTGCCTGGTTTTGCCCTGGCCACCACGACCCCCTTGCTCTGGATGGCCGGGGCCGCCGCGGCAGGTGGCGCATCGTCTTTTTGCGGCCCGACGGCTTGGCCGGAGGACGGCGGGTCGCCGTCCTCCGGTTTTTCCGGTATGGGCTTGTCGGCAAAATAACTGGCAAACGACCCCTCCACGAGGTAGGCC
>Ga0116204_1001757_pt1 | contig 12032 bp, 8 predicted proteins | sample LakKivwa52mmetaG_FD_94481 | JGI IMG/M metagenome (GOLD analysis project Ga0116204, IMG submission 94481) | Anoxic lake water microbial communities from Lake Kivu, Rwanda to study Microbial Dark Matter (Phase II) - Lake Kivu water 52m metaG | ecosystem: Environmental > Aquatic > Freshwater > Lake ...
GAGATATCTTTGCATTACCATATCCAGTCATACTTTTCATTTAGTCTCCAAAAATATCATGGTGCTCAAGTGGGGAAGAGCAATCCTTAAAACATTGAGGATCATTGCTTAATCCACCCATACCTTAGTTTACATAACATGTCTTATCCTCAACTATGCCTGCCTCTAGCAGAGAGGCTCGCAGATTAGGGTTCCTGCTGTTGCATCAATTACTTTTGCCAGCACCAGCTTTCCAATCTGGGATTCATCACCATCTACTACAGCGATTTTAAAATCTCTGGTACTACCTGACATTTGCAGAGCATTTTTCTTGCTTCTGCCTTCGATGTATATCTCAGTTTCTTTCCCGATTTGAGCTTTAAATTTACAGAGTGTTATCTCACGTTGAAGATCAATGAGTTCCTGAAGCCTGCCGAGTCGTGTAGCTTCGTTGAGGTCATCGGTAATGTCTGCAGCCTTGGTACCACTGCGAATACTGTACTTAAAGCAAAAAGCATAATCAAAGCCAATATCCTTTACTGCGGAAAGAGTTTGCCTAAATTCGGCATCCGTTTCGGTAGGGAAACCAGCAATAATATCTGTAGTTATAGCTATATCAGGTATTGCATTACGAAGCTTTTGGACTTGATTGCGATAGTGCTCAAAAGTATAATTTCGGTTCATTTCATGGAGTATCCGATTTGAACCAGATTGCATAGGCAAATGTATATGTTCACAAACTTTATCTAATCCTTGTATGGCTGAAATCAGCTCATCGGATAGATCTTTGGGATGAGAAGTAATAAAGCGCAAGCGATAGATTTCTTCTATTTCATTCAAGTTTTGAAGTAACCCGGGAAAGCTGATCCCATCAGAAAGATAGCTATTTACGTTCTGTCCCAAAAGGGTGATGTCTTTCAAGCCTTGTTTGCCTGCGGATACTACATCAGCAAAGATATCTTCCGCTTTCCGGCTTCGTTCACGTCCCCGTGTGTAAGGAACGATACAGTAGGAGCAAAAATTATTGCATCCCCTCATGATAGTTACAAAGCCGTTTGTCTTTCCTTGATGCATAGGCGTTAAATGCGGATATAGCTCTTGAGAATTGAGTTCTGTATCCGCTAATCTTACTTCTGCTTTTAGTATATCTGCCAGTTTGTCATATTGATCGACACCTACTGCAAAATCTATGGCTTTGTAGCGGTCAATAAGTTCTTCTCCGATTCTCTGCGCCATGCAACCCACAACTCCTATTTTGATCGAGGGATCGCTTTTCTTGCGCTTAGCTTCATTAGAAATTCTTCCTAAAACCCGGTCTTCTGCATGTTGGCGTACTGAGCATGTATTAAATATAATTATCTTCGCAGAGTCGATGTCCCTTGCTGCAACGAAGCCTTGTTCGATTAACAATGTGGTGATCAGTTCACTATCTGCCACATTCATTTGGCATCCATAGGTTTCGATAAAAAATGTATTATGGCTAAGCACTGTTGACGATACTCCAAATACTTTTGAGTGGCGCAATAAAGGATGCAAACTCATTGATAGCTACAGTTTGCCTTGCATCGCATAAACTTTGATCGGGAAAGTGATTAGTTTCGATCATGACACCATTTGCACCACCCGCAATAGCTGCAAAGCTCATGGATTTTACTAGTTCTCTTTTACCGGTACTATGAGACGGATCAACAATAATGGGGAATGATGATGTAGCTTTAATCACAGGAACTGCTGAGATATCCAATGTATTACGTGTAGCATCTTCAAATGTTCTGATGCCCCTTTCGCAGAGAATTACATTGCTATTGCCGGCTTCAACGATATATTCTGCAGCTTGCAGCCATTCAGTAATCGTTGCTGCCATACCTCTTTTGAGGATTATCGGATTTGAAAACTTACCCAATCTATCCAATAGTGGATAATTCTGCATGTTTCGAGTCCCCACCAAGAGAACGTCAATTCGCTCTGCCATATAATCAACCTTGGCTACTTCCGTTATCTCCGATACGGTAATCATATTGAATCTCTGCCCAGCCTCCTGCAAATAGTCTATGGCAATATCCCCCAAGCCTCTAAAGCTGTGCACGGATGTTCGAAGTTTATACGCTCCTCCCCGCAAGCATTTTATCCCTATCTCGGATAGGGAAGATGCTATAGAAAGCAGCGAATCCAAATTTTCTATGGTACAAGGTCCGGCGATTATTTGCAAGCTATCGTCGCCGAAGCTTTGTCCTTTTATCTGTATCGTATTTCTTTGCATAGTAATAACCTAATGATATTCCATATTCGCACACAACTAATTCTGAAGCCCTGTTTTTGTCCAGTATAACCATTAACATTCCCAATACAAGTTTGGCTATCTCTGGTTTATACACAGCAAACCTACTTTCACTAACACCCTCTTCCCCATTCTCAGTAAGATGTTTCAGCATTTGTTCGATCTCGGTCCGGCATATTTTTTTACCATGATAACTAATCCGCTGATCCCGAGTTTGGTAGATAAATTCTGCGATGTATCTCATGGTGAGACCACATCCTATTACAGGAATCGCTTCAAACTGGTATGGCTCAAGGGCTCTGGCAAATACCTCGCTTCGAGAGTTGTGGCTATCATACATTTGCATGAGCTTGACGATGCCGAGAGGGATGCTAAAACCAATTTGACGGTCATTCACAAATTCTGTGCTCCCACCTCCTATATCAAAGGCTAAAAAGGCAGAAGGTAATGACAGACTTTTTAAAGCGCTCCAATAATTATATTTATACTCATCTCTTTCAGATATCACTTGATAAGGGATATGATATTTTTTTTCAAACCAATGCTTTATCTCTGATATATTACTTGCTTCTCGGGATACTTGTGTGGCGATGGAGTTCTTTTTCGAGGCAATCGCTTTGTCTATATCCGCTAAACTAGTAATGGATTTCTTTGCCATGCGGATGTTTTTTGCTCTTAGCATTCCCTTAATCAAGCCCCTGCCTAGTGAAGTTTCTACACTTACTTGGTGTAGCACCTTTCCCCCATCATGCAAAAGATAATTGCAATTGTTTGAGCCAATATCAAATGTGGAATGTAAATTTTTGTATTTTCGTTGCTTGAAGTACCAACCAATGATCATGCTCGCAATCTTGACATTGTGATTACTAATGTGTTTTGGCTTTTTTCCACATAGAGCATGGTTACAGAGTGTTTTCCACTCACGAGGATTTTGATTAATCTGCTTCACCTCAATTCCCATACCATAGGCTTGCAAACCAGCAATCAATACCTTTTCTTCGGGATAGTTGTTTCGAGGATAGTAAAGGAGCGGTTTGCCAAATTGCACTGCCTCAGCAAAGCTACTATAGCCAGGTTTGGTCAATATCAAATCCGCAGCATGTATCAAATCTAAGAAATCATCATCGGGCTTGACTTTGATGTGATTGGCTTCATCACAGGGGTTGGTGGAGATTACGACACCCTCAAACCCTTTACAGAGCTGGGAAAGGTCAAATTCTGGACTACCTTCACCACCAAACATTGATAAAAGAAGCTTTGTATCTCTTTCGATACCAAAGGGAGTTCTCACATCTTGGTAATGCGCCTTCTTTCTTGCCAATAATCCCACTTGTTGCGCCTTGGGAAAAGAACTCATGCTCTGTTTGGAGCCAAATGGTAACCTAAGTGCTAGGTCACACAAGGAATATAAACCGTAAATCATATTCACAATAGGAGATATATCCTTTTCAAGTGCAAATAGCTCGCCATAGATAAATGACCAATCAAAATTAGATACAGCTACTACTGGAATTTGTGCATACTTGGCTGCTTCAAAGATGAGAAATGGCACATCAGAGATAATCAGATCAATCTGTTCACGTCTCAAAAACTCGATTTCGGACTCGACCAAGGATTGCCGCTTGGAAAGCAGGGAAAGAAGTGTTTGTCGTGTTTGCTCGAGATTGGGTACCAAGTTAAGCCCATGTTTAACGCCAAAGTCAAGTCCACAATCACTTTTCTCATACAACCCTGAATGAAGATTGCCAAACAAAAAATCCGGCTTTTGCGACCTGATAATACAGAATATTCCAAACCGGTTAAATTCTTCTGCCAGAGCACTTACTCGAGCAGCATGACCATATCCATGATTGGAGGGATAAAGCGCAAATCTCAGCATTTATTGAATGTAAAACGCTCTTCGTTTTGAAGATGGATTTTTAATCTCTAAGACCACTCTGTTTGGCAAGCAAACGATTGGCATCAATGAAGTTGCGCCTTGTTTCATACAACGCTTATCCGGACAATCCGCGTATTGCATGAGCGCTTTACCGTTAACAATCTCGACTGTATTATGTTCATCTATTTCTATCTTCCTGTTTTTATTCAACGGATACTGACCTATCAGTTTTCCATCCTTGTAAACATGAACGCTGAGAGAGCGTTGATCTTTCCACTGTGTTTGCATCAGGATAATGCTCAAAACTACTATTAGAGCGATCAAGACAAGATCGGCAAAACTGAGATGTTCACGCCAAAAGCTCAGCATCAAAACACTCCATAGATAGTAGCCGAACATCTGGGGCAAAGCTTATCAACCAATAAAGTGTTAACAAACAATCCTTTACGCTCGATCAGAGTCATTTTGCATTCTGGGCATCTAGTATCAGAAAATTCAGTCCTGCTTACGTTTCCTGCATAAACATAATTTAAGCGTTTACTGGCACTTTTGCAAGCGCTGATTATCTGTCTCTGCTCCGTTTTGGGTAATGCGCATTTATGGGCTGGATGATATGCAGAAAAGTGTAATGGGATATCTGGACTTAGCCCAGCGATAAAGTCCACCAGGCTAGCAATTTTCTCATGATCAAGATTCAAGCCAGGAATCAAAAGGTTTGTGATCTCTAGATGAATGCCCGCGTTGAAAATTGATTCGATACTTGCCAAAACTGACTCAAGGTATCCATTACAGTAACTGCGGTAAAACTCGCTATTCATGGCTTTCAGATCTATGTTCGCAGCTGCTAAAAAAGGTATCAAGTCCCGTAAGGGTTCAGGATTGATCTGTCCATTGCTAACTAAAACAAACTCAATTCCTAGTGGACTTAGCTGCTGAGCAAGAAAAAGAATATATTCAAACCAAGTTAGAGGTTCTGTATAAGTAAAAGCTATTTGTTTAATTTGCTGGGTTTCATGTAAATCAATCAGATCTTGAGTTTCTAATTCCATTGTGTCCTGATCGCACTGCGAAATCTCGCTGTTTTGGCAAAAGATGCAGTTCATGTTGCATGAATTTGCACCGGTTGAGAGTATCTGTGAGCCTGGATGATAATGATAGAGAGGTTTTTTTTCGATCGGATCGAGATTTAGTGCAACTGCCTTAGCATAGTTATCAGCATAAAGAAAACCATTTCTATTGCTTCTTCCTCTACACAAGCCCCTCTTCCCCATCGGGATAAGACAAAAATGAGGACACAGAAAACACTGCACAACCTTATCTGGCAAGCTGCGATAGTAAAGAGCTGTCTTCATTTATATTCCAAATGCTCCGCAACATACTCAAAATGAACATTCAGCGCATTGGCATTAGCATCCAATACTGCTTTTGCTCTCAATCCAGTTTCGTGCCGCAGATCTTTGTTTGCCAAGAGCATTTCAATGTCGCTGATTAATTTTAAGGGATCAGATACCAAAACTCCTTGTTTTGATTGCAATTTACGCACAGAGTCCCTACAAGATTGATGGAAGGTGCCAATAATTATCGGTTTTGCATAAAAAGCAGGCTCTAGGGGGTTATGACCACCAAAATCATAAAAAGAACCACCAACAATTGCAATATCACAGATGGCATAGGCTTTGCATAAGTCCCCGATTGTATCAAAGATGTGGATTTGATCTGCCTTTTCACTCTTACTATGCCTGCTAAACCGATATCCTCTAAGGAGCATGAGTATTTCATCCATGCGATTTAAATGCCGGGGAGCCAATATCAATTTAATCTCGGGATATTTTTCTTTGATTTCGTCAAAGCACTTGAGAATGAGCTTTTCTTCTCCCGGACGAGAAGAACCAAAACAAATGATGTCGTCGTTTTGTTGATAACCAAAGCCGCTTCTAAGATTTGCTTCATCAAAAGCAGGTAAATCAACTGCATACTTGAGATTGCCACAAGTCTTTGCCTTGCAACCTAGCAATATGTCAAATCTTGCCCGATGCTCTTCAGATTGACAGCAAACCATCACCAAACTTTTGGTTACATACTGAATCAAAGGTTTGATGAGGTTGAGCTTTGTCAGCGTCTTTTCAGACATTCTGGCATTGACAAAGACAACCTTGATTCCGTTTAGCTTTGCTGCAAAGAGCAGATTGAGCCATATCTCCGTTTCCACAATAATGATAAGTTTTGGAGCTTGACGAGATAGTTGTTTCAATCTCAGGTGCAAGAAATCAAGGGGAGCTAGATGGCATTCAATCTTGGGATGGATTTGTGAGCCTAATTGATATCCTGCCAATGTGTTTGTTGTAAGAACTATTCGCAAAGACCTATCGTTGTTGAGTAGCTTTATCAGAAGTGGTTTAACTGCGTTAATCTCCCCCACCGAAGCAGCATGTACCAAAATGCCGTTTTGTACGCTAGATTGATAAGTATGCATGGTCGAGCTGTATTTCTTGTATCTTAAAAATAGGTATAAGGGGATGTAGAGCAATATGTACAATAAGCTCAAAACAATATTGTAAAGACAAAAGAGAGTCATCAGCAGCAGCGTCATTCTTCAAACCTTAAAATATCACTACAATAAAAAAGAGACGCTGTTTCCAGCGTCTCAATCTATGGCGGGAGCGACGAGACTCGAACTCGCGGCCTTCTGCGTGACAGGCAGACGTTCTAACCAACTGAACTACGCCCCCAGGCTGTAGTCTTGCGTAATAGTTATCGCCACTATGTAAATGCCCCCTTTTTTGTCAAGAGAAAAGTGCTCTTTACCTGTCATAATTCTCGGTTTACAGACTATCTTGAGTAGCTATCAAACTGATTTTTATACAATTAGATCGTGTAGATAATGCATGGTAATCCAAAACAAATAAGAGCAATATGCAAGAAAAAATTCTGGACTACATTGGAATGACTGAAAGAATCTATATCTAACAAACATGAAAAGCGATACTGAACTTGACCGAAAGGATATTCGCTTACGAAAATGAAAAACGATGCTGTAGTCCAAATCACCTCTGGTCTTGAGGATCCTTATAATCAACGTTTGCGATTTGAACTCCTAATCGTTTTCAAAATGTTTCGAATCATGTCCCATAATAATAAGCGCATAGTTTCCGGCGCTCTCAGTGCGGGTTTTCGGCTCTATCCCCACCGTATCTCCTGCACATATCAGTGGACAACAAGTAAAATTCTGGCAGCGGAGCAGCATTTGTCATTATCAAAGATACCAAATACAAAATGCCATTTCGGAAATGGTAGCCCTAGCTCAACAATCTAACCTCCCCATGTTTGCGGATTGAAATTAAGTAGTTTTACAACTTACGTCGATGCATCAATGACACTAATTTCTCCCAGACAGTTCGCCCTATGTGTGATCTGTGTCCGAGCAATACTGCTATCCCAAGATTGCGAGCTTTGGCTACAATGAACAATGCGAATAAAATAAAAAGCCCGGGCATCAAACCCGGGCTTTGTGAACAATGATATCCAAGACTTTATTTGAGCATCATCATCTTCATGGTTTGGGTCTTGGAAGGTGTCTTGATTCTTACGAAATAGAGTCCTGAACCGACCCTGCTACCTCTATCGTCTTTGCCTTGCCATATTAGTTGATGACTTCCGGATTTGAGGATAGCATCATGCAGTATGGCAACTCTTTGCCCCCTAAGGTTGAATATCTCCACTGCCACCTGCTCTTGTTTTGCCAAGCTAAAGGCGATGTTGGTAGTTGGATTGAAGGGGTTGGGATATACTTTGAGTCTGGATATGGGGCTTTGAACATGTTCGTTATTCCCCACAGGATAGTTATGAACGATGATTTGACCATTGAAAACTCCTGCTGAAGGGGGATTGAATACGAATAAATTTCCGTTGTAAAGATGGTGTCCCACTCCATCGATCCACAATGTGGCAGTGTATGTTTCAGGAAGAAGGCTCTGATCAAAGGTGAAATGAACTGGATCTGTATTGGGAACTGCTAATCTGATATCCCACACTTTAGTACTATCGGTTGCCGAAGGGAAAGCAGACCTAAATTCCTGTTTGAGGCTCTGATCAATGAAACCATTATCAACTGCCTCGTCTCTGGCAATATAGAGCTGGATACTTTCAAAGGGTTTTGCCATTGGATCCGGTAGGTCAAATCTAAACTCATAGCCGTCGCTACTTAGCGAATTTGCGCCCAAACGGATAAAATCACTATCAGTGCTTGCTTGGGCAGCGAAAACATCCAATTGCCACTGGGGAGTATGGGTATTGATCTCTACAGCTCCATTGAATGGTAGCATCGTTATTTGGGCAGGATTGTTTACTCCGCCATAATACTTAACAAGGAAGGATTCATAGGGTTCAATGCTATCGGTAAGCACATATCTACCCTCTCGATATACATAAACCGCAGGTGAAATGATCTGTTGAGAAATTGCCTCGGAATAGCGATAGCGAATGTTGTTGATCCAAAACATGAGGTCTTTTATCTCATAAACGCATAGGTGAGGATTTGGCACCAGATTCCAACCTCCGCGAATCACAAAGGAAAGGCTATCTCTTTGGATGGGATTGGCACTGCTAAAGAAACTAAAATCTGGTACATTTACCCAGTATGATTTACCAAAATCAAAGTAAGTGGATGGATTCCAATTTCCAAATTCATCCATCGCCAGCGCACTCGAGCCATCACCAAAAACTTGTGAAACAGTAAAATTGCTACTATTCCAGATACTGGCTCTGGGATTCCATCCGGAGGCTGTCATCATTAGATTGAGCGATGGAACGATGCCAAATGTATAGCTTGAACTGAAGCGCGTGATTACACCATCGACCGCTACAGCATCGACATGGAATTTGGCGTTTGGCATATTCAAATCATTTGGTAGGTTCAAGGTAAAGCTATTGGTTGAAACAGGCACATCCGATGCCACCCAAAGACTATCGGTGCCATTGGTAATGGACAACCTGAGATGGTCAACAAGGAAGGGATATTGGGTTGACCAACTGAAGATGGCTTGGGTTCCACCCTGATAAATACGGTTGGATTGGAAATTGTGTGATACCACAGGTTGCATATTTCCCCAATAGAGGGTCATTGTACGGACATTGGAATTGGTATTGTTGAAATTGTATGGACCAGAAAGCAGATTGTGCCAGGTTGCATTACCAGAATCGTAGAGCCATAGTTTTTCGGCTCTCCCAAAAGTATCAGAAGCCTGGATGGTAAGGGTCTGATTTGTCAAATCCGATCTGGTTCTCATTACCCAGCTTTTTAGCTGTGAATCAGCATTAAAAAATCCTTTAATTTCTCTGGATAAGTGGGTTCCCTGATTGCCCCAATACTGCTGCCAAAAAGCATTCCACACATAATTTGAGCCAGAGGGTGTACTGCGGGAAACATCGTAATGAGTATCCTGACCATCGGAGGCATAGGGATTGGATGAGAAGGAAACGAATTCCGTCAGAGTTTCGCTACTATTTTTGATCGTCAAAGTATGTATAAGCCTGGGAGAGCAAGTAGCAGGGAAGTTATAGAAAAATTCCATATTGGCGTTATTGGTACTGCTAATCTTGTATGTATAGGTCTCACCGTTGCTTACGAAGTTATCGAAATACTCAAATGAGGTAGCAGTAGGATTTGATAGAGCAGGATTGGTTTGCCAAGAATCCAAAAGTACATAATCAGCTTCGCCAATCTTTTTATAAATAGTAAAGCCTTGATTGGCTGTTTGACCACTCACTGTCCAAAACAGCCTATTGATGCTATCCATGCCATAAGCATTAAGCCCAGTTACATTAGCTGGGGCAAGAGAAGTCATCACTTCGTTTGACATAGCCGAATAATTACCATTTTTGTCTTTGGCACGTATGCGGAAGTAATAGGTATTGCTATTTGTTAACCCTGTGACATTAATCTGCTGGTATGCTTGAGAAGCGAGAAACTGGTTTTGAGCTCGGGAAAATATCTGGTAATTACTAAGCCCGATTGGCTCTGTGGCATAGAGGATTTCGTAAGTGTCAAAATCGTAGGAATAACTACGATCCCAACGTAGTGTTACGTGATTTAACGACTGGCTATGGACAGTTAAGTTTGTAGGATTGGTAGGATTTACTCCATCATTCATGTTAAAGAGCGGATCCAATACACTCTCCAAATCTGTCCACCACCTTGAGTAGTAATTGTTGAAATTGGTATAGAGATTGTCATAATCCCAGCGTTGAGTCGTTTCATTATAACCATAAAACCACTTCAAATAGTTATTGGTTTCCTCATAACTATTGGGAAGTTCGTCCATCTCGATATGAAAGAATGGATCAATAACGTCGTAATCAGACCATCCGGAAAGTGTATAAACCATCTGTTGGTTGCCCTCTGCTCCGGGAAGACTGATATAATTATTCACAGGATAGCTAATCCCATCTTCTTCAAAGATAAAGTCATGGACATTATAGTAAACAGTATAATAATCGTTGAGATATACGTTGGCATGAGTGCCATGTGTGTTTTGGGGAATCATCAGATGATTTCCTTGGGAGATCAGGTCCAAGCCATTGCCCGAAAGATCTCGGATGGGCAGATTTGGGCAGCTTCGAGCATTTCCAGCAGAAACTTGAACACTTGCATATCCTTGATGTCTGTTCCAATCGTAGGTATGATGTTGAACCGAAAGTTCTCGCTTACCGAATTCAGTGCGGATCAGGTCACAAAACTTTTGGTATGATTTATTAAAGGGATGATTTGCCACGCGAGTAGGGTCACTCAAGGATTTTGCATTGGTATAGGGAGGGACATTTGTCCAGCGCACCTCTCTTCCTGCACCGTTGATCATCAGAAACTTTGCATTCCAAAGCTGGAAGGTTTCATATCCTACATTGGGTGTAGGATAGTCATCACAGGGGTGGGGAACGGTAATGATCAAGGGTCTATTTCCAGCGGGATTGTAGATAAACAAACCCCATCCATAATGAAAAGCACCATCTTCATCGTCGTAGGTATCCAAAGTCGTACCATTGTTATCATAATATTGAGGGTCAGGTATTTCTCTGATCATATAGTATGTCCTTCCAGAGTCCGTATCATTGAACTGAACTACTTGGAAAGGATAACCATAGCTATTTATCAAGTCTTGTGCCAAATCCCAATCATGAGCCAAGAAGGCATCGGTTACATAACCCCAATTTGTCATATCAGTTGCTGAGGGTATCTGGAAATTGCCAAAACCATTTGTCTGTCTGTCGTAAGGTGCATACAAATTGTAATTGGTTGAGGCTATCCCCTCTGCAATGTGAGAAGTCCAATTATCATAACTACAATTGGGCTCTGCACCAAAAAGAAAGTTCTTTAGAGACGCTGTCTCAACTATCACCGCAAATGCTTGACTGGCAATCATCAAGATTAGTACCAAGGCTAGCATCTTTCTCATCGTTTTACCTCTATATCGTTTAATTTCTTACTATTCCCACGATGTAGCTTTACAGGCAATCCGTCAAGTACTTTCTGATCAAATCTGTTTGTTTATAGTTGCAGACTGTTGATGCTTATCTATAAGATGCATTTATCGCTATGCTGCTGATTGAGCTTGACATTGATAGCACTTTCCTGATCATGGCAAAAAAAATAGATGACACAGAAGGTCATCGAGGATATGGTATGAAAGATAAGCATGGTTTCTTTACAAAAATGGTACACGGTGCTCATATGGAAGATGAGTATCTTGCTGTCACACCACCCATCTACCAAACTTCCACATTTTCTTTCAAAGATGCAGATCATGGAGCTGAGTGCTTTGCCGGTACTGCAAATGGCTATATCTATACCAGATTGGGAAATCCCACCATTCGTGGTTTGGAAAATGCCGTAGCAGCATTGGA
>Ga0116204_1001760_pt1 | contig 12003 bp, 14 predicted proteins | sample LakKivwa52mmetaG_FD_94481 | JGI IMG/M metagenome (GOLD analysis project Ga0116204, IMG submission 94481) | Anoxic lake water microbial communities from Lake Kivu, Rwanda to study Microbial Dark Matter (Phase II) - Lake Kivu water 52m metaG | ecosystem: Environmental > Aquatic > Freshwater > Lake...
GTCCGGTACGCCGGATCCACTCCAAGCACAACTTTTCCTTTCATCGGAGGTTGAAGAAGGTATTTTTTCAAGTTTTCGCTGAAAATATGAATGGCTTGGTTTTCTGCTTTTTCCTTCAAATCGGAACGGATTTCGCGTTCGATTGATGGTTTGATCAATCGCTTGTATGCATCTTCAATCGCTTCTTGGACCCACGGTTTCGAAATGGACTCTTCAACGGGAACAACCTGCTTGAACAAGTAGCCGATGATGAGTTCGTAGTCTTCAACGAGGGATACCTTCAATACTTTTTCTGATTCGCCTCGGTTGACCGCGAGTATTCGATGGTCTTTTAGTTGGCGGATTGGTTCTTCATAGTGATAGTACATCTCATACACTTTTTTCGGATCCAAAGTTTCATCTTTGACTTCCGTTGTCATTTTGGCATGTTTTTCAAAATTATTCCGAATCCAAGTGCGGTATTTGGGCTCATCCGAGACTATTTCTGCGATGATGTCTTTTGCTCCTTGTAAAGCCTCTTGTTCGTTTTTAACAACAAGACCTTCTTTTTCCATCTCCTCCGTAATTACATCGGTGACGTATTTCTTCGCCTCTTCGTAAACGTCTCCATCCTTTGGAAAACTAAGCAAAAACATTGCCAAGGGTTCCAAGCCTTTTTTCTTCGCGTCGGTCGCCCTTGTTTTTTTCTTTTCCTTGAACGGCCGATAAATGTCCTCGATTTCTGCCAATTTGGTTGAGACGATGATCGCGTTTTTTATCTCATCGGTCAGTTTTCCTTTTTCTTCAATCAATCGCATAACATCTTCTTTGCGTTGTGCCAGTTTTTGCCCGTATTCCCATTCTTGATGAATGGCTCTGATTTGTTCTTCGTCCAAGCCACCGGTCACTTCTTTTCGATACCTCGCAATGAACGGAACGGTCGCTCCCTCATCAAGCAACGCGAGAACCGCATTGATTTGGGAAATTTTAATCTTCTGACTGGCTGCAATTTGTTTCAGAAGGACTTCATTGATGTGGTTGTTCTCCATTGTGTCTAACCTCCAAGTTACCATAACATCCAATATTTTATCATAAAATTACTCATTTTACAACTATTATCGCATAACGTATGAAAAACGGCCTCGAGAAATGCTTCCCTAGCCGTTTTGAATCCGTATCATCCGAAGAAAAGCATTGCGACAAGGAAATAAACAATGAGCGAAGAGGCATCGACAATCGTTGTAATGAGCGGAGCAGCCATCAATGCGGGGTCCAGCTTGATTGCTTTCGCAAACATCGGTAAAATCGATCCAACCGTCTTGGCAATGACCACAGTCGCAAACAAGGCCGCAGATACAACAAAAGCAAGTCGTAGATCGTACATGATCCATATGCGCGCGAAATTGACAAGCGACAAACCCAAACCGACAAGGATGCTCACTCTTAACTCCTTCCACAACACGTTCGCGACGTTTTTGGCCTTTATCTCATTAAGCGCCATCCCGCGGATGATAAGCGTTGAGACTTGAGCTCCCGCATTCCCTCCTGTGCCCATCAACATCGGAATGAAGGCAACAAGCGATGGTACAATCAAAATCGCATCCTCAAATTCTGTTATAATCACGCCCGTAATGGTTGCTGAAAGCATCAAAACAAGAAGCCAAACGAATCGATTTTTCGCAAGATGGAATACACCGGCTTTCAAATACGGTTCATCGGATGGAGCCAAAGCTGCCATCTTTTCAAAGTCCTCGGTGATTTCTTCTTGAAGGACGGTGATGATGTCATCAACCGTCACAATTCCGACAAGCCGTTCCTCTTTGTCGACAACTGGCATCGCCAACAATCCGTACTTTCGAAAATCATTGATAAGATGTTCTTGATCGTCCATTGTGTGCGCCACTTTCACCGGACGTTTCATAACATTCCTAATTTCATCTTCCGGATTCGCAAGAAGCAAATTTTTTACTTCCACCACGCCTGAAAGTTTTCGATCCGATCCAATCACATAGCAAGTGTAGATGGTTTCTTTGTCCTCTCCTGTCTTTCGAATGTAATCAAATGCTTGTTTCACCGTGAAGTGTTCTTTCAACTCCACGTATTCAATTGTCATAATGCTTCCCGCCGAATCCTCCGGATACTGCAGGAAGTGATTGATCAAGTTCCTTGTCGTGATACTAACGTTTTTCAAGACCCTCGTCACAACGTTCGCAGGCATCTCTTCAATGAAGTCGACGGCATCATCCAAAAACAAATCATTAATGATCTTGCCAATTTCCGTATCCGTAATCGCTTCAATGATCAGTTGTTGCCGTTCCGGCGATAAATACGCAAAAACTTCGGCTGCCTTGTCCTTGTTTAACAATCGAAACAGTTTGATCGTCTCCACTTCCGGCAGTTCTTCGAAGATGTGTGCTATGTCGACAATGTCGACTTCGAACAAGTATTCCTTGATCGCATGATAGTTTTTTTGTTCAATGTACTCTTTAATTTTTTCCATGTTACCCTCCTTCATGTAGTGGTTGTGCGCTGTTTGAAGAGGGCATAGACTTGAGATCAGGAAAGAATCGAACGTTCCGTCAAAGAATCATCCGGTTCCATATCCTTATCCTGCCTATTGCCTTCCGTCGATGTCCTTTGACTGTCTTCCATTTCTTTCACCTCAATTCTTGTTTATTGTTTCAGTTTTCTAAGCTCTACCAACAACCGCCAGAATACATACATCGTCGTTCGAATTCGAATGTCTTCTCTCGATCCGCTGAACATTTTTTTCTCGATGTAAACATATTCCCCTATCACAATTGAAAAGTAGACCAATCCGACCGGTTTGAGCGGGGTCCCCCCTTCGGGACCAGCAATCCCGGTAATGGCGATTGCGACATCGCTGCTCGTTTTTTTCTTAACTCCGATTGCCATCGCTTCCACTGTTTCCTCGCTGACCGCTCCGAATTCGTCCATAACTTTTTTTGGCACACCGAGGTTTTTGGTTTTTGATGCATTGCTGTAGGTGATGATTCCCTCATCGAACACGATCGAAGCACCACTGACATTCACCAACTTCGATGCGAACATTCCTCCAGTGCATGACTCCGCAATGCTGATTTTGAGTTTTCGCTTGAACAACTCGTCAAACACATACTCTTCCACTTCTTTGTTTGCGGAACCGACCACATGATCTCCGAGCAACTCGAAAAATTCTTGTCGCATTGATACGAATTTTGAACTTTCCGATGTGTTTGCTTTCAATTGGTACCTTATGATCCCTCTACTCGCATATGGATTGATCTCCATATCGGGATATTTTGACAACAACGGTTTCAATCGGTCTTCAAACTCCGATTCTCCACCTCCCATGCAATAATACTCCTCGATTATTATGGGTGTTTGTTGTTTGGATGCAAGATGTTTAAGAACATGATGCTCAAACATTTCATTCATTTCGTGCGGAGGACCCACAAGCAACACAAACGTTCGGTCTCCTTGTTCCAAAACGGCACCCAGTGCGGTTCCTCGGCGGTTTGGAATCAAACGAGCTCCCCGTGGAAAATAGGCTTGTGACATATTGGATTCATATGTGATGGAGTTTCGGTTTTTAAAATAGTTGTCGAAATGGTTAAAGGCTTCTTGTCGGTATTCCATATCCAAGCCTAACGCATCGGCGATCACCTGTTTTGTGAAATCATCATGCGTTGGGCCAAGACCACCTGTTGTCACAATCAAACGGACCTCAGTTTTTAAAAGACCCGATACGAGGTTGAAAATGTTGTCATAATCATCCCCCACCGTATGGTGAGCGATGACATCATACCCCAAGTTCATCAAATGTCGGCTCAAATAGGCCACATTCGTATTGATCGTTTTCCCTTGAACCACTTCATCGCCAATGCTTATAAGAACAGCCTTCATACTCATCCGCCCTTCTTTGATTATTATACCATTTTTTTTCAATCCATTAAAGATTTCTCGAACTTTTTTTCCCAACTGCTTTCGTCTCGTCTTGTAACGTGCTATAATACCTTTGGTGATGGTATGTATGTTTTAAAAGACAATGTTGAACATGAGATTGAAATCAACAAAAGTCGTTTTCTATGTCGATTGATAATTTCGAATAATGTGGATGACGTCAAAATACATCTAAATGCTATAAAAAAAGCGCATCGAGATGCCTCACACAATTGCTCTGCGTTCGTGCTTGGGGAACATGGGGAGTATGGCGGATCGAATGATGATGGAGAACCAAGCAAAACGGCCGGTTCACCCATGCTTGACGTGTTAAGAAAAAACAAAGTCACAAAGGTTTTGGCCGTTGTCACACGATACTTCGGTGGAATCAAACTGGGTGCTGGGGGTTTGATTCGTGCATACTCTCGATGCGTCAGCGAAGCCATTCAAAAGGCCGATTTAATTCCTTTGGTGAAAACCTCCCATCTTCTCATACGAGTTCCTTATGCCCATTGGGATCGGGTGGAACACTCTCTTCATCAGTATGTGCTAGAAAATAAAACATTTGGCACCGATGTGTCGTTCGAAATTAGCATTAAATCGGAAGACCTTGAAACATTCATGTTGTTCTTGTTCAATTTAACGAACGGCATGGTCCGTTTTACGGAACTTTGATTTGGAAATTCCTAGACAAACGACGGATGATATGGTATCATATCTCATGCGATGCACTCGTAGCTCAGTTGGATTAGAGCGCAACCCTCCGAAGGTTGAGGTCGCATGTTCAAGTCATGTCGGGTGCGCCATTTTGAATGTTTTCTCGTTTGAGAAACCTTAAAAAAGCAGAAACGCTGATTCGTTTCTGCTTTTTTCATTAAAATGCAATCACCATCATTCGTTCCACAATCGCAACAATCGAACTTGCGAGAAGATAAGAAAAAATCAAACTCAAGCCGATGTATGCCATTCGTATCTCAAAAATTCTTCCTTGCTTGAACAACTGATTAATATCGATCGCTAGTAGAATTTTGAACGTTATGGGAATGAATCCAATCATGAATATGATGAACAACGCCGCAGTATATCGTTCCAATATCATCACCACCTTACATGTATTATACCACAAAACGAAAATCAACTCAAAATAAAAAGGAATGGCCGTGGCCATTCCTTATGCTTGTTGGTCCAAAAAACGGCCAAGATTGAAAAAATAATCCGACAAGCGATTGAGAAATGCGAGCAAATTGGCATTCATCTCATAGTTGATGCTCGCTGAGACCAACTGACGTTCGCTCCTTCTAGTAGTTACGCGCGCAATATTGATCCATGAAGTCGCTTCGGTCTTTCCGATTTTTATAAAATTTCGCAAAACAGGCATTTTGGATTCCAGTTCATCAATTTTCGCTTCAAGCCAATGAACCACTTCATCCGTGATTTTGAAACTTTCAGAAACGCCCAAAGCAATTTCGTGGCACACCGATGACAAGTAATCATGAACCTGATCCAAGTCGTTCTTTATTTCCATGCTTTCGATTTTGTGCTTCGACATCAAAACGATTGCCATGATTTCATCCACCGTTCCGATGGCGGAAACTCTCAAATCATCTTTTCCGACTCTTTTTTTGAATAGGTCGGTGACCCCTTTATCACCGCGTTTGGTGTAAACTTTCATTTTTTCCCCCTATGACCTTGATTAACGTCTTTTGCAAAACGGGATAAAGCCACAATACTGTTAAAATGTTGTTGACGATGAAGATGGCGGTGAACGGTATATCCGCGAGAAAGTATCCGATCGGGTCGAGGCGATTGATGATGATCCATGGCACCCCGAGAAGGATCGAATAGAAAATGGGGAAAACCGCACCGAAAAAGACTAATTTTTTCAAATTTCCTCGGATTAAGTATACCATAATTGTGAAAAAAAGCCAAGAAAACAACATGGGGATGAAGTACAATGACATACCTCCAATCACACCATCCAAGATGGTATATGCCAAAACCATGACAACACTTTCCGGAAACGTTAATGCACTGATGAACACCATCAACAGCACCACGGTCAGTTGTATGTTTGGAAGCATGGCCATCAATTGCTCCAATGCGACGACAATGGTGACCATCGTCGCCAAAATAATAATTCGTCTTACTGTCATGGGTTTAGTCCATCCACGATAAGATTTGAAAAATAAACGAATCGCCGTCTTTGAACGGCTGACTGCTTACGCCGAACTCCGACATGGTTCCATTGATGCTGTGGGACCACCAATGGGTTTCCCCCAAGGGTACCCCCTTGATGACAAGCACCTGAACTCCGAACTCCGGATGCGCTTCGCTGAATTCAAATCCGAGGCCGCTTTTCGTAAGGACGTCGACGAAGGTATCCCCTTCGTTGAAACCGACGTTCTTCGATGCAATTTCGTTTCCATCGTAATCAATCACGGTAATCGAGACATGTCCGTCATTTTGCGCACCACGAAACATCGTGACAGAACCATAAATAGCGGATGCGATAAAAATGATCCCTGCGATGATGCTGATCAAAATCTTGCCTTTAAGTTTCATACGAGCCCTCCTTTCTTCAAAAATAGAAAGTGGGAATGAAAAAATCCTGCCAAGCGTTTGCTTACAGGATTTTTAAAGACTAATTTTAATAAAAAAACAGCCTTCACCCAATCCCAGGAGCAACTATGTGTATTTGGCAAGTCTACCGGCTCTGCTTCATCTTACTCATCGGCCTTCCCGTTTTTTCAAACAGTGGCATGTATCGATTTTCATCCGCATTACGGTTGCTGGGACAGCCCGGGCATCAAACCCGATTCCTTATTAATCCGTGGAACCAAATACCTTTTATTCAGTTGTCGAGATAATTATATCACAAGGTGTTTCCTAATACAATACAATAATAATAAAAGACGGTCCCTTTGAACCGTCTTCTTCATCATAGATTCGATGCATTCGCCTCTTTGATCGTTTTTTTTAGGTCTTGTTCCATTTGAACGAAATCCATCATCCGGCGTTTGTTTTCTTCTTTCCTGATCTTCCGTAAAGCGAGAAGTTTGTTTGTTGCGTCTTCTTGATTTTCACCAGGAATCGCCTCTTGGGCAATGACGGTGATCACATTGTCGCTTTGTTCCAAAATTCCATTTTCAATCACAATGAAGGTTTCTTCCCCACCATGTTCAATTTTGACAAATCCCCGGCTGATTGGAACTACAATCGGAATATGATTTTTCAATATGCCGAGTTGGCCATTGTTTCCGGATGCAAGAACATACCTCGCTTCCTGATCGAAAACTACACCTGAGGGCGATACGACTATGGTTCGCATGGAATCACCTACTTCTTTTGCATTTCTTTTGCTTTCTCAATGACTTCATCAATAGTCCCGACAAAGCGGAACGCCTCTTCCGGAAGTTCATCGTGTTTTCCAGATAAAATCTCTTTAAAACCACGAACGGTTTCCTGAACCGGTACATAAACGCCGGGTTGACCGGTGAACTGCTCTGCAACATGGGTGTTTTGAGACAAGAACAAGCGGATTCTTCGTGCTCTTTGGACGAGGAGCTTGTCTTCATCGCTCAATTCATCCATACCGAGAATCGCAATGATGTCTAAAAGTTCATTGTATCGTTGAATCGTCTTTTGGACTTGGCGGGCTATTTGATAATGTTCTTCACCGACTATTTCCGGTGTCAACGCTCGAGATGTCGAGGCCAGAGGATCAACAGCCGGGTAAATTCCTTCTTCCGCCGTTTTTCGGCTAAGGTTCGTCGTTGCATCCAAATGAATGAACGTCGTTGCCGGCGCAGGGTCGGTGTAATCATCGGCGGGCACGTAAACGGCTTGAATCGACGTGATGGAGCCGTTTTTGGTCGATGTGATTCGTTCTTGTAACAATCCCATTTCCGTTGAAAGCGTCGGTTGGTATCCGACAGCCGATGGCATACGACCAAGCAAAGCGCTGACTTCGCTTCCCGCTTGCGTGAAACGGAAAATGTTATCGATGAATAGTAAAACATCTTGATGTTCTTTGTCTCGGAAATATTCCGCCATTGTAAGTCCCGTCAGACCGACGCGCATTCTCGCACCGGGCGGTTCGTTCATTTGCCCGAAGACCATCGCCGTCTTTTGAATGACTCCCGTCGCACTCATTTCATGATACAAATCGTTGCCTTCGCGCGTTCGCTCACCAACACCGGCAAATACGCTGATTCCTCCGTGTTCTTGGGCGACGTTGTGGATCAATTCTTGAATCAAAACGGTTTTCCCGACGCCAGCTCCTCCGAACAAACCGATTTTTCCACCCTTGATATAGGGGGCGAGCAAATCAACCACTTTGATTCCGGTTTCAAGAATTTCAACTTTTCCGACTAATTCTTCGAGTTTTGGAGCATCACGATGGATCGGCATCAATTCTTGCTTCGGGTTAAGATCCCCTTTCCCGTCAATCGGATGTCCAAGAACGTTAAATATTCGTCCAAGCGTTTCTTTTCCGACGGGAACCATGATTGGATTTCCCGTGTCGATGACGGTCATTCCGCGGACGAGTCCATCTGTGGCATCCATCGCAACAGCACGAACGATATTATCGCCCAAATGCATCGCAACTTCGAGCGTCAATTCGATTGGAATTCCATTGTTTTCCTTTTCACTTGCTTTGATTGTCAGTGCATTGAAGATGAAGGGAAGGTGCCCTGTGTCAAACATGACATCGACCACCGGTCCCGTAACCTGAACAATTTTCCCTTTGTTCACTTTGGTTCCTCCCTATGTTTAGTTGTCGCTGATCGCATTGGCACCGCCGATGATGTCCGTCAGTTCCAAGGTGATTGCCGCCTGTCGCGCCCGATTGTATAACAATTCGAGTTGACCCATGACTTCTTCGGCATTGTCCGTTGCGTTTTTCATCGCTGTCATGCGTGAGGCATGTTCGCTTGCTTTTGAATCCAGTATGCATCCATAGATCAAATCTTCGATGTAAATGGGTAAAATCGTGTTGATGATTTCCCCGATTCCACCTTCGAATTCATAATTCAAATGTTTCGTTTTCGATGTGAATTTTTCCGTAATCGGCAATAGTGTTTTCGGCTCCGGGGTTTGGTTGAGCGTATTGACGAAGCGATTGTACAAAATTACGACCCGGTCGATTTCACCCGATATATACATGATAATCACTTTTCGGATTACATCCGATATGTCCATGAACTCGACATCATCTTTCAAGTGGACCATTTCGTTTTGAATCGTCGGATACTTCATTTTTTTACAAAACGAATAGGCTTTGTATCCAAGGGGTGCGATGCAAAATTCTTTTGTTGAGGTATGCTTCGCAAGTTCCTTCAAAAGTGCTTTGAATACGTTCGAGTTGAACGGACCCGCTAGTCCTCGGTCGGAGGATATCACGATGTAACACGTTTTTCTCACCTTTCGTGATTCCAACAAAGGATGTTTGAGGTCTTCCGCATTGTGGACAACATTGGCGATGATCTCCTCGATTTTATTCATCAAGGGTCGGTATGCTTTGATGTTTCGCTCTGCGCTTTTCATCTTTGAAGCGGAAACCATGTGCATCGCCTTCGTGATTTGTGACGTTTTTCTCGTCGCATTGATTCTATTTTTGACTTTTCGAATCGAAGCACCCATCACGGTCCCTCCTTCTTAGAAAATTTGTTTGAATTCCGACAACACTTGTTTGGTCAAGTCGAGACTGGTCAGTTGCTTTGTCGATCTGATCTCCTGAGTAAGTTTCTTGCCTTTATCGTTTTGGCGAAGATAGCTGTATAATTCCTTTTCGAAACGTCCAATTTGATCAACAGGAACATCATCGAGATAACCGTTTGTCAGCGCAAACAACAAGAGGACTTGGTTTTCAACGGGTATCGGATTGTTGAGTCCTTGTTTCAGCACTTCAACCGTCCGTTTTCCTCGTTCGAGTTTTGTTTTTGTCGCATCATCCAAATCAGATCCGAATTGAGTGAAAGCTTCCAACTCTCGGTAAGATGCCAAATCAAGTCGCAACGTTCCGGACACTTTCTTGATCGCCTTGATTTGTGCATTTCCTCCAACTCTCGAAACGGAAAGTCCCGCACTGATTGCGGGGCGGATGCCCGAATAAAAAAGATCGGATTGAAGAAAAATCTGTCCATCGGTGATGCTGATGACATTGGTCGGAATATAAGCGGAAATATCGCCTGCTTGGGTCTCGATAATCGGAAGAGCGGTGATTGATCCTCCTCCGAGTTCTTCGTTGAGTTTGGCTGCCCGTTCGAGGAGTCTCGAATGCAAATAAAAAACATCTCCCGGAAAGGCTTCCCGCCCCGGTGGCCGTCGAAGGAGCAAGGAAAGTTCCCGATAGGCAACCGCATGCTTTGTCAAATCGTCATAAATGATCAAAACATCTTTGCCGCTATACATGAATTCCTCAGCAATCGTGACACCCGCATACGGTGCAAGATACAACAAAGGTGATGGTAAACTCGCGGATGCACTGATGACAATCGAATACTCCATCGCATGATGTTTCCTCAAGGTGTCGATGACACTGGCGACCGTGGATTCCTTTTGACCTATTGCAACATAAATACAAATGACGCCTTGTCCTTTTTGGTTGATGATTGTATCAACTGCGATTGTTGTTTTTCCGGTTTGCCGATCGCCAATAATCAACTCGCGTTGTCCGCGACCAATCGGTACGAGTGCGTCAATGACCTTGATTCCGGTTTGCAAAGGCTGATAGACGGATTGTCTCGCCATGACACCGGATGCTTTTTTCTCAACGGGACGATAGCGGTTAACGGTTAGTTTTCCCATTCCGTCAATCGGTTGACCGAGCGAATTGATGACGCGTCCGATCAGCGCATCACCTACGGGCACTTCGAGAATCCGCTTCGTGCACTTGACATTGTCCCCTTCTTTGACCAATCTGGAGTTTCCGAATAAAATCGCTCCGACATAGTCCTTCTCCAAGTTAAGCACCATTCCGAACAAACCGTTTGGAAAGGCAAGAAGTTCGCCTTGCATTGCTTGTTCCAATCCGTGTACAAGAGCGATTCCATCTCCGACCTTGATGACGGTTCCCGTTTCAACCGTTTCAATCTTGTCTTCGTATTTTCTTATCTGTTCCTTAATCAAGGAACTGATTTCTTCCATTTTCAATGTTTTCAATCCATTCACTCCTTGCTACTTGCTTTTCAGGACATCTTTGAGTCTTTTCAATTTTGAACTCAACGTATCGTCAAGGACAAAACCCTCGTATTCAAGACGGACTCCGCCTTGAATCGATTCGTCGATGATGTTTTGAATGACCACGTGCGTGTCCAATTTTGTTCGAAGATTTTCTTCCAACCGGCGTTTCTCGTCCTCGGTCAACGAAATTTTTGAAAATGCATGGACCGTCGTGGTTTTATTTTTGTCATCGAGAATGTCCTTGTAGGCTTCAACGATGTCCTCCAACAAGGAAAACCGGTCGTTGTCGATCAACACAAAAAGAAAAGACAAGACGGTTGAATCGATTCTTCCCAAAAAGACCTGACGAATGATCTCTTTCTTTTCTTGCTTGGAAACCTTCGGATGACCCAATATTTTCTCGAAGGATGGTTCTTTTCCAATCGATTCAACGATTATCGACAACATGGAAAAACATGTGTTTTGCTTTTCATCGTCTTCGTTCATCAAATCGAATATGGCTTGTGCATACTGCTTGCTGACCGCATCAACCATCATTGTTTCCCGGCCTTGTCAATGAAATGATCGATGATTTTTTTATGTTTTTTGGCATCAAGCTCTTCTTCGATGATCTTCTCTGCCATCAAATACGCAACATCGACAACCTTGTCGGATAACTGCTTTTCCATGAGTTCTTTTTCGTGACGGATCTCCTCCATCGCCTTTGCCTTTTCTTCTTCTGCCTCCGCTTTGGAAATCCGAATGATTTCTTTTCCCTCCGCATGAGCCCGTTTTTTGGCTTCTTCGATGATATTCGCAGCATCCTTTTTCGCCTTTGTTTGAGATTCGACGATTCCTAGGCGAATGGATTCCGCTTCTTGTATCGCCTTGTCTTTTTCCTCAAGTCCTTTCGCAACA
>Ga0116204_1001762_pt1 | contig 11998 bp, 9 predicted proteins | sample LakKivwa52mmetaG_FD_94481 | JGI IMG/M metagenome (GOLD analysis project Ga0116204, IMG submission 94481) | Anoxic lake water microbial communities from Lake Kivu, Rwanda to study Microbial Dark Matter (Phase II) - Lake Kivu water 52m metaG | ecosystem: Environmental > Aquatic > Freshwater > Lake ...
AAGCTGACATCGCTGCGCTTCACGCGTAAATTTGAGTTGCTCCTGCGTGCGATATTTTTCTTTTTGCCTGAGAATGTGATCGAGAATATTGCCCGCCCGAAACGATGGCGGAAGAGAATTCAGAAAATCGTAAATCGTAAATCGTAAACTTGTACTGAGTTCATCGAAGTATTGGAAATTGGAAATGCGAAAAGGTCAAAACCCTGCCAAGTCTGCAAAATCTGTATCCAAGCCCGAGCGCATCACTGTTGCGTTGTTGAATTACATCCCCTTCCTGAGCGGATTCTACGCCGAGACTCTCGATGTGTTGAAAGTCTCGCTCGAGTCGATGCGCAAGGATGCGGGACTGCCGTTCGACTTGATGATCTTCGATAACGGCTCATGCGCTGAAGTGCGCGACTATCTTGTCAAAGAAAAAGAAGAGGGACGAATACAATATTTGATCCTCTCTGAAAAGAACATGGGCAAAGGCGGCGCATGGAATGTGATGCTGGCAGGCGCGCCCGGCGAGATCATCTCCTACACCGACGCCGATGTGTTGTTCTATCCCAATTGGTTGAAAGCATCCGTTGACTTGCTCGAAACCTATCCGAACGTCGGCATGGTCACGGCGCGTCCTTTCCGCACGCCTGAAATATTTTTACAGAGTTCCATCGCGTGGGCAAATACCAACGCCGAACTCCAACAGGGTGACATCCTGCCCTATGATTGGTTTTACGAATTTTCCACCACGCTCGGTTTTTCAGATGACGAGTTGAAAAAGATCTACAGCGAAACCACCGACTACCGCGTCACCTACAAAAATCACCCCGCCTATCTCGGTGCCAGCCACTGGCAGTTCACCGCCTACAAATCCGTGCTCGCGCAGTTCCTGCCCTTCGACATGGACAAACCGATGGGGCAGGTGCGTCAATTGGATGAACGCATGGATGCCTCTGGTTATCTGCGCTTAATGCCCGTGGAGCGTTACGCCCAGAACATGAGTAACACACTTCCCTCCACGCTCAAGGCTGGTTCACCACCCAAGCATGATTCCCGGCCCAGGCGGCTCTGGGAACTGCCCTTCATCAAGAAACCCCTCATGGCGTTGTATAACTTCATCTTCAATATCTACTACAAATGAATCAACTTCTCTCCTCACTGCTCGTTTGTCCCGATTGTAAACAACCATTCTCCATAAAAGAAGAAAATCTCTGGCGCTGCGCCAACGACGGACGTGAAGTCCGCATTCACGAAGGCAAGCCTGTCTTCACACCCATGCCAGAGACGGCGCACGTTTATGAACGCATCGAGCGTGGACCCGATCAGGGTACTCCGTGGCGGCAGGCGAATTGGAAATTTTTGCAGGAGCAGGTTTCGGGTCAGGGAAAAGAGGCGTTGATCTTCGATGTCGGCGCAGGGCATGGGGACTTCGTTCAAATTTTCGCGGGACGAAATTATCTCGCTGTGGATGTTGTCCCATACCCTGAAGTGGATCTGGCATGTGATCTCGGCGAATGTATCCCCTTCAAAGAAAATACCTTCGACATGCTGGTACTGATGAACGTGCTGGAGCATGTCTATCATTTCCATGAATTACTCGATGCACTGTATTATTTACTCAAGCCCGGCGGCTCCTTGGTAATCGCCGTTCCATTCATGATCAAAGTACATCAAGCCCCGTTCGACTTTCAACGTTACACCCATTACTCACTCGAGCAAATGGCGCACCAGCACGGATTTGAAATCGATCTGCTCGAAGGCTACTACGACCCGATTTTCTTCGTCGGCGAAGGGACGCGCAACCTGCGCTTCTGGGTGTTGCCCAAACTTCCGCGCCTCTCACGTTGGATTGGTCGTGGATTGTTGATCCTCATCGAAGCTTTGATCTCCCTGATAAAACCACTCATCGGCGGCGGATACACCAAATCACCCGAGTCCGCCAAAAACCCCGCCGCGATTGGGTATCAGTTGGTCTTCAAGAAGCCTAAGTAAACAAAATTCAACCGCCCCAACTACATGACCAAACGCATCTTCATCTCCGCCGACCACGGCATGGCAATCATCTACTTCCTACAAAGCGACGTCGTTTCGACGTTGCTTGATGCGGGCGTGGAAGTCGTCGTCCTCACCGATGATGACACCAATGAAAAAATTTCACAGCGCTTCGCAAGACCTGGCTTAACTTTCGAAGGGTTACGCCTCAAACAAGCGAACGAATACGCCAAAAAAGTTCAACCAAGAATCCAGTGGCTGCTTGGCTATCTGCGCCGCGTCGGCGGCTCGCGCCGCATCAACACCGAAGCGATGGACAGTCACATCTGGGAAGTGTGGGCGGAGAATGGCTGGAAATTCCGCCTCGGTATCTGGATTCCCTCCGCGTTGATGATTCTCCTCCTGCGGAATTTTTCATGGGTGCGCAAACTCTTGGTGTGGATGCAAAACCGCTTCACGCCTACCCCGGGCTTGTACTCTGATCTCTTCGACAAATACCAACCCGACATGGTCATCGCCTCCACCCCCGGCTGGCGCATGGACCGTTACCTCCTGCGTGAATCCGCCCGACGCGGCATCCCGAACATGACCGTCATCGTCGGCTGGGACAATTCATCCAGTTACAACGTCTCAGGCGCGGACGTGCAGTGGGCGACCTGTTGGTCTGAGTTGCAAAAAAAGGAACTCGTCAAAGGGTCAGACTGGAATCCAGAGCATGTGAACATTGGCGGCATCCCCTCGTATGACGGATATTTCCGAAAGCAATGGCTCATGCCCCGTGATGAATATTTCAAACTTCACAACCTTGACCCCAAGCGCAAGTTGATTTCATACGCCAGCAGTTTTGTCCATTTCGCGCCGAATTTCCCGAACATCGAAGCATTGGCGAAATTGGTTTCGTCCGATTCACTGGTAGAGCCTTCGCAGTTGTTGATTCGTCTGCACCCGAGTCACTTTCAAGACAAGCCGAAAATCTTTGCAGATGAACGTGCGCAAGTTTTCGAGTTAGAGAAGAAATATCCCAACGTGCATGTCGTCCAGCCTGTGGCGTTGGGCGGCTCACTCGGTTACTACGGCGGCGAAGACATGGACGAAAAATCGACCATGATGGCGTATTCGGATGTGGTCGTGACCGTCTACTCGACCATGCTGGTTGAGACCGCTGTCCACGATACGCCGATGATCGCTGCGACAATTGATGTCCCTGGCGGATGGAATAAGCCGAATAAATTTTCATTATCTCTGAAAGAGATCGGTGACTGGCCCACGCACAAACGCTTCCGCGAAGCAAAGGCAGGGCGTGTTGCTTCGGATGAAAAACAACTACTCGAAGCGCTGAACATGTATCTGCAAGATAGAAGCGTTGATTCTGTTCAGCGTCGCAAATTTATCGAAGATGAAATTACTTTCATGGATGCAGCATCTGGCAGGCGCACCGCGGAATTCATCCTGCAGGTTTTGAATAGGTTAACAGTTGGATAGACTGGGGTGTTCATTTGTGTATATTCAACAGCTACTGAGAAGAGTACAATGAATATTTCATGGTAAAAATGGGACTTGGAGACCAAATGAAACAGAAATTTCTACTTGCAATTTCAATAATTACCATTCTTGTGCTATCTGCCTGTGGCTCTGCGGAGCCCGAACTTAGCGCGGAGGATATTTCCAACACTGCAGTTGCAGAGGCGTGGCTGGTCGTCACCCAGACTCAGGCCGCAATGCCGACTTCCACGCCCATCCCGCCGACGCTTACTCCTGAGCCAACTGCCACTCTCGCACCGACGCTTGCCCTGCCAACTCTGCCCCCCGCTACGATTGCGGTTGCTGCCACTGCGACCCCTGAGTGCAATCAAGCCCCCACCACAGATACAAAGGGAACGCAGGTGAGTGTTGAGTTCAAAAACGAATCAGAGGGGCAGGTCAATTTGGCCTTTGGCATGAACAATCCCAATGATAAGGGAGAGTGTTTCACCTACTCCTTTGGTGTTGGCAGGGGAGATATCTACACCGCCAAAGTGCTGACAGGTTGTTACTGGGGCTATGCATGGATTACAGGCTCGGAACCCTCCGTTGCACGAACAGGAGGCGATATCTTGTGCCTGACCGATCCCAATGCCACATATCGTATTACGATCACGAAGGAAACCATCAGAATCAACTAGGGTTTATCTCGGATCTACCATGAGCGAAAGACGCCCCATGTTTTTGTTTTACTTCTCCATCACCCTCGCGATCGCGTCCAGCGCGTTCTATCATTTCGTTGCCAAGAGCACACCGCACAATGTCAACTTCACCGTCTCTCTGCTGGTAACCTACGCCGTTGCCTTCATCGTCACACTTTTTACGTTTTACTTTTTCCCCGCCCCAAACGGCGTACTTGCAGAAATTAAGAATCTCAACTGGGCAAGTATCGCACTTGCCATTGCCATTGTTGGCATCGAATTTGGCTTTTTGCTCGTCTATCGCTCAGGCTGGAATTTGGGCATCGCGGCGGTGTTGGTCAATGTGGTAGCGTCGCTGATTCTCGTCCCTGTGGCTATTTTGGTATTCAAAGATAAATTGACCTGGATCAATATTGCAGGGATTTTCGTCTGTCTCATCGGGCTTCTCATGCTAAACTGGAAGAAATAAAATCTGGAGAATTCACCCCATAATGTTTTCCCGCCTCAAATCCGCCGCCCGCATTTTGCTCAAGGGCGAACCCAAAATAAAAAAGCGCAATCCCATTCCCGCCATCACACCTGAAGAGCTGGAGGAGATCAAGCAATTCTTCCCCCGCGAAAAATTCTTCATTCTCGGTCATGCCCGCTCGGGTACGACCCTGCTTATGCGTCTCGCACGCCTGCATCCCGAAGTCCACTGCAATTATCAGGCGCATTTTTTTTCGCGCAAGCCCATGCTCAAATCGCTGGTTGATTCTCCCGAAGCGGAGGAGTGGTTGACGCGCAAGTCGAATCGATGGAATCAGGGACGCGATCTTTCGCCGCTTGTCCTGCGTGCTGCCGCTGATTTCATCATGGAGCGCGACGCCGCCCGCGAGGGCAAAAGCATCATCGGAGATAAAAGCCCATCGTCCACGATCCATGCCCAGGTCGTGCGTGATGCGCATGCACTTTATCCCGATGCAAAGATTATCTACATCGTTCGTGATGGACGCGACGTGTTGATCTCGGAACGCTTTCGCAATTTTGTGGAGGAATCGAAATTCCTCACTGCCGAAGACAAGCGCATCATCTCGGACCTGAAAACTGATTCGGCTCCATTCAGCGATGGACGCCGCTCGATCTTTACCGAAACGTCCATTCGCAATATTGCCAAGCGTTGGGCAGACGACCTGCACGAGATCGATTCGGAAGGTGTGAAGTTGTACGGCGAGAAATATATTTCCCTGCGCTATGAAGACCTGCTGACCCAGCCCTTTGTTGAAATGTCGCGCCTATGGAAATTTCTCAGTGTAAAAAAAATTAGCAAGACGTTGGAGAAACAACTGCTTGACGAGATGTCCTCCAATCCTGATGAAGAGTGGCAGGCAAAACGAAATGAAGGCATCGCATCTTTTCTGCCCAAAGGTCAGGCGGGTAACTGGCAGAGACTTTTTACTGCGCGTGATAAAGCCCTGTTCAAGGAAGTTGCGGGCGAGATGCTGGTTAAGTGGGGGTATGAGCAGGATTTGAATTGGTGAAAAAATGAAATTCTTGATTGCAGGTCTTGGCTCTGTCGGACGACGTCACATGCGTAACTTGATTGCGCTTGGCGAAACAGATATTGTCCTTTACCGTACCAATAAGGCGACCTTGCCTGATGACGAACTCGCAGGCTACCCTGTCGAAACGGATTTTGCCGCAGCCTTGAAAAAACACAAACCTGATGCCGTAATCGTCTCGAACCCAACCTCATTGCATCTTGATGTTGCGATTCCTGCTGCGGAAGCAGGTTATGCTATTCTGCTCGAAAAACCGATAGCCGCCTCGATGGAGCGGGTGGATGAACTGCAAACTGCCGTGCAAAAAAGCGGCACGAAGGTGTTGGTAGCGTTCCAATTTCGTTTTCACCCGGGCATGGTCAAAACCCGTGAACTCATCGAAAATGGTGAGATCGGACGTGTGGTTTCGGCGAGCGTTCACTTCGGCGAGTATCTGCCCGCCTGGCATCCGTGGGAAGATTACCGCACAGGCTACGCCGCGCGCGCCGACATGGGTGGCGGTGTGGTGGCAACCCAATGTCACTCGCTTGATTACCTGCCGTGGCTGGTCGGCAAAAAAGTGGAATCCGTTTGGGGCTTTGCCGCAAAGATCAGCGACCTCGAAGTCACCGCGGATGATACGTCCAAGATTGGTCTGCGTTTTGAAGGTGGTGCGCTCGGCAGCCTGCACCTCGATTACAACCAACAACCGCCAGAGCATGAGTTTCGCATTATTGGCACGAATGGAACGATCAAGTGGAATCTGGTGGATGGTGTGGTAAGAATTTATCGAACGGAAAAAAAAGATTGGGATGTCTTCCCCTTGCCCAATGGCTGGGAGCGTAACGTCATGTTCCAGGAGCAGATGCAGCATTTTGTGGATGTGGTCAAAGGCAAGGCGGAATCATCTTGTCCGCTGGAAGATGGAGTACAGGTGCAGCGGATTATTTCGTCTGTACATGAATCGCAGAAGACGGGAACCTTGATTCGGCTTGTGAGCTAAATGAAAAACAAAAAATTCATAGTCCTTTATGGAATTCTGACTTTTGTAGAATTTGTTGGCATCGGCGTGCTTTTGTTTCAAGCGCGTTCATTGACCACAGGTGGATATTCTCTCCCACGATTGATTTTGTTGTTTTTCTGGTTTGTTGGTTTTGGTGTGTTCGTATGGACATCGCACTCTTTTATTAGAAACAAAACGATATCTCAATCAATGTATGCGTTTGTTTTGGAAAGATATTTCCTATTAAAGGATAGTTTCCTGTTTTTCGGAATATTGATTTGGGGGGTTGTTATACTTTATTATTTCCAACATGACTTTTGGGGATATGTTTCAAACTTCCTGCCGGCGCTTCTGGACCAATATGAGGCAGTGATCGTCCTTGTGGGTATTTGGTTAACCCAGAGCTTAATATTTTTGTTGCTTATTCCCAGTAAGGCTCGAATGACCAACAAAACATTGTTTCGGTTTGCTTATATTTTTGTCCTTGCCTTATTTGTGTATACCTATACGGCTTTTGAGTTAAATCTTGCGCCAACCCAGTCGACGGCATATTTTCCTGATCTGGCTCAGTCATTTTTAAACGGGCGGCTTGACTTGGTTGACCCGCCTGCAACAAAGGACTTAACCGTATTTGAAGGCAAGTATTATGTTTCCTTTCCACCGCTTGGCGCACTGTTGTTGATGCCTATTGTCGCCCTTCAAGGAGTGGAGGATGTCAATATGATCCTGTTCAACAGTGTGTTTGCTGCGTTGAGCGTTCTATTTATGTTTTTGGCGTTGGAGGCAATGCAGGAAATTGGGCTTAGCAAGTTGGGGACATGGGAACATGCGGCGCTTGCGCTTTTTATGGGGTTTGGCACGGCCCAATATTCAACAGCATTGCGGGCTCTTGTCAACTTTACCAGCCATGTGCTGACTGTTGCATTCTTAACATTATCATTTTGGCTGGTGATTAAACTGCGGTTCACTCCTGTGGCAAGTGCTTTGCTGACCGGTATTTCGATTGGGCTTGCCATGCTGGCTCGTCCCAACATTGTATTTGCATGGATTTTTATCGCAATACTTTATTGGCATATCTTGAAAAACGATAATGTCTTTTCAAACAGTTCGTATTACCAATGGCTTTTTTTGTCTCTGTTGCCGGTAGCTTTGGCGGTGGTTTTGATGTTTTGGTATAACCAGGCTCGCTTCGGTTCGCCTTTTGATTTTGGATATTCCAATATGCTTGTGGCAAAAATTTTAAGTAACGATCTTATAACGTACGGACAGTTCAATGTTCATTTTGTAAAGCGTAATCTAGTCGATAACTTTTTGAGACTCCCATATTGGGATGAAGTTTGCCAGATGTATATATTCAGTCCGCAGGGTACAAGTATTTTATTTACATCTCCGCTGTTGATTTATTTGTTCAAATCGTTTGGCAGAAAGGGAGAACGTTGGTTACAAAGTGCTTGGTTGTTTGTTGGTCTGACTATCCTGCTTCATTCCATGTACTACAGTAGTGGATCTGTGCAAGTTGGATACCGTTTTAGTCTTGATTTCATGCCAGTTGCCGTGATGATGCTGGCATATGGTTTCGGAAAAAGACTTCCCTGGATTGCATTTGTCCTGATACTCTATAGCGTGGTCATAAACTACTATGGAGTACTTTGGATTACTCATCGTTTGTGTGAGAATTTTTAAGAATCGCAGGAAAAACCATGAAACAAACATATTTACGAACTTTTTCCGATTTTTTTTATTTGCTTTTCATTTCTTCAGTTACATATCTGTTGTTTGTCCCCAAGTTTGGCTATTATTATGATGATTGGTATTTGATGTATGCAGCCGGTGCCAAGGGGGTTTCTGTGTTTTGGGATATTTTCGCCATTGATCGTCCTCTGCGTGCATTGGTGATGATACCGGCCTATACTCTTTTTGGACCGAATCCACTTTTTTACAATGTTGGTGCTTTTTTGTTCCGTCTTCTTAGCGGACTTTTGTTCCTCTGGGTTCTTCGCATGATTTGGGCGAAAAATCGCCGTGAGACGTTGTGGATGGCTTTGTTATTTTTGTTATACCCGGGGTTTTTGTCCCAGCCAAATGCAATCGATTATTTTTGTCATCTTGCGGGTCTCGCCGCGGGAATGTTGTCCATTGGCTTAACGATAAAGGCGGTTCAGGCATCGTCGCTGCAGAAAAAAATCTGGTTCCATTTTTTCTCGATCCTTACGGGTTGGTTTTACCTAGGGCAGATCGAATGGTATATCGGACTTGAGTTCTTTCGCTTTGCCTGTGTTTTGGTCTTTGTCCTGCGCTCCGATGAAACCTTGTGGGTGCGGGGTGAGAGATTTATCCGCGTTTCACTTCCCGCTCTTTTAATTCCTATCGTATTTTTGATTTGGCGATTATTCTTTTTTGACAATAAAAGAGGTGCCACGGATATAGACGCGCAATTAGGCAGTTTGCGCGATGCGCCATTGCAGATATTTCTGAAATATATCCCGTCTTTGGTCGGCGATGTTTTTGATGTTTTGTTCAATGCTCTATGGATTCCCCTTCTTCGATTCAGCACAGGGTTTACAATAACGGACTGGGCCGCTGTGGCAGTTATTATCTTATTGGTTCTGGCTTTTACCTGGGCTGTTTCACGTGTAGGTCAACAGGCTGGGGAAACAGAGGAAAATCGGAATCTCCGCTGGCGACGGGAAGTTTTCTGGGTTGGCATTGGAACTATAGTGTTTGGGCTTCTCCCTGTCATTCTGGTTGGCCGCTCTGTCGAATTTAAGAGTTTTTCCCGATACACCCTAATCGCATCGGCTGGAGCGGCATTGCTATGGCCTCTAGCCTTGTCCTATATCTCAAACTTAAAGGTGCGGAACGCATTAATGGGAGGTTTGTTATCAATAGCGCTGCTCACCCATTATGCCAACGGACTTGTCAAAGCCCGCGAAACGGAAACCACCCGTAATTTCTGGTGGCAGGTGAGTTGGCGCGCGCCCAGCATTTCTCCGCGTGCCACATTGATCACCCGCTATGCTATAGCCGCTGAAGAGGACTACTTCACATGGGGTCCTGCCAACCTGATCTATCATCCCGAATCAAATCATGCAGAATTTGTCGAGCCTGTGCTGTATGCGATGGTCTTGAATGAAGATACGATTGAACAGATCGTCGCCCGTGAGTCGCAGGAATACTCCAACCGCCGCAGCATTCGCACATATCCAAACCCGCGCAATATCTTGATCCTTACCCAGCCTACGCCGCAGTCTTGTGTCCACGTGCTCGACCTGACAGCCCTGGAACTATCCTCCTCTATTGATGAACGTTTGAAGACGATTGCTCCCTATTCAGAAGCCGACCAGATCGACCTTGCCGCACCGTTTCGCACTCCACCCGCCATCCCATTTGGTTCCGAGCCTGCCCACGACTGGTGCTATTACTATCAAAAAGCAGCCTATGCCCGTCAGTCAGGTAATTGGGATGCCGTGCTTCAATTGGGTGGGGAAGCTCGTTCTTTGGGATACACTGCCAGTGACCAGATCGAATGGATGCCATTCCTGCAGGCATACGCTCTGGCAGATGACCTTCCCCGCGTCAAAGAGATCGCCTCTTTCATGGATTTGGACCTGATAGCCAAAAACCAGGCATGTACAACTCTGACGAATATGACTCTGCCGTCAAAAAACGCTGCTGAAATTCAAGCCCTATTCTGCGCTGCAGAATAGTTCAAATAATTATCCCGCGGGTAATTCTTCCTGAAAATTTAGGAACATACTTCAAAATTCAGGCGGTGAATTTTGAAGTATAATTGCCGCTTGTATGACAATCCAAATCCTGATTTCAGGGTTTATACATTCAATGGAGTGACAATGAAAAAAGCAAATCTTATTTCCCCGTATGGTGGCAAACTGGTGAATTTGGTTGCGGAAGGCGCTGAACGTGACGAGTTGATCGCGCGTGCCGGGCAACTTCCCTCGATCAAGATCACCATGCGCAACCTGTGTGACCTGGAACTGATCGCCACTGGCGGTTTTTCCCCGCTGACAACCTTCATGGGCAAAGCGGACTACGAGCGCGTGCTGCGTGAAATGCGCCTCGCTGATGGAACGCTCTTCCCGCTTCCCATCACCCTGACGGCTGATCCCAAGGAATTGCCGACAGTTGGTGAGGAACTGGCACTTCGCAGTGCAAACTTTGACCTGATCGCAGTGATGCGCCTCGATGAAGTCTTTCACTGGGATGCCGAAACCGAAGCCGCTCTGGCCTATGGTTCCACCGACACCAAGCACCCGATGGTCTCCGAAATGGGGCGCTGGAATAAAGTGTGCATCTCGGGTCCGTTACAGGTTATCAACCTCCCCAAATACTACGATTTTGTGAACCTGCGCCATACCCCCGCACAGGTGCGCGAAATGCTCGAAGAAATGGGCAATGACAATGTCGTCGCCTTCCAAACCCGCAACCCCCTGCACCGCATTCATGAAGAATTGACCAAACGCGCCGCCGCTCAGGTGAACGGCTCGCTCATTGTTCATCCTGTGGTCGGCATGACCAAGCCCGGTGATGTGGATCACTACACCCGCGTACGCACCTACAAGGCGTTGGTAGATAACTACTACGATAAAAAAGACACCATGCTGAGCCTGCTTCCGTTGGCCATGCGCATGGCAGGCCCGAAGGAAGCAGTGCTTCACGCCATCATTCGTCGCAATCACGGCGCTAATCATTTCATCGTTGGCCGCGATCATGCAGGGCCGGGAAATGATTCCACGGGCAAGCCTTTCTACGGTCCGTACGATGCGCAGGAATTGATGAAGCAATACGAGCACGAGATCGGCGTCAAGATGGTTCCGTTCGAAATGCTTGTCTATCTCCCCGACGAAGACCGCTATGTGGAGGAGAAGGACGTGCCGAAGGGTGCGAAAGTCGCCAATATTTCGGGCACACAAGTCCGCGACGATTATCTCGCCAAGGGCAAACTGCTCCCCGAATGGTTCACTCGCCCCGAGACCGCTGAAATTCTGCGCGAGATGTATCCGCCGCGCCATGAGCAGGGCTTTGGCATTTGGTTCACTGGCTTGAGCGGTTCTGGTAAATCTGCCACCACGCAAGTCCTCACCACCCTGCTGCTCGAACGCGGACGTGAAACCGCCATCCTTGATGGTGACGTGGTGCGTACGCACCTTTCCAAGGGTCTCGGCTTTAGCAAGGAAGACCGCGACACCAACATCCTGCGCATCGGTTTTGTGGCAGGTGAAATTGTACATGCAGGCGGCATCGCCATTTGCGCCGCCATCAGCCCCTACCGCGCCACCCGCGCCGAAGCCCGCAAGATGGTTGGTGAGAATTTCATCGAA